>Ga0075011_10000266_pt1 | contig 27656 bp, 24 predicted proteins | sample TARM_MetaG_T_14_FD_72354 | JGI IMG/M metagenome (GOLD analysis project Ga0075011, IMG submission 72354) | Freshwater microbial communities from Pennsylvania, USA, analyzing microbe dynamics in response to fracking - TARM_MetaG_T_14 | ecosystem: Environmental > Aquatic > Freshwater > River... | reverse complement strand
GCCCAGGAGGTCGGACAGGCGCTCGCGCGGTTGCAGGTCGTGGAACTGGATGTTGTCGAGGTCCGCCGAGCTTTCGATCAGGCGGGCGCGGTTGGGGCCGTTGCCGCAGACCACGAACATCAGGTCCTTGCGATGCTGGAGCAGGCGCGCGGCCTCGACCACGATCTCGATGCCCTGCTTGTTGGCGATATTGCCCGAATAGATCGCCACATGGGGCCGCTCGATGCCCCATTCCGCGCGGTAGGGCGAAGGCCCCTCGAGGGGGACGACCTCGTCGATATTGGCCCAGTTGCGGAATTCGACGATGCGGTCGGCCGGTACGCCCTTTTCGCGCAGCTTGGCGCACATCTGGGGCGAGATCGTGCTCACGCGGTCAGCCGCGATGGCCCATGACTCGAACCGTCGCGCCGCATCGCCCAACATGCCGCCATCCTTGAGCAGGCCGGTGGCGAAGGCGGCTTCGACCTCGAAATCCTGGATGTGCAGCCAGAACTTCGCCCCCGTCTGCCGCGCCACCATGCGCGCGGCCATCATCGAGATCAGCGAAGGCGCAATGCCGATCACCACATCGGGCTTGTTCCGGCGCGCTTCGGCCAGAAGCGCTGGCAGGGCCCGCGCGGTAAAGGCCATATGATGCAGCAGACGCCGCTTGCCGTCCGGATTCTCGGGCACGTAGTTGGGCACGCGCACCACGCGCACGCCCTTCTCCACCGAAACCCGCGCCCCGCCCCCGGCATAGGCCGGATCGACCTTCCACTGCGGATAATAGGGCTTGGCGGCAACGACCGTGACACTGTGCCCGGCCTGCGCCAGGAACTGCGCCATGCCCGCCGTATAGGGCCCGATGCCGACCATTTCGGGCGCGTAATTGATACCCAGGATCAGAATGTTCACGAGATCAGACCTGCCAGACAAGAAGCGGGGGGAGCATTATCGTGGCGATCGGATCATCAGGCAGGAGCAACCGATCGCTCCTGCGCGACATTGTCGAGAAACCACTGGTAGGTTTCGGCCACGCCCTGTTCGAGAGCGACCGAGGGCTGCCAGCCCATCGCCTCAAGACGGCTCGAATCCATGAGCTTGCGCATGGTGCCATCGGGCTTGCTGGCATCGAACACGATCTCGCCGGTAAAGCCGGTGACCCTGGCCACCAGTTCCGCCAGTTCGCGAATGGTCACGTCTTCGCCATAGCCGACGTTGATGTGGCTGAGCATGGGCTGGGTATTGGCCTCGTAGACCTCAAGCGGAAGATCCAGCACGAAGAGCGAGGCTTGCGCCATATCGTCCACATGGAGGAATTCGCGACGCGGCGTACCCGATCCCCAGATCGCCACCTGCTCCACACCATCGCGCACGGCTTCATGGAAGCGGCGGATCAGCGCGGGCATGACGTGGCTGTTCTCGGGATGGAAGTTGTCCCCCGGCCCATAGAGGTTGGTGGGCATCACGCTGCGATAGTCGGTGCCATATTGCCGGTTGTAGCTCTCGCACAGCTTGATCCCGGCGATCTTGGCGACCGCATAGGGCTCGTTCGTCGGTTCGAGAATGCCGGTCAGCAACGCATCCTCGCGCATGGGCTGGGCCACCGCGCGCGGATAGATGCACGAGGAGCCCAGAAACAGCAGCTTCGAGACCCCTGCGGCAAAGGCCTGATGGATCACGTTGCACTCGATCATCAGGTTTTCGTAGATGAAGTCGGCCGGATAGGTGTTGTTGGCGTGAATGCCCCCCACCTTGGCTGCCGCCAGCACGACCGCATCGACCGGCTCGGCGGCGAAGAAGGCCTTCACCGCATCCTGGCTGGTCAGATCGAGCTGGGCACGCGTGCGTGTCACCACGTCCACCCCCCGCTCGGTCAGCTTGCGGGTAATGGCCCCGCCCACCATGCCGCGGTGGCCTGCAACGAAGACACGCATCGCCTTAGTGCTCCCTTCAGGATTCCAGCGAGACCGGAACGTTGAAGCCATGCTGCTTGAGCAGGGCGTGGCGCTTGGCGACCTTGAGATCCTCGGCAACCATTTCCTCGCACATCGTCTGGACCTTGATTTCCGGCACCCAGCCCAGCTTTTCCTTGGCCTTGGCCGGATCGCCCAGCAGCGTCTCGACTTCGGCAGGACGGAAATAGCGCGGATCGATCCGCACGATCACGTCACCCTCGGCCACCGAGGGGGCGTCATCGCCGGTCACCGCCTCGACGATGCCGACCTCATCAACGCCCTCACCCTCGAAGCGCAGGGTGATGCCCAGGTGGGCCGCCGACCAGGTGATGAACTCGCGCACAGAATACTGCACGCCAGTGGCGATCACGAAGTCCTCGGGCTGGTCCTGTTGCAGCATCATCCACTGCATGCGGACATAGTCCTTGGCATGACCCCAGTCGCGCAGGGAGTCGATATTGCCCATGTAGAGGCACGGCTCGAGCCCTTGCGAGATATTCGCAAGGCCGCGCGTGATCTTGCGGGTCACGAAGGTTTCGCCGCGACGCGGGCTCTCGTGATTGAACAGCACGCCGTTGCAGGCATACATGCCATAAGCTTCACGGTAGTTGACCGTGATCCAGTAGGCATAGAGCTTGGCCACGGCGTAAGGCGAACGCGGATAGAACGGCGTCGTCTCGCGCTGCGGGATTTCCTGGACCAGACCATAGAGTTCGGACGTCGAGGCCTGGTAGAAGCGGGTCTTCTTTTCCAGGCCGAGGAAGCGGATCGCCTCAAGCAGGCGAAGCGTTCCGATGGCGTCGACATCGGCGGTGTATTCGGGAGCCTCGAAGCTGACGGCAACGTGGCTCTGCGCGCCCAGATTGTAGACTTCGTCAGGCTGGATTTCCTGAACGATGCGCGTCAGGTTCGAAGTATCCGACAAGTCGCCATAGTGCAGCTTGAGATCAGGCGACGGCGTGTGCGGATCCTGGTAGATATGATCGATGCGCTGCGTATTGAACAGCGAGGCACGACGCTTGATGCCATGCACTTCATAGCCCTTTTCGAGCAGAAATTCTGCAAGATAAGAACCGTCCTGGCCCGTCACGCCCGTGATAAGGGCAACCTTCTTACCGCTCAACGCCCGTTCCCTTCAATCGAAGACAGCCAGTCGACCGACAACGAAAGCCTGCCAAGGAAGAACCCTTCAGACCCATCGCGCCATCAACTCCTCTGCCTGAGCTTCATTCAAACTATCTGCCATCAACAAGGCACCCGTCAATGCCTTTATGCTGCATGTGCACAATTACTGCTGTTTTAAGACATGACGAATTACTGCGAATACATCGCCGGAATTCATGGAATCGGGGAAATTCTGAAAAAACATCCCTCCAGAAAGACATGCAAGCAACTGATCATAAAGGCAGACGCCCTGATTTTCACAGCCTCGAATCAATTTGCACGACAAAGTCTCCTATCCGGCATGTCCCAAACCGGGTTTCACTTCGACATCGCTCACAGTGTCACATGCAGCGCGCCATACCCGAACAGCCCCAGCCTCGATCGACAGCGGAATTGGCACGAGGCACCGCATTCCTGACTATATCCGCAAGCCGGAAGCCCCATTTCGCGACAGGACAGCTTCTTATTATTGCACCGCACGCGCCCCATCCAAAATGGTGATACAACACCGTAGTTTACCGAACAAACAAATGGTTACCCTCATTTAAATCATACGGATTTGGTGTATTTTATTGCAGTCGCTACACCGTATTGCAACTTGCAAAACAGGTTGCACAGGCAGTGCGACCATGCCATGCCGCACTGCCGCAACCAAATGCAGTCCTTGGGGGTAAAGTGAAGACTCTGCGATTCTCGGTTGTCATCCCTGCTCTTTTGATGTCGGCTTGCGCATCGCTGGAAGGACATCATCTGGTCACTGCCGGGGAACGGTTCGACCCGGCCCCTGCCACCGCTCCCTACGTCCTCGACGTGGGCGACATGTTGCACGTCCAAGTCTATGGCGAAGCCACGATTGCCGGCGACTATGCCGTCGAAACGGATGGCAAGATCGACTTGCCGCTGATCGGCCGCATCGATGCCGCAGGCAAGACCGCCGGAGAAGTCGCACAGAATGCGACTGCCCTGTACGGTGCCGGATACTTGAAGTCTCCCAGCGTTACTGCCGAAGTACGCGTCTATCGGCCGTTCTTCATCCTGGGCGAAGTCGGCATGGCCGGACAGTATCCCTATGTGCCGGGCATGACCGCGCGCGCGGCCATCGCCGTTGCCAAGGGCTTCACCCCGCGCGCCAATACCAAGTTCCTGTTCATCCGCCGCGCAGGCAGCGATCACGAAGATGCCTTCAAGCTGACGGCAGCACTGCGCATCTATCCGGGCGACACGGTGCGCATCGGTGAGCGCTATTTCTGAGTTGGGCCGCCTTGCGGCTTGCGGTATCCGATCGGCGCCGTGGGTGCCATCGGCGCCAATTCTGATGAACGCAGAACGGCACGTGTTCCAAATGCCATCTTCCACCGCGTCCTTCCTGGACGGCGCGCCGCGGCGCGCCCGCGTTCTGGCCGGTTTCGGGGCGCTGCTCTGCGCGGGCACGTCCCTTCCGGCCCATGCGCAAGTGGCCGAATCCCTGCTCGTCGATGCCGATTATCCGGCCGGTTTCCGGGCCTATCGCCAGTTGGGGGTCACCGAAAACGGCGATGGCGACCCTTGGACGCAGCGTGGCATCCAGACCGGCTCGATCACGATCATGCCCAGGCTGAGCACCGAGGTCGCGGGCACCTCGAACGCCTTCACCAGCGAGACGGGCGCCATCGCTACCCCGTTCATTACGGTCAGCCCCTCGGTTCAGGCCTATTCCAACTGGTCCCGCCATTGGATCGGGCTGGTCGCGAACGGGGACTTCGCACGCTATGTCGGGCAATCGCGGCGCAATGAAAATCGCTGGATGCTGTCAGCCTCGGGCGTTTTCAACCTGAACAGCGCCCTGTCGGCCTCGGGACAAGTCGCCGACGAACAGATCGCGCTCAACCGTTTCTCGGGCGAACTGAGCAGCGACGCAGCCTCGGTGGCCATCATCCGGCAGAAAAGCGCCCTGGCAGGCGTGGAATACGCGATGGGCAAGGCCAAGGCTTCCGCGGGGGTCGAATTCTACAATCTCGATTTCCAGCGCATCCTGTTGAGCGATGGCAGCGCATCCGACCAGTCCAACCGCAACCACAACGCGGTGCGGTTCAATGGACAGCTCGAATATAGCCCGATCCCCGATCTGACCGTGTTCGCGCAGGGGCTCTATGCGCACTTCGACTACTACCAGTTGACCATCCCTTCGCTGGCGACCAGCAATTTCTCCAGCGTCCGCGGCCTTGCCGGCCTGCGCTGGGAATTGCAGGGGCTCGCCCGCGTCACCGTGGCGGGCGGGTATGCCCGGCGCAATTTCTCCGGTCTGGGCCTCCCCGCGATCGGGCGGGCGAGTGTCGAGGGGCGCGTCGAACTGTTCCCTTCCGCGCTCACGACCCTGACGGTCGAGGCGATGCACCGCCTGTCGGAAGCCCGCCTGATCGATTCATCGCCGCTCATGCAGGATTCGCTCCACGTGCGCGCCAGCTATGAACCACGACGCAATCTGATCATCAACGTGGACGGCAACACGCTGCGCCAGAACTACCTGCTGTCCTCGCAAGTCAGCCGGATTCAGAGCCTGGCCTTCACCGGGCGCCTGCTGGTTTCCCGGAACTGGGAACTGGGCGCGCGGCTGGTGCTTTCCAGACGCCATACCACCAGTCTCTCGACCGATTACGTCATTCAGGAAACCAATGGCGGTCTTTCCGCCACGTTCAAACTTTAACACCGCAACAGACACATCAAGCTGAGCAGGCCCGACATGGAAATCGCAATTGCCCAACAGGACGAGTCGACGCTGGCCGAGGTCATCTTGCGCGCGCGTGACGTTTTTTCGAGGCGCAAGAAAATCTTCTTCGCCGTTTCGGCAACCTGCTTCGTTGGGATTGGCGCGCTCGTGTTCGCCTTGCCCGCGCAATATGTCGCCATCTCGCACATCCGCATCGATCCCACCCGCGATCCCGTCGCCTCGCAGACGGGCGAGGTCAAGACCGGCCTGACCGACGAAGCGATCCAGACCGAGGTGGCCGCATTCTACTCGCTGGGCCTGGCCAAGAGCGTCGTCGATGACCTGCAACTGACCAAGGACCCCGAACTGGCCAAGACCAGTGTTCCGCTCAGCCAGGACGATTTGCGTGTCGTTGTCGCCAACACCCTGCTGCGCAACCTGACCGTCACCCGCGAGCAACAGACCTACGTCCTCGACGTGAGCTACAAGAACCACGATCCGGTCAAGGCCGCACAGATCGCCAATGCCTTTTCCGAGCATTACATCAAGGGTGCCGTGGGCGCGCGCACCAGCGTCGCGAGTGCCCAGGCCGAGTGGTATCAGCAGCAGCTCGAAAAGTTGAGCAAGCAGATCAGCGAGGCCGACGATGCCGCCGCCCGGTTCAAGGCCGCCAATGGCCTGACCGTCAGTTCGGCGGCTGCCGGCAGCTATGCCGGAACGCTCGCCGACCAGGAAGTGCCCGCGCTGGCCGGCAGCCTCGCCGATGCAGAATCGACCGCCGCCGCCGCCCGTGCCCAGTATCAGGCCGCGCTCGCCCAGGCGCAGCGCCATGGCCCCGGTTCAGTCCAGGCCGTGCTCGATTCGCCGGTCGTCACCCAGTTGAAGGCCCAGCGCGCACAGATCGTGCAGATGCAGACCTCGACCAACGCCAACTATGGCCCGCTGCATCCCACCGCCCGGCAGAGCAACGCCAGCCTTGCCGATATCGACGCCCAGATCGCCTCGGAAAGCCGCAAGATCATCTCGGCGCTCGGCTCGGCCGCCGTTTCGGCCCAGGCCCGCGCCGACAGCCTGCGCGGAGCGCTTGGCCAGATCGACCATGTCCGCAAGGACCAGGCCCAGGCCAGCGTGGAAGCCAATGCACTCGACCGCGAGGCCGACGCCAAGCGCGATCTCTACAAGCAGCTGAGCACGGACGCCCAGACCAGCCTGCAATCGGCGCAGAACTCGATGTCGTCGGCCACTATCGTCGATCACGCGATTCCGCCGCAGGATCCGGCCTCGCCCAACCGTCCGCTGTTCCTCGTGCTGGCGGCCATGCTCGGGATCATGGCAGGCGCGGCGACCATCGCGGTCCAGGAAATGCTCTCGGGATCGGTCCGCAGCACCGACGACATCGAAAAGAAGCTCGGCCTGCGCCTGCTGACGGCGGTGCCCGTGGTCAACGATCCACGCCCGGCCTCGCTGATCGTCGGCAAGCCGACCTCGATCTATGCCGAATCCTTCCGTATCGCCCGCACCGGCCTGTTCGGCTCGCGCGGGTGGCCCGAGGATTCCCCGGTCATCGCCTTCACCTCGTCGCTCCCCGCCGAAGGCAAGACCACCTCGTCGCTGGCCTTTGCCCGTTCGCTGGCCGATACCGGCCGCCGCACGCTGATCATCGATTGCGACGTGCGCCGCGCCGCCCTGCCCGGTGCCTCGGGCATTCCCGCGCGCGAGCATGGCCTGACCGAATACTTGCGCGGCCAGGCCGAGATCGAGGACATCCTGATCCCCGCGCGTGACGATGATCCGCTCGCGATGATCCTGGTCAATGCCCCCTATTTCAGCGCCACCAACCTGTTCGACACCGAACGCATGGCCAGGCTGGTCGAGTGGGCGCGCGCCAACTTCGATCAGGTCGTGCTCGACCTTCCGCCGATCGTCGGCCTTGCCGATGGCCGCTATCTGGCCGCGCTCGCCGACGTGGTGATCTTCGTGATCAAGTGGAACTCCACCCCGCTTTCAGCGGCCCGCAGCGCGCTCGACGCGCTTCAGGACATCGGCAAGCCGCCCGCTGGCGTGCTCGTCAACGCGGTGTCCGAAAACTCGGAAATGCTGGCATCGGGCTATTACTACCTCAACCGCTATTCGAGCTATTACAACGACGCCAAGGCCTGAGCCCTGAAAGGATCCTAACCATCGGCAAGAGGATGGGGCCCCGCCCGTACGGGCGGGCCCTGCCCCGGACATGAGCAGGCCAAACCACCGTCTGGGCGATCTGGCCCGCTACGGCGCCGCGCTGGCCGGAACGGCGGGCAGTTCGGGAGCCCAGTTTCTCCTCACCCTGGCCCTGCTCGGGCGCATGCCGCCTGCCGATTTTGCCCGTTATTCATTCCTGATGATCGTGAGCCAGCTGGTCTGGGGACTGGGCGGGGCGCTGTTTTCCGCGCCACTGGCCAGCCTGCTGGCCCATCCCGACAGCGCGCGCGCGCAAGTCTCCAGCCAGGCGGTGGTGCGCCTCCAGCCGCTTTTCGCGCTGGCCTGCGCAGTGCTGTCGCTGACGGTGGCGCTGTTGATCGGCGCAGGGCTGGCCGAAAGCCTCGTCTATGCCGTGCTGGTGGCTGCCGGTGGCATCCGCCAGTTCCTGCGCGTGGCAGGCTACAGCGAGGGCCGTCAGGCCCGCATCGTGGGTTCCGACCTGCTCTACACGGCCTGCGTGCTTGGGCTGACTGCCGCGCTCGCCCTCCGGCACCGACAGGATCTCTATCTCGTTCTGGGCATTCTGACCGCCGGTCATCTGATCGGGCTGCTGCCCTTGCTGCGTCTGCTGCCCCGCGCGCTCGCACAAGTCCCCACGCGGGCTTCGCTGGGCGAATACCGGCGGATCTGGCGCGAGAGCGCGGCATGGTCGCTGATCGGGCTGATCGCCACCGAGACCACCGGCAATGCCCACAGCTATATCGTGACCGCGATTGCCGGGCCCGGCGGCTTTGCCGCGGTTGCGGCCAGCACGGTCCTGTCCAAGCCAGGAACGGTCGCGCTCAATGCGCTGAGCGAACTCGAACGCGCGCGCATGGCCCGGCTGTGCGGGCCGGGCGACCGGGCGCGCCTGATCGCCACGCGCCGCCTGTTCCGCGCCGTTGCCCTTGCCGCCTGGCTGGCCACGGCAGGGCTGACCTGGGCCGCGCTCCATGGCTGGCCCCGCCTGCTGTTTCACGACCAGTACGACCTGCACGCCTTGCGCGTGGCCGGGTGGCTGTGGACGGCGGCCATGCTCATCCGCTGCCTCTATCTGCCCGAGGCCGTCGAAATGCAGGCACGCGGGGCCTTTTCAGAACTGGCCTGGCCCCGTATCCTGGGGGCTCCGGTCAGTCTGGCAGGGTCTCTGCTGCTCGTGCTGATGGCCCCGCCCGAGTGGACGATCGTGGCCATCTGCCTTGGCGAAGGCCTGTCGGCCCTGGCCCTGCTGCGTGCCCATGCCCGCTTGACCAGCAGGCAGGGCTGCGAGACGGAAAGGCAAGGAGCGCCCGCATGATGGTCCCTGCATGACAGTCACCGTGGCAATCAAGGCCCTCAACGAGGAAGCCCATATCCGTGCCGCGCTCGAATCGGCCCTGCGTGCGGTGGCCCCGCTGGGCGGCAAGGTCGTGCTGGGCGATTGCGGGTCGCGCGACCGCACGGTAGCCATTGCCCAGAGCCTTGCCACAACGGCTCCACTGCGCATCCTGACACTGGCCCACCCCGACCAGCGCTCGTGCGGGGCGGGCGCCCAGCTCGCCTATCAAGGGGTGGACACGCCCTATTTCTACCTGATGGACGGAGACATGCGCCTGCGCGAGGATTTCCTGTCCCCCGCGCTCGCCTATCTCGAAGCCCATCCCGGCTGTGCCGGCGTGGGCGGCACGGTGATCGAGACCCTGATCGCCAACGAGGAATTCCAGATCCGGCAGGCCGCCATGGCCCACGAGGCACACCGCCGCGAGGGACCGGTCGACCGGCTCGACGGGGGCGGCCTCTATCGTACCGCCGCCATCCGCGCGCTGGGCTATTTCGCCAATGCCAACCTGCAATCGTTTGAAGAATTCGACCTTGCCGCCCGACTCGGCGCAGCAGGGTGGAACCTTGCGCGGATCGACCGTCCGGCGGTCGAACACACCGGCCATGCCACCAGCGGCTATCGCCTGCTCTGGCGCCGCTTTGCCTCGGGCCGGATGAGCGGGGCCGGGCAAGTCCTGCGCGCGGCGCTGGGGCGCCCGCACTGTGGCCGGGTGCTGCGCCAGTTGACCCCGGTGCGCGTGGCCGTGGTGATCGTGGGCTGGTGGGGGCTGGGGCTGGGCCTCGCAGTGACCGGAAAGGGCCAAGCGCTCGTCGCACTGGTCGCGCTGCCGGTGCTGTTCCTGAGCCTGCGGCGGCGCTCGCTGCGGCTGGGGATCTATTCGTTCTGCCAGTGGAACCTGACCGCGCTCGCCATGATTGGTGGCCTCGCCCGGCGCCAGCGCGATCCTGCACGCGGCGTGGAAGCCCGCGAGATCACCCCTGCCCTGCCGGCCGTTCCAGCGTAGCAGAAGCAATCGCCCGCAGGCGGTCGAGCATGGCTGGCCAGCCAAACGCCGCGCGCGCCGCCTTGCCGACAGCCTCCCCCCGCGCGCGCAAGGCATCGGGCGACCCTGCCGTCAACAGGGCAAACCCCGAAGCCACCGGATCGGCGGCATCGACGACCATCCCGTCGAGCCCGGCCAGCATCGCCTCGACTCCCGCCATAGGGAAGACCAGCGGCAGGGTTCCGGCGGCCAGCGCCTCAAGCACGATCAGCGGAAAGCTGTCGATCGTCGAGAGATGGACCAGCACATCGGCCTCGCGCAGGGCCTGTTGCATCGCCCCCTCGTCGAGCCAGCCGATCAATTCGACGCTGCTCCCCAGCCCCTCGTCCTCGATCATGCGGTCGATCTGCGCCATCGTGCCGGGGTCGCCCCGGCCCACCAGCCGGGCCCGGAACGGCACCCCTGCCCGCGCCAGACGGGCACAGACCGCCAGCATGCGCAGCGTTCCCTTGGATGCGGAAAACCGTGCGGCATGGATCAGCCGCAAGGGGCCGCCCGGCACCGCCTCCGTCCCTGACGCGCCGGACACAAAGGCCTGCGCCGGCAGGAACGAGCCCAGAACCGAAACCGGCACGCGGCCCGGCAATGCGATTTCAGCCTCCTGCCCCGCGAACAGCAGGGCAATGCGATGCGCCCGCCCCAGCAGCATGCGCACCAGCGGACGCACCACCCGGTGCGTGACCAGCTTGCTGTTGGCCCCGAAATGGGGGGTGACCAGTACCCTTGCCCCGGCCAGCCGCGCCAGCACGACAAAGCAGGCCTCGGGAAGATTGCTCACCTGAAGCCAGGCCAGATCGCACCCACGCAGGGCCCGCCTCAGGGCCACCAGCCGCCACGGCAGCAAGGCCATCGAGCGCAACGGGCGATAGGCCGTGTCGGTGGGAAACGCACGGATCGCCAGATCGCCGTCCTGCGCCACCGCCGCCACGACCCGCTCGCAGAAGGCTTCGAGGCCACCGGGCTGGGCGGGCGACCCGCCAATCAGGCAAATGCGCATGGCTTGCGCTCACCCCCGCGCCGGGACAGCCTGCGCAGAGCCGGCTTTCTCGTCGCGGTTGGCCCAGCCAAACAGGTCACTCCCCCCCGATTCCGCCGACCGCGAACGCGGATTGACCGACCAGATCCCGGCGATCGTGAGCATCAGGAAGACCTGCCCGATGGTGTCGCGGTCGAACAGGCTGCTCTCGGTAAAGTTGTGGCCGATGATGAAGATCATCATCGCCATCAGCAACGCGCCGGTGTCCCGCTGCGACTGTCGCCAGCCGATCAGCCGCACGATCGGCACGACATAGGCCCCCGCGATCACCAGCAGGAAGCCGATCGGCCCGATGGCGGCGAGCAGGTCGAGATAGCCGTTGTGCCCTTCGGACACCTCCTGCACCCAGCCGAAGCCATACGTGAAGATCGGGCTGGCCGGGCCGATGTTCCAGAACGAGCCATAGCCGGCCCCCAGCACCGGATGGGCCGCAATGTAGCGCCAGACCGCATTCCAGATCTCGGTACGCCCGGTGAAGGTCATCGGGGTGTTGATCAGGTGGCCGATTGCCGGAAGATAGAAGTTCTGGAGCCCGAACAAAAGCGTCGCCACCACGACCAGCCCCCCGACCAGCGCCGAGCGGTATTGATAGCGATAGTAGGAGAAGAAGGCCGCCAGCGCGATGGCCATCATGCAGACCCCCAGCGAGGTCTTGGAATTGGACCGCCACATGAAGAAGCACGACGCAGCGATGACCGCGATTTGCGCGATCCGGGGGATCTTGCCGCGATCAAATGCAAAGAACACGATCGTCAGCGCACAGACCAGACCGGCCTGGTTCTTGTGCCCCATCACGCCATACCAGCTGCCCACGAAGGTATCGTCGAAGTCGGCCACGCCGCCATGGATCGAATGGACCGGATCGAGCAGCACCGCCGCATAGTTGAGCACCAGCATGACCACCAGCGCCACACGCACCGTGGCCAGAACGGTGGGCCAGCGCATGTTCTGCACGATGACGAACGCCGTCCACAACGTCATGGCCATGAGCACGAAACGGCGGACGGAAATCGACGGCTCGATCGCCCAGGCGACACTGAGCCCGCACCAGCCGACCGCCAGCAGCAAAGGCAGCGGCACGACATTGAGGCGCTGGCGCACCTCCAGCCCGCGCACGGCAATGACGGCTGCGACCGCCACCAGCGTATACCCCAGCTGACGAACAACCTGCCCGCCGCCGGCCACGGTGTTGCCGTATGTCATGTAAGGGCCGAACAGCACGAGCGCGAGCAGGCCGACCAGCGCCGCATTGAGCACTTTGTCGAGGACCGGCTTGGCCGCCGTGGCCACGGCGCGATGACGGCGGCGGCGCGGTTCTTTCGTGCGGCTTCCCTTCTCGCGCGAGGTGCCGTCTCGCGAACGGCTCGATAGCGAGGAGGACACATCGCGCGAACTGCCGTCGACGGACCGGCGGCGCCGGACACGCCGACGCTCTCCCGTCGTTTCATCCTTCCCCGTCGCTTCATCCTTCATCGCGGCAATGCCGGGACCTTCCCCGGCCTGCATGCCCGGTTCCGGCCCCGCCTCGGGCGCACCGTCCGGTCTGAATTCGGCTTCCATCACACTGGCCCAATGCAGGTTTGCAGAAAACGGGCGATTTCCGCGCAGATGCCCTCGCGGCCCGCCATGTCGCGCGAAGGACGCGCAGGCGGCGGCGGATGGGCGATCAGGCGCCGCAGATCGGCAGCGTCGCGCGCCACGGCAACGCCTTCACGCCCGGTCATCGCGCTGGCCGTGGCCATCTGGTGGTCGTTGCGGTGCTCGCCCATCTCGACCGCACGCGGGAACAGGATCAGGCTGCGCCCATGGCGTTCAGCGGTCAGGATCGTGCCGATCCCGGCATGCGAGACGATCACCCTGGCCCGGTCGACCAGCGGCTCGAACTCGAGCGGGGGGATGACCCGGTGCCATTCCATGTTCACCGGTTCATAGTGCGCGCGGCCGATCTGCGCGATCACCGGTTCGTCGAATTCCGGGGCCATCTCGTCCATCATGCGGATGAGGCGGTCGAACGGCAATTGCGTGCCGACAGTTACCAGGATCACAGGAGCGCGCCGCGATAGAGCATGGCCTTGCCATCGGCCAGATGCGGCCACTGGGTCAACCAGAGCGAGGTGAACGGACGCGCCACCCGGCCACTCAGAGACGGTTCGTCGGAATTGGCGATGCTGTCGACCCAGACCGTCCGCGCCCCCAGCAGGCGCGCCGCGATCAGACAGAACAGACCCGGCAAGGCCCCCGTCGTCACCACGACTCGCGGCCGCAAGCGCCAGACCAGACGCAGGCTGGCCCAGAGACAGTGCAGCGAATTCATCACCTGATCGCGATTGCAATCGGGCAGAACTTCGACATGCGAAATTCCGTCGCGAACTGAAAGTTGTGAGTTGGTCGTAGCATAGACAACGTCACGACCATCGAACGCAGACCGAAGAAGCATCAGTTCGTCCCAATGCCCCCCACCTGATGCAATGGCTAGAATTCCGGTCATCGCACCTGCGCGTCTCAACATGTCTCGCTCTGTCTTGCATTGCAGCACGATCTCGACAACCCAAATCTTGCACACATCTCGCGCAAAAGAGAATGGGCCGCGCTTGCAGCGACAGGCCATGTACGGCATCACCGCCTGCACGTCCCTCGCCCAATCGCATTCCTCCCCCGCCCGATCAGGTCCAACTTCGCCCGCCATGACACCTCGCCGATCCTCGTCACGCTCCCGCCCCCGCACCCGTCGGGCGGCCCGGGGAGAGCGCATCTACGTGATCGGCGACGTGCATGGCCGCTACGACCTGCTGCGCCAGCTGATGCGCCAGATCGAGCAGCATTCGCGCAGCCGCAAGGACGCCGAAAAACTGCACGTCCTGCTGCTGGGCGACATCGTCGACCGCGGCCCGGAATCGGCCCAGGCCCTGCACTACCTGCACGACTGGACGAAACAGGCGCGCGGGCAGCACATGCTGCTGGGCAACCACGAGGACATGATGCTGCGCACCTGGCGGGGCGATGCGCGCACGTTCCGGGCCTGGATGCGCGTGGGCGGGCGCGAGACACTGGCCAGCTTCGGCCTGCACATCGGGCGCGACGACGACCTCTACGATCCGCGCATCCTGCGCGCCGTGCGCGACAGCCTGCCCCACGACCTGATGACCTTCATCGGCACATGGGCGCTCACCGCGCGCTCGGGCGACTATTTCTTCTGCCATGCCGGGGTCAAACCCAGGGTGCCGCTCGACCGGCAGAGCAAGCAGGACCTGATCTGGATTCGAGACGAATTCCTTGCCGATGAAAGCGACCATGGCGCAGTGATCGTTCATGGCCACAGCATCTCCCCCAGCATAGATCGCCAACACAATCGAATCGGCATCGACACCGGCGCCTATCACACCGGAATACTGACTGCCGCTTATTTCGAGGACGATCAGACCGATTTCATCGCGACAGAGCAGGTTTCCGCCTCTTAATTGGTCAGTCCTTGTCATAAAATCCGCGCGACCCGGTGCCACAATTACGTTGACGCACTATGCTGCAATGCGGAATAGACTTTCCCGGTTATTGCGCCTTCCCGGCGCGAAGCCACCCATGAGAGCCTGTGCCAGCCTGACCGCTGGCGCAGGCCCGGCATCAACGCAAGCGTGAGTGATGGCACGATGAAGATTGCGGTTTTCGGTCTTGGATATGTTGGCCTGTCCAACGCGGCCCTGCTTGCGCAACACAACCATGTCATGGCGGTGGACGTGAACGCTGATCGCGTGGCCCTGCTCAATGATCGCAAGTCGCCGATCGTCGATGCGGAGCTGGAAAAATTCCTCGCCACGCGCGAGCTCGACCTGACAGCCACGCTCGACGCACAGGCCGCGCTGGCCGATGCCGACTATGTGATCGTGGCTACCCCCACCAACTACGATGTCGACACCAACAAGTTCGACACGAGTTCGGTCGAGGCGGTGATCGCCGCAACCATCGCAGCCAACCCCCATGCGACCATCGTGATCAAGTCGACCATCCCGGTCGGCTTCGTCGACGACGTGCGCGCGCGGTTCAAGACCGACCAGGTGATCTTCAGCCCCGAATTCCTGCGCGAGGGCCGCGCGCTCTACGACAATCTCCACCCCTCGCGGATCATCGTGGGCGAACGCTCGGAACGCGCGCGCGTCTTTGCCGACCTGCTGCGCGAGGGCGCGGTCAAGAAGGACATCGACATCCTCTTCACCGACGCGCGCGAGGCCGAAGCGATCAAGCTGTTCTCCAACACGTACCTCGCCATGCGCGTCGCCTTCTTCAACGAACTCGACAGCTACGCCATCGCCGGGGGCATGGACACGCGCCAGATCATCGACGGCGTGAGCCTCGATCCGCGCATCGGCAAGCACTACAACAACCCCAGCTTCGGCTATGGCGGCTATTGCCTGCCCAAGGACACCAAGCAGCTGCTGGCCAACTATTCGGAAGTGCCGCAGAACCTGATCCGCGCAATCGTCGATGCCAACCGCACCCGCAAGGATTTCCTGGCCGACCAGATCATCGCGAAAAAGCCCAAAAAGGTCGGCGTGTTCCGCCTGGTGATGAAGGCCGGATCGGACAACTTCCGCCAGTCCTCGATCCAGGGGATCATGAAGCGGATCAAGGCCAAGGGCATCGACGTGGTGATCTACGAGCCGACGATGAACGAGGACACCTTCTTCGGCTCGCAGGTCGTGCGCGATCTCGACACCTTCAAGGCCGAGTGCGACGTGGTGATCGCCAACCGCATGACCCCGGCCATCGCCGACATCAGGGACAAGGTCTTCACCCGCGACCTGTTCGGCTCGGACTGAGCAGGGCCAGCAGAACGGCGCAGGCCTCCTCCATCGCGCCGTCGGCCAGCGCGGCAGTCTGGTCGGTGAGGAGGACGGGCAGACGGGGCATGGCGCAGGCCAGCCCCGCCGGCAAAAGGTGTGCGCCTGCAAATTCCGCCGCTGCCTTGGCCGCCGCATATTCGCGCAAGGTGGGCGGCGGCGCCTCGACATGGACCGACGAGGGGGCAAACGCGCCGACAAGGCTGCCGCGCAAGGCCCCCGCCAGCGTGACGAACCCCGCCACATAGACCGCGCAGAACCGCGCGAAGAGATCGTGTGCAAAACGGTCGGGCTGCCCGGTCTGGATGAAGGGCGAGGCAAAATAATACAGGTGGCTCGGAGCCCACTGTGCCAGTGCCGCCAGATCATGAGCAGGCGGGCTGGCTGCATCGACCTGAGCGACCTGCACGGCCTGCGCCTCGGGCCCGGTCCAACGGTCGATCTCGTCCGCCACCGCGCGCGCCTCGTCCGCGCCGGTGCGATAGGTCAGGCAGACTTGCGCCCCGCCCGCTGCCAGCAGCTTGGCCGCCACTTCGCCCAGCCCGCGCGAACCACCCACCACCAGCACCCGCTGTCCGGCAAAGGCGCCGGGCCGGACATGGGCGGCAATCGTCTCCATCCCCGCCTGCACCACGGGCGCCGCGCGCACCAGCGCGCGCACTTCACCCCGCGCATCCCCCGCCTCAAGCCCGAGCGTGAGCAGCGAAAACCGCTCGTCAAAGCGGCGGACCTGCCAGGCAAGGTCGCCATGGCCCGGTTGCGGATCAAACGTCAGGTCGAGCTGGGTGAACAGCGAATGGCGCCCCGGCGCCTCCATGCCCACCAGATAGGTCGTCGCCAGAATCAACGCGAGGTGCCGCGCTGGCAAGGCCGCCGCCAGATGCGGCAGGAGCCGCGCCAGCAAGACCGGATCACAGCCGACCCCGACCGTCCCGGCCAGATCGGCAAACCCGGCCGGTTCCGCCGGAACGGCCCGGTGCGCGGGAACCCCGAAATCCCCTGTTCCGGTTGGCGCCCCGGCAGCCCAGCGCACGGTGATGCGGACCAGATCCTCGCCCTCGTCCCCCACGACGACCAGCCGCGCCCCGTCGGCCTTCTGCCCGCGGGTTTCCACCCGCGCCACCCGGCCCAGCCGCAACGGACGCAGGAACACCGCCTGAACCGCAGCCAGCGCGCGCGGCACACCGGCCTGCGCCCAGAATCCGTCGAGCGCGCGCAGCAGGATGTGAACCCCATGGACCACCGGCTCGCCAAACTGGAGCCGCCGCGCGGCCAGCGGATCGACATGGATCGGGTTGGCATCGCCCGAAAGCCGCGCAAACGCGTGCTGATCTTCCAGCGAAAACGCCTTCATCGCCGTCATGCCTGCCCCTTTTGCCTTCGCGCCAACAATGCGCCGACACAGCAGGGGCCTAACGGGACGGGACGCCGCGCTCAACTGCTCTCGTGCGGATCATGTCTTGTTCCGGCGCTCCCACGCGGCGATCCATTCGACGGTTTTGCGAATGCCGCCAAACGGATAGAAATGCAGGCGCACGCGGCCATGTTCGGGCCCCAGTTCGCGCGCAAAAGCCTCGACCATCCGGTCGGGCCCGGCGCTGCCCAGCAGGTTGCCGAGCGAAACCCCGTATTTCTTCATCACGCTTGCCGAAGCACCCACCCCGCACCGCGCGGCAAAGCCCAGCAGGCGCTTGATCCCGGCAGGCCCGGGAACCCCGATCCGCACCGGCGCGTCGATCCCGCGCGCGCGCAAGGCCGTGAGCCAGTCGAGGACCGAGCGCGCGTCAAAGCCGAACTGGGTGACGATCAGCGGCGCCATGCCGCGCGCGGTGATCGCCGCGACCTTGTTTTCGATCGCCGCCCAGCATTGTGCCTCGCTCATCTGCGGATGCCCGTCCGGGTGGCCGCCGATACCGATGGCGGCGATCCCGGCACGCTCGAAGGCGCCCGTGGCGATCAGCGCTGCACTGTCGAAAAACGGCCCCTGCGGCTCTGGCGGGTCGCCCGCGACGACAAAACAGCGGCGCACCCCGGCCTGTTCCACGACAGCGGCCAGATAGGCCTCGAATTCCCCGGCATCGACGATCCGCCGCGCCGAAAAATGGGGCATCGGCTCGCACCCCAGCGCCCGCACGGCGACAGCCGCGGCCACCCTTGCGGCAAGCGCCTCGCCGGGCAGCCAGGGGATCGCGATGGGGGTTTGCGCCGGGATCATCGGCGCGGCCTCGTGCAGGGCCCCGATGTCGCGCGCGGTCATTTCAAGCGAGAAGCCTTCGGTGATCCCCACCGGGGTCCGCTCCCAGTTGGGGTGGAGTTGTGCATATCCCATGGCGCATGCCTCTCCCTGATGGATCAGCCAGATGGATCAGCCAGATGGATTGGCAAGACGGGCGGCGGCCTTCCCGGCAAGGATGGCGCCGCCCGTCTTCCCGGTCAGGATCAGGCCACTTCGGCGGTGCGCCAGCCTTCGGCATAGGCCTCGCGCGCGACACGACTGTAGGGCACCGGCGAGACGATGGCGCGCACCGCGATCTGCTTGTGCGGTTCGACGGTGGTCTTGGCCGTGCCACCGTTTTCCTCGCCCCAGACCACACGCACTTCGCTGCCCACGGGGATCGACGGGTCGATCGTGGCGAGGCTGAGCGCCTGCTTCTCGTTGTAGGAATAGCCGGTGAACATCGAGAGGCCCACGGTCTTGCCCGCAGCGTCGATCACCCGGTCGTAGTTCGACGAGGCATAGTTGGCGAGCGGCACGTCGAAGAACTTGTACTGGTCCCCATCGGGATTGAACAGCGAGGCCATGATCGTGCCCATGTCCTCCGGGTGCCAGGCCAGTGTGACCTTGCGGCGCTGGGCGGCCGGATCAAGCGCGGCGAGCGCCTCGCGCCCGTGGAAGTCGTGGTCGAACTTCACGAACGGGCCATAGCCCAGCTCCCAGGGGTTGAGGTAATAGTCCTCGATCGAATCCCCGACAAACGAGCCGCCGATCGAACCGGTCGCCTCGTAGCTGTCGGCGCCGAGCCATTCGCGGAAACCCTTGAGCTTCTCGCCGGTGTAGATTGCCGGGAGCGGCGAGGGGATCCAGCCCGATTCCAGCGTGTTCGACGGATAGGCGCGGCTGCCGCAGGCGATCAGGCCAAATTCCCTGCCCGCCTCCAGAATGGCCGCGCGGATTTCCTCCTGCTGGTCATAGGGGCCCCAGATTTCCAGCCCCGGCGCGCCCGACATGCCATGGCGCAGCGTGCGCACGGTGTGCCCGGCGATGTGCATCGTGCTCATGTTGAAGAATTTGAGCTGTTCGAGCGGCCCGCCATGCAGCTTCTCGATCACCGCCCAGGCCTTGGGCCCCTGAATCTGGAAGCGCCATTCCTTGCGGACCACGGGCTTGCCCATCGGGCGCATCGGCGAACGGTCGTCGAGTTCGATCTGGCAGTCATAGCCCCCGGTCGCGGCATGATAGCGCAACCAGTTCGAGGCCGGGGCGCGGCCCACATAGGTAAACGATTCAGCCTCTTCCCAGAAGATGATGCCATCGCCGATCACATGGCCATAGGGCGTGGTGGGTACATATTGCTTGGCCTTGTTCACCGCCCAGCCCCTGGGGCTGTTGATCATCGTGTCCGAAAGCAGGCGCAGCGCGTCCTTCCCGCGGATGTAAAGGTTCACCATGTGGTGCGACTGGTCGAACAGCACCGCCGAATGCTGCCAGGCCCATTGCTCGCTCCGCCAGTTGGAAAATTCCGGCGCCACAACCGGATAGACATAAGCGCCAAGCTGCGAATTGCGCAGCATCTTCACGATATCGGGCACCGAGCCCAGCAGTTGGTCAAGGTTGGTCGCGGCCATCAGATCATCTCCCGAATGAAATTGGCTTGTTTGATTTTGTATGCAACACATACGATATTCCGACAGATTCGCAACGCCCAAACAGCAAAAAACACCAGATCGGGAGAGACACGCCTTATGACCGCCCCCCTTGTTCTGACCTTTTCCTGTGCCGACGTGCCCGGCATCGTCGCCAGCGTGACCGGCACCCTGTTCGAGCAGGGCGCCAACGTGCTCGAAGCCCAGCAATTCGATGATCAGGAAACCGGGCGCTTTTTCATGCGGGTCGTGTTCGATCCGGGGGAAAAGAATGCCGAGGCCCTGCGCGCCGCCCTTGCCCCGCTGGCCGCGCGCCATGGGATGGAGTGGGGCCTGCGCGACACCACGCACAAGCGCCGCGTGGTGCTGATGGTCTCGAAATTCGACCATTGCCTGGGTGATCTGCTCTATCGCACGCGGATCGGCGAACTGCCGATGGAGGTCGTGGCGATTGTCGGCAACCACCCGCGCGAGGCGCTTTCGATCTCGCTGATCGGCGACATTCCCTATCACCACCTGCCGATCACGAAGGACACCAAGCCGCAGCAGGAAGCACAGATCAAGCGCATCATTACCGAAACCGGCGCCGAACTGGTGGTGCTGGCGCGCTACATGCAGATCCTGTCCGACGATCTGGCTGCGTTCCTGGCGGGCCGCTGCATCAACATCCACCACTCGTTCCTGCCCAGCTTCAAGGGCGCCAAACCCTATCACCAGGCCCACGCGCGCGGGGTCAAGATGATCGGCGCGACCGGCCACTATGTGACCGCCGACCTCGACGAGGGGCCGATCATCCATCAGGATGTCGAGCCCGTGACCCATGCAGACCGGCCCGACGACCTCGTGCGCAAGGGCCGCGACATCGAGCGCCGCGTGCTGGCCGAAGCGGTCCGCCTCCACCTTGAAGACCGCGCCCTGCGCAACGGGAACAAGACCGTTGTGTTCAGGAGTTGACGCAAGCCGATGCCCCAAGGGGCGGACCAGCGCGCTTTTCCCGTCGCCAGTCCGCCCGCCTTGCGCTAGGGATCCCGCAGGGGACCAGGGAGTGCAGAAAGCGCAAACCTTGGACATGCCGACCGACCGCCTGAAATCGATTGCCCGTGCAATGCCCCTTGCCGCGGCCTTGCTGTGCCTGCCATCCATGCTGGCGGCCTGCCACCGGCCTGCTCCGACCCCAATGTCGAACCCGGCGTCAACCGTGGTCGATATGCCCGGTGATCAGGCCTCCTTCGACAGCGCCGCGCCCTTTCGCGACGCGAGCCTCCCGTCCGATCCTGCCGCCTTTGCCCGCGCGCTGTTCGCCGACGACGGGATCGACGAGACCGTCTGGCTCAACGGCGACTTGCGCACCCGCTATTTCACGCCCGAACTGGCCGGCCTCGTTGCCGACACGGTCCACGACGACCCCACCCGCCTGCAATCGAATCCCCTGTGCCTGTGCAGCGCGCCCAAAGCCCTCGCCCCCACTGTCACCGCCACCGTGCTCGACGCCGACCGCGCGCTGGTCCATGTGAAGGTTGCCCGCACGGGCACCGCCGAAAGCCCGACCATTCCCCTCATCCTCGTGCTCTCGCAGGAGCCCGAAGGCTGGAAGCTGGCCGATGTGCTCTATCCCCAAAGCCACGAGAGCCTGCGCAAGATCCTGGCCAAGGCCAATGCCGACGACCTCGAAGTGCGCGCGCCAGTATGAAAAATGCCTATCCCGGTGTGAAGAACCCCGGCAAAGTCATGCCGGGGCGCTTGCCGCTGGCGCAACGCTTGCCATAATGGCCCCCATGAGCATGCGCGCGCCTTCCCTTCCCAGACCTTCTGTCAAATCGCCGGTCGATCTTCCCCGCAACACCATGGACGATGTCGACCCCGACGCCGCCCTGCTGGTCGACGTGCTCAAGCTGGCGACCTTCGTGGGCGCCCCGTTGCGCGGGGGCGTGGCCGAACCGCTCGGCCTCGCGCCGACCGACTTGCGCATCATCCTCGCGCTGGGCGGCGATGGCGAACTGGCCGGACACGAACTGTCCGACCTCATGGGCGTGCCGCCGATGAACGTGAGCCGCGCGCTCGTCTCGCTGCGCGCCAAGGACCTGATCGAGCCGGTCGAAGACCCCCACAACCGCCGCCGCAAGCCGTTCCGCCTGAGCGCGCAGGGGCAGGCCATGTTCGCCCGCTCGGTCCCCGCGATGGCCGAGATGGGGCGCCAGCTTTTTGCCGATTTCGGTGCCCGCGACCGCGCGGCCTTCCGCCGCGCCGCCGCGCGCCTGCTCGCCCGCATGACCCCATGGGAAGCCCCGCCTTCAGCAGACTGAGCCCCCGTCAGGTTGCGCCAGACTTTATTCAGGCCGCGCGGGCCGCGTCGCTGGCAAGCTTGTCGACGCGCTCGTTCTCGGCGTGGCCGGCGTGGCCTTTCACCCAGACCCAGTCGATCTTGTGCGGACGCGCAGCCGCGACCAGCGCGCGCCACAAGTCCTCGTTCTTGACCGGCTTGTTGTCGGCGGTCTTCCAGCCGCGCTTCTGCCAGCCGAAGATCCACTTGGTGATCCCGTCGAGCACATATTTGCTGTCGGTGTGGAGCGTGACCTGACAGGGCTGGGTCAGGGCTTCGAGCGCGCGGATCGCGGCCATCATCTCCATGCGGTTGTTGGTCGTCTCCGGGTCGGAACCGGACATTTCCTTTTCATGCTCGCCCATGCGCAAAAGCGCGCCCCAGCCGCCCTTGCCCGGATTGCCCTTGCACGCGCCATCGGTGAAGATTGCGACCGCCTTCATGCCGCAAAAACCCCGGCGTTGGCCGGATCGGCATAGAATTCGAGGCGGCGGGCAAAGGCCATCGGGTCCTTGCGGGTGACGAGGGCATCGGCGGGCGTGTTGAGCCAGTCGAACGCGCGGCTCATCGCAAAGCGCATCGCGGCGCCCTGCGCCAGCACCGGCAGCGCGGCGCGCTCGGCCGCGCCAAGCGGACGCACGGCCTCATAGCCTTCGAGCAGGGCCTTGGAGAGATCGGGCCGGAACGTCTGCCCGCTCGCGTCAAAACACCAGGCTGCATGGGTGACGGCCAGGTCATAGGCGATGATGTCGTTGCAGGCGAAGTAGAAGTCGATCAGCCCGGTGACCGTATCGCCCTGCATCAGCACATTGTCGGGGAAGAGATCGGCGTGGATCACCCCGGTCGGCAGGCCTTCGGGCCATTCGCGCGCAAGGCGGGGCAGATGCTGCGCAACAAGAGTGCCGAGCGCGGGATCGATGCTGGTCAGGCCCTCCTCGCCGCAGGCCTGTGCCAGACGCTGCCATTCGGCAAGGCCCATGGCATTCGCGCGGGTGGGCGCATAATCGGCAGCGGCCCCATGAAGCCCGGCCAGCGCGGCCCCCACCGCGCGGGCCTGCGCGGCAGTCGGCTCGCCCAGGCTCACGCCGGGCAGGAATTCGATGAGGGCCAGCGCCTTGCGCCCACGCGGGGTATCGACCTCGCGATAGAGCGCGCCCTCGCGGTCGTGAATCGAGCGCGGCACCGGGCAGCCGCGCGCGGCCAGATGGTCGAGCAGGCCGAGGAAATAGGGCAAGTCCTCGATCTCGATGCGGAATTCATACATCGTGAGGATGAAGCGGACCGTCTCGCCCGGATGGTCACCGGCTGTTTCGATCAGCCAGTTGCTGTTGGAGACGCCTTCGGCAATGCCCTTGGCGCTGACGAGATCGCCCAGGCCATAGGGCGCGAGCAGCGCGGCCATGTCCTCCGCGCCGAGGTGGGTATAGACAGCCATGAAACCTTGAACTTTCAGCCGATGAGTTGGCGGGGAAGCTTGAACACCATGTGTTCCTCGGTGGTGGTCACCGTTTCTTCGGTGACGTCGCGCCATTGCGCGAGCCGCGCGACCACTTCGCGCACGAGCACCTCGGGAGCCGAGGCCCCGGCGGTGATGCCCAGCGTCTCGACACCGTCCAGCCAGGCCGGGTCGATGTCGTCCGCGCGCCGGATCAGGCGGGCGGGCGTGCCCTCGCGCTCGGCCACTTCGACCAGCCGCACCGAGTTCGAGCTGTTGGGCGCGCCGATCACCAGCAGGAGCTGGCTGTGCGGGGCAATCGCCTTGACCGCCGCCTGCCGGTTGGAGGTGGCATAGCAGATGTCTTCGGCGCGCGGCCCCATGATGGCGGGAAAACGTGCCTTGAGCGCGGCGATGATGTGCCGGGTATCGTCGACCGAGAGCGTCGTCTGGGTCAGGAAGGCGAGCGGCAGGTCGGCGGGAAAATCAAGGGCTGCAACGTCCTCGACCGTCTCGACCAGCGTGATCACGCCTTCGGGCACCTGCCCCATCGTGCCGATCACCTCCGGGTGGCCATGGTGGCCCACGAAGAGGATGTGGCGCCCGGCCTCGACCTGGCGCTGGGCCTGGCGATGGACCTTGCTGACCAGCGGACATGTCGCATCGAGCCAGTCGAGCCCGCGCTGCGTGGCTTCCTCCGGCACGACCCTGGGCACGCCATGGGCGGAAAAGACCACCGGCTTGCCATCGGGCACTTCATCCAGTTCCTCGACGAACACCGCCCCCTTGATCTTCAGATTGTCGACCACGTAGCGATTGTGAACGATCTCGTGGCGGACATAGACCGGCGCGCCATAACGCTCGATCGCGCGTTCGACGATCTCGATCGCCCGGTCGACCCCTGCACAAAAGCCGCGCGGGGCGGCAATGAGCAGGCGCAGCGGCGCAAGCTGCCTGCCTGGGGTGGCGACAGAGGCGCCTTGCTCGAAATCCGGGATGTTGACGGTCATGCCCGTGTCCTTAGCAGCCAGACCGGGGCAGGTAAAACGCGCCGTGGCCCGCTCCGCAAATCGCCCAAAGAAAAGCGCGGCGAAAAGCGCCCCGAAAAGCACCCTGATCCGGGCAGCGCCATTGCCCAAGCGCCGGGGGCTGGGTAGAGGAGGCGCTGCACGTCTTTGTTGCACACCCAGTGGGCGGCCCCTGTCGGCTGCCGATGCGCATTTTTAAGGATCCTGCCCTGATGACCGCCAAGCCCCGTGCTCTCACGCTTGCCAAGGCCTTGATCGGCACCACGCTGCTGGCAGGCGCGCTGGCAGGCTGCACCAAGAACAAGGGCGAACTGGTGATCGAGGACGGGGTCGGGGTCACGGCCCTGCGGTCGGCCTGCCCGATCGTCGAGATTCCCGAAATGACCGGCGACGTGACCCTGTTCACCGATCCGGCCCGCACCGATTCCGGGGCGCTCGATCTGGTCGCGACGATCACCAACGTGCGCAGCACCTGCAACGACCAGGGCGATCCGGTCACCAGCGACGTGACCTTCGATGTCCTGGCCCGCCGCCTCGACACCCACGGCGCGCGCCATGTCGAACTGCCCTATTTCTCGACCGTCATGCGCGGGGGCACCGCCGTGATCGCCAAGCGCGTGGGCACGGTCTCGATCGACTTCGCCGACGGACAGGACCGCGCGACTGGCCATGGCAAGGCCGGGGCCACTGTCGACCGCGCCGCCGCCAGCCTGCCCCAGAGCGTGCGCAACCGCCTCGAACGCAAGCGCCGCGCGGGCGAGGCCGACGCCGCCGTCGATCCGCTCTCGCTGCCCGAAGTGCGCAAGGCCATCGCCAGCGCGACGTTCGAACACCTGATCGGCTTCCAGCTCACCAACGCCCAGCTCGAATACAACGCGCGGCGTTGATGCAGGCCTGATGGGCGCGGGTTTCCAAGCCGGGCCAAGTCCGCTATTCGCGCGGACATGACCACGACTAGCCCCGTTGCCGCCCAGACGCTGTTTGCCCTTTATGCCGGCGTGATCGACGCCGCGCTCGATGCTCTCGAAGCGTCGGGCGCCCTGCCCGCGGGCCTGCCGCGCGGCGCGGTGACGTGCGAACCCCCGCGCGATGCCACCCACGGCGATCTGGCCACCAATGCCGCGATGGTGCTGGCCAAGCCTGCGGGCACCAACCCGCGTGCGCTCGCCACGCTGCTGGTCGAGGAACTGGGCCGCCACGACCGCGTGGTTTCCGCCGAAATCGCCGGTCCCGGCTTCATCAACTTGCGTCTCGCGCCGCAGGCCTGGCTCGACGAACTGGCGCTGATCGCCGCGCGCGGGGCCGATTATGGCCGCTCGACGCTGGGCGGGGGCACGACCGTCAACGTCGAATATGTCTCGGCCAATCCGACCGGGCCGATGCACATGGGCCATTGCCGCGGCGCGGTGGTGGGCGATGCGCTGGCCGCCCTGCTCGAATTCGCCGGGCACAAGGTGATCAAGGAATATTACGTCAACGACGCAGGCGCGCAGGTCGACGTGCTGGCCCGCTCGGCCCATGTCCGCTACCGCGAAGCGCTGGGCGAAGATGTCGGCGCGATCCCCGAAGGGCTCTATCCGGGCGACTACCTCGTACCGCTGGGCCAGGCGCTGGCCGCCGAATATGGCGACCGCTTCGTGGGCGCGCCCGAGGCGGACTGGCTGGTGCCCTTCCGCAAGCAGGCCGTGGCCGCCATGCTGGTGATGATCAAGGCCGACCTTGCCAAGCTGGGCATCGTCCACGACCTGTTCTCCTCGGAAGCCGAACTTCAGGCCGCCGGCAAGCCCGAGGCCGCCGAAGCCTGGCTGCGCGCGCACGATCTGGTCTATGACGGCCATCTCGAAGCGCCCAAGGGCAAGACCCCCGAAGACTGGGAGCCGGTCGAGCTGCCGCTGTTCCGTTCGACCCGTTTCGGAGACGACCAGGACCGCCCGATCAGGAAGTCGGACGGCAGCTGGACCTATTTCGGCGCCGATCTTGCCTACCACTTCCAGAAGGCCGAGACCGCCGACGCCCTCGTCGACATCTGGGGCGCCGACCACGCGGGCACCGTCAAGCGCATCAAGGCCGCCGTCGCGGCGCTGACCGGCGCCGAAGGCAAGCCGCCCAAGCCCTTTGAAATCAAGCTCGTGCAGATGGTCCAGCTGCTGCGCGACGGCCAGCCGGTGAAAATGTCCAAGCGCGCGGGCAATTTCGTGACGCTGGCCGATGTCGTCGACGAAGTGGGCAAGGACGTGGTGCGTTTCACCATGCTCACCCGCAAGCCCGACGCGCAGATGGACTTCGACTTCGCCAAAGTGGTCGAAGCCTCGAAGGACAACCCGGTGTTCTATGTGCAATATGCCCATGCCCGGATCTGCTCGACGCTGCGCAAGGGCGCTGCCGAAGGGTTCGCCCCGTCGGCGGACAATCTGGACCTCCTGGGGGACGAGGAACTGGCCATGGTCAAGCTGGCCGCGCAATTGCCGCGTATCGTCGAAGGGGCCGCCATCGCGCGCGAACCGCACCGGATCGCGTTCTTCCTCTACGATCTGGCCGCCGCGTTCCACGCTTTCTGGAACTTCGGCAACGACAAGCCCGAAAAGCGGTTCATTGTGGCACAGGACCCGGCCGTAACGCAGGCGCGCCTTTTCCTCGCCACGCAAATCGGGCAGGTTATCCGCAACGGGCTGGCCCTGCTGGGTGTCGAGGCCGCTCAGGAGCTTTGAGGCAATGGTGAACGGGGCATTCTCGGGTCAGGATGGCAATCAGGACAGCGGGCAGAGCGGGGG
>Ga0075011_10000265_pt1 | contig 27664 bp, 26 predicted proteins | sample TARM_MetaG_T_14_FD_72354 | JGI IMG/M metagenome (GOLD analysis project Ga0075011, IMG submission 72354) | Freshwater microbial communities from Pennsylvania, USA, analyzing microbe dynamics in response to fracking - TARM_MetaG_T_14 | ecosystem: Environmental > Aquatic > Freshwater > River... | reverse complement strand
CCTTGTCGATCCAAAAGAGCAGGAAGCCAATCCTCAACAGGGATTCTATTGGTTTGCAAACCTGGCTTGTTATAGAACCAGCACACCAATGTGGAGTATTTCTCGCCAGACTCTTCAGCGACACGAGCCATGGATTTACGCATGCTGATACCTGCTTCAACGTAGGCTTTGACGCGCATGCACAACTCATACTTCTTCTTAGTGTTTTCACGCTTATGGTCGGTGGCTTCTTCATACTCAAGCCACAGTTCATCAGACGCAGGAGTGACAACCTGACGAGTATTACGACTACTTTCTGCTTGTTCGGTTTGTTGCTTTGCAACTTCACGCAGCAGGTGCAAACGCGTTTCTTCAGGTAAGCAGTCAATGTGGTACTCAAAAGCTTTTGAGCCTTGGCGTTTGCGTTTTTGAACGTTGTGCAGCTGGTTTAGCTTATATCTAACCCCTTGAGGCGTTCCTGCCATACCAGGTCTATTTAATAGCAGCGATACATCAACCCACATGTCACACCGCCTTATTTTGTTCGTATCGGCTAGGCCAAATCTCTTTAGGGTGTTTATTTAGAGCATCAGCAATGATTCGCTCACCTTTAGGCCATGGGCGCGAAAGGGTGTTAGATAGTGTTGTAGCAGCAAGTCCTGCTTTTATAGACAAGCCTTTAAGCGTCAACCCTTTCTTATGTAATGCAGCAACGATATCGATTCTGTGCATGTCTTTTCTTTCAATAGACATAATGATCCCCTAACTAAAAACTGATATGCTAATTAGTCGCACAACTAAATATTGCTAATTAGTTTGCAAACTTAATCAAGTGAGTTAAGTTTTGATCACATTGTTGAACAGGTCAAGCGCAAAGTTGAACTTTCTTTTCGTTTTTTGTTCTCATTTTGGTTTAACTAGTGCTTATGTTATATAAATCAATAAGTTGAGTTGAAAGAAAGACTATGCAAAATAATGAAAATTTACTTTCTTTAGACGACAGTACATTAGAAAGTGTACATGACCGCATAGAAAGCTTAATGAATGGTCGAACTGGTCGAGAATGCGCACAGGATTGGGATGTGGCACATAGCACCTTAGTAACGCTATTGCATCGAAGAAGCGATCCAAAACTATCTATGCTACTCAAAATAGCTAACGCCGAAGGCGTAACCATTGATTGGCTTGCTAAAGGTGAACCAGTTGCGGTAAAGGAAAAAGAAGTTCCATCTGTATTTCACGAACGCATAATTGAAAAACCGAAGTTCAATGTTGCGGCTAGTGCTGGTGGAGGTTCTTTTATTGATACTGAAACCCCAGTTGAGTATTACCCGTTCACTTATAGCTATCTAAAGCGACGTAGGCTTCTACACGCGGAACTATGTATCATAGAGGCTCGCGGTGAGAGCATGGAGCCAACAATAGAGGATGGCGACGATCTTCTTTTAAAGTTAATGTCAGAACCTAGTAGTAAAGCCCTAGAAGGCGTTTATGTTATTAACATTGACAATCAACTAAGAGTGAAACGGCTTGAATTTGATGTAGTTAGAGATGGGTATCGCATAATCAGCGACAATAAAATTTATCCTGTCGAGTTTATTGATAGAGATGATCTTGAGAGAATGAATGTGATTGGTGAGGTCGCTATGGTGATGGGGAAACCATCTAAAGGATTGTCTGAATTGCATTAACTAATGGATCAGAAATTATCTAATTGATCTGTTTTAACTCTTAACTACGATCTCTTCATAAAAGCCCTAAATTCTTGAATAATTCAGTTTAGGGCTAAAATCTATCTTTTCTTAATTACTTTCAATTAGTTATGTATGTATAACTCACTTTCTCTTTTGTATTAATTTATAATTCTCTCTCTCAAATGCCTGGCTTTTCTTAATTATATAGGGTTATGAGAATGACTGTTGAACACAAACCCATCCATGGCAAAGAGAGTGTGTTGATCAATACCCATTACCTGACGGATTAAGATATTAATGGAATTCTATGATAAGTAGGGTTGAGCCTACTTATACCGTATGATGAATCGAACTTTTAACATCGGTATGAACGGTGAATTTCTGGCTTAACATCGCGACCACCTGATCGTAGTACTGCATGTTGGGCTTATGGCCTAATAGACGACACAGCTCGTTACCCGTCGGGCTGAAGCGGTAATAGAGTAGCTTCACGCCTCTTGAGGAAGCCTGTAATGATAAATGCTTACCCTGATAGCTGAGTGTCAGTGGTGGATCGAGTTCAATTTCACCAGATTCTAATTCAGTCGCATGGAGTAATCCCAGTTCAATCAGCACCAGTAAGCTGGAGTAAGGAAGCTGATGGTTGCCAATATTAATCGTTGTCACTGTATCACGCTTACTTAAACTGAAAATGCCACTGTGAATTTTCATTCCAAATAACAGCTTCAGGCTGGCGTCACTACCGAAACTGCAGGATAAAGCCGCTGCACGTTGCAGAATTTGAGCTTCTTTAGGCGTCATATCCTTCAGTACTTTTAACGCCTTCATAGAAGTAAAACCCGGGTTGGTCGTTTCCCGTTTTAATACCTGTGCCCACAGGCGCTGCATGGATGAATTATGAATATCCTGAGCCATTTCAAAAAAGCGATAGAGCCAGTCCTGATCAGGCTCACCCGAAGTTTCATTTTTGCAGGATACATGGGCCAGTCTGACTATCTGCTCAAGGTTTTTCTGTTGTTGAGCTTTAACTTCCCGCTCTCGTTTGAGGGCTCTTTCTAGTGGGGTTTTCTGCGGTGGAACCCGATGCAGTAGGGCATCAATACCATGTTGTTGAGCAATGGAGTAGATCCGGCTTGCACTGTCTTTTACATAGTTTGATTTTTTGTCCTGGCTGTTTTCGGCTGCTGATTCGTGTTCAATGACAACAGGCTGTTTTTTTTCGGCCATAAGCGTCCCAATTGCTGCAACTGACAGATATAAATTAAAATGTACCCCGTAATAGAACCTTGGGCTAGTGAAACTATTGAATAAAATGCATTAATTTGCGCTACCACAAATGATAATAACTTGTTAAAATTGTTATCAGTATATGTGAGGTGCTTATGAAGTATTGGAAAGATAATCGATTTAAAAAGCACCTATCGACCGTTTTGCTCTTTGCTTTATATGTCTCTGTACTGGGTTATTTATCCACTTACATTACATAGAGAAGACGTCAATAGGCGCTTTAACATTGACCTGTAATATTACATGTCATCGTATGCGGTAATTTCACTGCCTTCAATCACATAAGCTGTTTCAGCAAGATCGACACTCACTGTCTCTGTTTTGAGTGTACCTATGACATAAATAACATCCCAAAGCTCTTGGACAGGTGCGCCCTGCGGAAATTTTACATAGATAATCTGGTTCGGCGGCGGCGGTGGGACGTGAATACAGGCTCCAAAGTAAGGAACCAGAAGAAATTCGGTAACAGTATTCTCATCACCTTCCAGAGGAATAACAAACCCCGGGATTTTTACTTTACTGCCATCGAGTTCAGGACGAACTGCCCCTAGCTGAGACTGCTGTGCTGGAGTATTCCCCTCATGATTGGCTGCTGGCATGCCCTGGTTATTAAATTGGTTACGCTCACTTTCTGGAACCAGATCGATCCAGTCTAAAGTCAGTAAATCATCGTTTGCTTGTGCATTTGATGTTAGTGCCGGCAGCAAAACCAACATTAAACATAAAAAAAGTTTCTTCATCTAAATTTTGTACCTCAATAAATTAGGGCCAAAAGGCCCTAGTTTTAGAGTCGAATCGTCATCCCGTCACTAAGAGATTGTCTGTATGCACGAATGGCCGGAATAAAACCAATCAGTATACCAGCACACTGTACGTAAGCGAGTAACTGCCATTCATAGTTGGTAATGCCCTCAAGCTGAATTTGAATCCCATACTGGCTTTCGATTATGGGGGCTCCGACGCTCAGTAAAGCGTATAAACCAATTAAACCAGTCATGATTCCCAATAAGGTTAACACGCTTGCTTCGCTAACAAGAAGAGAGAATACATGTTTCGGTCTGGCTCCCATTGCACGCAAAATGGACATTTCTCGGCGTCGTTCCTGAAGGCTGGTCAGAAGACTGCTTAACATTCCCAATAAACCAGCTATCACTACAAATATTGAGACAGCCATCAGTGCCTGTTCTGCGACTGACATCATGCCCCAGAGTTCCTGCAAAGCAACGCCCGGCATTATTGCACTTAACGGTTCTTTACGGTATTCGTTAATCTGCCTTTGCAGCGCAAAAGTCTGAATTCTGGATTTGAGGCCAATCAGCATTGCTGTAATTTGTTTAGGTTCAAATTTGTGCTGTTCCAGTTGCTCCTTGCTGGGCGAATTACCTAAGTGCGCGCCTGACTCCCAGCCGACATGGATCGCTTCGATTGCCTGCAGGGAAACATGTACGGTTTTATCTACCGGGGTTCCCGTAGGAGCCAGTATCCCGACCACTTTAAATGGTAAATTGTCATGACGACTAAAGCTGACATCACTGATGCCATGGGCGATAATAATTTCACTGCCGACGTGGTAGCCTAATTTTTTAGCCACATCAGAGCCAATTACCGTTTCAAATAACCCTGAAAAGGGCTTTCCCTGAGAGAAAGTAAGTGGTTGCTTACTTCCATAACGGAAGTGGTCAAAATAGCTTTGATTCGTTCCCATTACCCGGAAACCTTTATGGGAGTCGCCGAGAGAAATGGGGATCGCCCACTTTACGGATTTGTGCTGACTAAATTCCTGATAGCTCTTCCAGTCAATATTATTGGTAGCATTCCCGATACGAAATACAGAATAAAGCAACAAATTAACCTGTCCGGAACGTCCTCCAACAATCAGATCTGTTCCTGATACTGTATTGGCGAAACTACTTTTTGCCTGAGTCCGAATACGTTCAACGCCCATCAACAGGATGACAGAAATCGCAACCGTCATAATAGTCAGCAGTGCTGTGGTTTTACGGTTGAGCAGACTTTTCCAGGCTAAACTCGTAATAACTCTCATTGCTGGCCTCCTGCACGGTTAAGTGTTGGTAGATGAATAACCCGTTCAAACAGACTCTCCAGTGTTGGGTCATGACTGACAAAGATTAAACTTGAGCCGACCCGGTTTGCCTCTTCCATTAACAGTTCGATAAAAGCACTGCGGTTGTCATAGTCGAGAGCTGAAGTCGGTTCATCAGCGATAACTACTTTGGGTTCACCAATCAGTGCCCGAGCGGCCGCTACCCGTTGTTGCTGACCAATACTCAGATCAATGACGGGCTTTTGTCGCACAGATTTTGGTAGATGGAGTTTATCTAGTAGTTCATGAGCTCTCTCAACCAGGCTGCCGGAGACATTTTGTTTACGTTGACTGGAGAATTGACATGGCAGAACAACATTTTCCACTACCGACAGATAGGGCAGTAAATTGAATTGCTGGAAAATATAACCGATATTGTCAGCGCGAAATTTATCGCGTTGGCTGGATGATAACTGAGTCAGATTACATCCGAGCAGTTCCACATCACCTTGTGAAGCGGTGTTTATTCCGGTTAATAAGCTAAGTAGTGTTGATTTACCGCAGCCACTGGGACCTTTAATAAATACGTGCTCATTGGGTTTTACACTCAGTTGTTCGATATCTAGCGTCGCCGTCTCGCTGTTTGGCCATTGAAAAGTAACCTGATTGAGTTTGATTACTGGCGGACGTGAGCTGAAGTCATTATTGGACATCATTGACCCCTATAAAAACGGGTAAGTTCATTACTTACCCGAATCCATGTTTATAAAGAAATTTCAGTTTTACCTGGGTTTAGTTCTAGCGCTGTTTGTTGTTTATCGGTTAATAAATTAACGTCGATTTCTTTGGTTGATGGGAAGTGAGTGAACCAGCTTGTATCAATACTGCTGAGCTGACTAATATCATCACAGTGGAAAGTGTACTGAGCGGTAAATGATCCGTGCTGACTTCCTTCCTCGTGTTCATGGTCATGATGCTCGTCATGATCATGTTCAGCATGGCTGTCGTGGTCATGATGCTCGTCATGATCATGTTCAGCATGGCTGTCGTGGTCATGATGCTCGTCATGATCGTGTTCAGCATGGCTGTCGTGGTCATGATGCTCGTCATGATCGTGTTCAGCATGGTCGTCGTGGTCATGGTGCTCGTCATGACCATGCTCATCTCCCAGAGTATGAGTAACGAAAGTCTGCTCCTGATGACAGTTAGCCGCCGAGGTCAGAGTAAAAATTGATTCTGCGTTATTCAGGCTGTTTAGTGCTTTAGTGAGCCGAGCTTTTTGATCTTCGTTTTGTGGGGCATGTTCAAAGCCAACCACATCAGCGCCGGGGGCTGTGATTTCCATTAATAATTCATGACCGTCCTGAGCAATGTTGAGTTCAACATGACCGTGCACATGTGCTTCATGTTGACGAAACTCTTCCTGTGCGAAAGCTGTGCTGGTGATTGCTGCTGTAATGCTAAGGGCCAGTAGTGGTTTATTAAACATCGAAAAAACTCCAATTAAATTTATATCTATATAACGTGTGGGCTTGAATGTATCTGTAGATGATTGAACTCATGGAGTTGGCGGTGATCTGGCAAGATAAGCAAAATGCAGAATGGTGATGCTGATAAGTAGAGCGGCCGGTTCTAAATAATTGTGTGAAATCCAGATCGGTAGCTCAGTAACGTATTGTGTTAAACCGTGATTAGCACAGGCAAACAACTGACAATGGTGCTCACTGTGATGGATATCTGACGTATCAAGCTGATGCTCAATAACTGCGACATTTAACCATAGCATCAACAAGATAGATGCAAATGCAGCTATCTTCGCGTTGTGGATTTTTAATGAGTGCAGGCTTGTGGTCATTATCATCACAGGGTTAAAAGAGAATTGTTATAATATAACAATGAGAGAAGGAGGCAAGAGGGGTGAGAAGTTAATTCTTCTCACCGGAAGTATTTCAACAAATTAAAGTGATTGCTTAACCAGCTGTAATACCTGTTGAATTTCCTGCTCGTTAAGTGCTCCTTCCTTAACGAACAAGATGTTACCTGACTTATCTTGCACAATTATGACTGAAGACTCCGGTTTTAAATCCCAGCGCTTGGCAACTACGCCAGACTCATCAAGGACAATGGATGACCATGGAAATTCAAGTTTGCTGTCTTCTGCGGAAGACTTTACAAATGATCCGGTTCCCCAGATGGCATCATCCTGATTGATAATGGTGGTTGTCTGGTAGTTCTGTTGTGGGAACTCTGCGGCGGTAATAGCTGCGATTAACTTTGCATTCATCTCTTTGGCACTGCTGCGTCCTGCAATTGCCTGAATAATTCTTACTTTTCCTTTTAGGCTTTCACTGTTCCAGTTCTGGAATTGCGTATCTTCACCCTGGATAATAATCTCACCGTATTTTTCAACACTGACTGCAGGTGCGGGTTGGTTCAATTGAAGGTTGTGTGCCGATACGAAAGCAGGAGAGCATGCCAGCATAAGTGCAGCGAGAGACTTTATTTTCATGTTTTTTATTCCTTTGTTTTAATTTTCCTCATTGAAGTCATTAGGTTAGGCAAGTGTAAGATTAGCCGAAAGCTTCAATTGGTTAACAGACAAAGGTATAGCATAGAAATAGGGGGATAATGGAATAGGATAATGAGAAATGCAGAATAAATCCGTCATTTCTCATTAAGAATTCCGTTTTTATTGGCTCAGGCTAGGTGGAAAGCAAACCCCTGTACCACCAAGGCCACAGTAGCCTTGCGGATTTTTCGCCAGATATTGCTGGTGGTACGTTTCAGCAAAGTAATAAGGGCCAGCCGGCAGAATCTCGGTGGTAATTAAAGCCTGATCCTGCTCAGACAGCAGAGCTTGATACTCGGACTTACTTTGTTCTGCAATGTCTTTTTGTTCATCACTGTAAACATAGAGTGCAGAGCGATACTGAGTACCTAAATCATTTCCCTGGCGCATTCCCTGAGTCGGGTCATGGCGTTCCCAGAAGTGATTTAATAATGCTTTCAGCGGTAATACACTTGGATCATAAATGACACGCACGACTTCAGTATGGCCGGTATTGCCGGTACAGACTTCTTCATAAGTCGGATTAGGGGTAAAACCACCAGAGTAACCAACAGAGGTGGATATGATGCCTTCTAATCCCCAGAATAAGCGCTCTGCCCCCCAGAAACAGCCCATACCAATCAGGATTTTCTGTTGGTTGCCTGTCGGTTCTGCACTCAGGCTGGATTGATTAACAAAGTGTGTATCTTCAATGGTCAATGGCGTTTGGCGCCCTGGTAGGGCGGTTTCCGCTGTAACCATAGTTTGTTTATCTGACATGGAACTTCCTTTTGCAATAAGCAGTCTGATTTTGTAATACCTAAGCTTTTTAAGTTTACTTGGGTATATATTTACTTATAGACCTGATAATTGACTGATTTCATACAGACTATTATGAGCATAGGCGGTATGATTTCATTATCGCTCAACAATAACCTTAAAGCCATTTGGCTCTATTAACGCCTTAATTAAGCATGAGACGACAATCATTACCAGTGTTCTTCACAGCTTTACTTTTTTCTGCTTCCTCTTTAGCCAGCACGAGTCTGGAGATTGATGGTATTGAGAAAGAGGTGAAGGATAATGTCGATGCTTACCTCTCGTCTGTTCCGAAGGCCGATTATTCGACTACACTCCGCTTTCAATCTCGCTTACAGAAAATGATTGTTGAAGCGCTAAATGCTCTGGGTTACTACCATCCCGAAGTTGATTTTGAAGTGCAACGATCTGAAGGGCAGGATGATGTGTTATTGGTGCATATTGCTCCGGGGCCTGTGACTAAGCTGGAATTGGTCGATATCGTTATTACCGGAGACGCAGAAAATGATCCTGATTTTATTCGTGTTATCCGTGAAAGTGGGCTGAAACAGGGAGAAGTTCTCAACCATGGAAAATACGACAGTTTAAAGTCATCGCTGCGCAATCTGGCTCTGCAAAAGGGGTACTTTAACGGTTCCTATATTGTTAACCGTTTAGAAGTGGCGCCTGAGCTGAATCAGGCTTTTGTGCGGTTACATTATGATAGTGGTATTCGTTATCAGTTTGGTAAAACCAGTATCGAAGGCAGTCAGATTGATGAAAGTAGAGTAGCATCACTGCAGCCTTATGAGCAGGGAGATCCATACCTGGCTTCAAAAGTGGGTGAGCATAATCAGAATCTATCCAATACGGATTGGTTTTCGTCGGTATTTGTTGAGCCTGATTTAGAGCATTTAGATGACAGTCATGAGCTGCCGATGAAAGTGTCACTTTCACCTCAAGCGCGCAACCAGTTTGAAACGGGTATTGGTTACTCTACTGACGTGGGAGTGCGTGGTACCTTTAAATGGAAAAAGCCGTGGATAAATTCTCGCGGTCACAGTTTTGACAGCAGCTTCTCAATTTCCGAGCCTGAACAGTACATTACATCGCGTTATAAAATTCCTCTGGAAGATGTTCTGCACGAATATTATCAAATTCAGTATGGTTTAAAAAAAGTCGATAACCGTGATACGCAAAGTCTGGAGTCAAATTTGGCTCTGGAGCGTCACTGGCTGGTTGACAGTGGTTGGCATCGTACCATGTTTGTCCGCTATCTTATTGAAAGTTATGAGCAAGGGATACTTGATGACGTTGGTCAGTTTGTGCTGCCTGGATTTACATTTAGCCGTACTCGTACCCGAGCTAGAGGATCACTGATTACCTGGGGAGATAAGCAATCTGTCACGATTGAGTATGGTTCATCGTCATTGGCTTCTGAAACGAATGTGGTCCGTCTGTTGGCCAGCACTTCCTGGATACGGAGTGCGGGGGAAAATCATCGTGGTGTTTTTCGTTTAGGGGGCGGTGCAAACTTTGTCGAAGAGTTTGATAAAATTTCACCATCACTGCGCTTTTTTGCTGGTGGTGATAATAATTTGCGTGGTTATGAGTACGAATCAATATCCCCACGAGATTCCAGTGGTGCTTTAGCGGGGGCGAAATATATGACAACCGGCTCGATTGAGTATCAATATCGGTTAACCGGTAATTGGTGGGGGGCTGTTTTTATTGATGGCGGTGACGCCTTTAATTATACCCCGGAGTGGAAAACTGGTACTGGTTTTGGTGTGCGCTGGGTGTCGCCCGTGGGACCTATTCGTCTTGATTTTGCCTGGGGGTTAGATTCCGATCCTGGAGAACAGTTTAGAGTCCATTTCTCATTAGGTCCTGAGTTATGATTAAGCTAGCGCTTAAATGGAGTAAGTGGCTGTCGGCTGGCATTGTTATATTGTTGATGCTTATCGTGCTGTGTATTGCCGGTTTACTATATACCAATAGTGGTTTGAATCTGGCTCTTTGGGCGACTCAGAAGTTCGTCCCGCAACTGCAGGTTGGATCTACTCAGGGCGCTATTTTTCCTCGCTTTACCTTCAATAATGTTCGCTTTAATGATCAAGATTTGCACATTGATGCGCAGTTAAAATCCGCGACGATTGCCGTTAATGCGAACTGCTTTCTTGAACCATCAATCTGTATTAACGATATTCGTCTTTCCGGCCTGAATTTTTCTTTGCCCACCCTACCGGAGTCTTCTCAGCAGGAAAGTCCGGAATCTGAGGAACCATTAACCACGGTTACCACGCCTGTCCCTATTCGTTTAAACCGACTGGTACTCAATGATATCCGGCTCGATGTTCTGGGCAATCAGGTTGCATGGCAGCATTTTTCTACTCAGGCAAGTTTTCAGGGGAATAACCTGGCTATCGGAAAAACGCTGTGGCAAAACATTGAACTGACATTGGCTGACGGTAAAACAAATTCAGAGCCTGAACAACCTTCGGCGGGTGACAGTAGCCCAATGACACTTCCTGACGTGCTAATTCCTCTGCGAATCGATTTGACCCGTTTGGATGTTGAACAATTCAAATTGCATCAGGAGCAGCCGGTTGAGGTATATCATTTAGGTCTTAAAGCCCGAGCGTTTCAGCATGATGTTTCCATATCGACGCTTGAGCTGGACATGCCGGAAGTTGAGGCTAGCCTCAAGGCAAATGCCCGGCTAAAAGGCGATTATCCACTCAATCTGGATTTATCTAGCCAGCTTAAGTTGCCACAGGCACAGGGGCAGAAAATCAAGCTTAACGCGAGCGGGAGTGTCGCGAAGCTCAATCTAGATGCTGAGTTAACGCAAGGTGCTCGGGCAATTATCAAAGCGCAGTTACAACCGTTAGAACCTGAATTGCCGTTTGATGTTAACGCTGAACAAGTGCATCTTCAGTGGCCCTTAAGCGGAGAAAGTGATTATGTGGTGGATGCGTCGAAACTGTTTGTTCGTGGTTCCTTGCAAGGTTATCAGCTGGGTCTGGATGCGGCATTTACAGGTAAAGATTTACCAGATGTAAAATTTGAAACCGAAGGTGAAGGCAACTTAAGTGAAATTGGATTAACCAGGATCCAGGTCGATACATTAGGTGGCCGCATTTTAGGTGAAGTGAAAGCAAATTGGGACGCGCCGATCAACTGGTATGCCAATCTTGACTTGAACCAAATCCAACCAGATCTTCAGTGGCCACAAGCGGAAGGGATCGTCAGTGGTGAACTTGAAACTTCAGGAGAGTTGACACAACAGGGAGGCTGGAAGATTCAGGTTCCTAACCTTGCCATTGATGGACTGGTGCGTGACTATCCTCTGCACTTGCATGGGCAAATTGATGCTTCTGATGAGACCGGGAAAGGAGACTATCAAGTTAATACTCAGGGTATTAACCTGTCTCATGGCCCGAACTCAGTTAAAGCAAAAGGAAAGTTAGATAGTCAGTGGAACATGCACTTATCTCTTAACCTACCAAATCTGAGTAAAACGGTTCCTGACTTAAACGGTAAAGTTATCGGTGATGTACTGCTGCGCGGGGCGATGGATGAACCGAAAATTAAGTTGTCACTGGATGCTGATAGCCTGGACTGGCAACAACAAGCAAAAGTTCAGCATATGACGCTGACAGGAAATGTTGTGCCTTTACCCGCCCCGAGCGCTGATTTAAAACTCAAGGTGAAACAAGCGAGTTATCAGGATCAGGAGATTCAGTCCATTGTTCTAGAAGTCAGCGGCGATCAGCAAGCTCACCACCTGAACTTAGACGTTGTGTCAGATATTGTTTCAACCAGTCTTAACCTTGAAGGTGCTCTGCTGGATAAACCATCGTTGTTGTGGAATGGTCAGCTTAATCGTATGCAGCTTGAATCTGAGCAGGGTATCTGGACGCTGAATCAACCGACCAGTATTGATGTCGATATTGATAAACAGTTGGCTGCAGTTGACAGCCATTGCTGGCTTCAGGCTCAGTCTTCCGTGTGTCTTGATAAGCCGGCAACGGTTGGTCTCGATGGTGAGGCCCAGTTATCGGTAAATCAGTTTGATTTCTCACAAATCGAAAGTTTTATTCCGCAAGGTACCGAGGTTAACGGTAAAGCCAATGCCAGAGTTTGGGCGAAATGGCAACAGAATAAAGCGCCGCAGGCTAAGGTCGATGTGAGCTTAACACCGGGTAGTGTTGTCCAGCAGCTTGATCAACCATTGACCGTTGGATGGGACAACCTGTCTCTTCAGGCTTCGCTGATTCAGAATCGTCTGCAAGCGTATTGGGACGTTAATGTTACGGACAACGGTGAGCTTTCGGGGAAAGCTATTATTCCGGATGTGACTCGCACTAACAAAATGATCAACGGCGAGTTGAAACTCTCGACTTTTAATCTCGATTTTCTCTCTTCATTAGTGGGTGAGTACAGTTCAGTCAAGTCTAATATTGAGTCTGATTTACGTTTTAAAGGCGACATGTTGCATCCTCAGGTTGAGGGTATCGTGTCGATCAATGATATTCAGGTCAAAGGTGACATATCCCCTGTAGAAGTCGATTCTGGTCAGGTTACAATGAATTTCACTGGTTTTCAGGCGGATCTGAATGCAGATATTGAGACACAGGATGGCAAGTTGACGGTGACCGGGGATGCGGACTGGCAAAATCTTAATGACTGGCAGGTTAATTCCCGTGTTTTTGCTGAGTCTCTGCGGGTTGATGTGCCGCCAATGGTCAAAGTCAAAGTGGTCCCGGATCTGACACTGAATATGCATCCTCATTTAGCTAAAGTTACAGGAAATATTTCGCTTCCCTGGGGGCGAGTCGTGGTTGAAGAACTGCCACCAAGTGCTGTCAGTGTGTCGAAGGATCAGGTTTTGCTTAACGAAAATCTGACACCACAGGAGGAACAGAGTGGGTTACCTTTTAATCTTGAGACTGACGTATCAATAGATATTGGCGATGACTTTAAGCTTCTGGCATTTGGTCTGGAAGGTGAACTGGTTGGCGGGGTTAAAGTTACGCAAAAAGATAAAGGGCCACTGGTTAATGGTGAGATTAATATCGTCAACGGTAGTTACCGATCGTTTGGCCAGGATCTTATCATTGAAGAAGGTAAGATCTTAATGAATGGGCCAGTTGACCAGCCTTATCTGTCGATTAAAGCGATTCGTAATCCGGATAATACACAGGACGATGTGGTTGCCGGTGTTCAGGTTTCCGGTCCAGCGGATGAACCCATTGTGTCGATTTTTTCTGATCCAGCGATGCCTCAGGCCAATGCACTTTCTTACCTGCTACGGGGACAGGATTTGGATAGTGAATCCGGTGGGAACGCAATGACAACTGCTTTAATTGGCTTAAGCCTGGCAAAAAGCGGTAAAGTTGTTGGGCAAATTGGTAGTGCTTTTGGCGTGCAGGATCTACAGTTAGATACGGCAGGTTCTGGAGATGACTCGCAGGTGACAGTTAGTGGTTATATTGCGCCGAACTTGCAAGTGAAATATGGTGTAGGTATTTTTAATTCAGTTGGTGAATTCACGGTGCGTTACCGCTTGATGACGGATCTTTATGTCGAAGCTGTTTCTGGTTTAGATAGTGCAGTGGATCTGCTTTATCAATTTCAGCTCGATTAAGCCCCAAGGAGAAGTACAGTGCAACATCTGGTTTTTGTGTATGGCACGTTGCGTCAGGGAGAAAGCAATCATAGCTTTTTGGCACAGAGTCAATTATTGGGTCACTTTGAAACTCAGCCTCAATATGCTTTATATGATCTCGGATCATACCCGGGCCTTGCTGAAGGGCATCAATCGATATCTGGTGAAGTTTACCTCATTGATGAACAGACATTAGCAACTCTTGATGTCTTAGAAGATGTTCCGGTTGAGTATCGCCGGGAAAGCATTGAAACGCCGTTTGGCACTGCCTGGATTTATATCTATCAGGATGCAACCGCGCCAGAAGCCCTGATTGATTCGGGCGATTGGTGTCAACGAGTGTAATTTGATGCACTTTGCTGGCAGTGGCATTCTATTACAGTTAAAAAAGCCAGCGAAATTCGCTGGCTAATTATTAACGATTATTTTTGCGCTCGTTCGTATGAAGTTTTGATCTCTTCACGCGCAGCAGCTGCGTCTTCCCAGCCTTCAACTTTTACCCATTTACCCGCTTCAAGGTCTTTGTAACGCTCGAAGAAGTGTGTGATCTGTGCTTTAAGAAGCTCAGGAAGATCGTTTACATCTTGAATATGATCGTACTCTTTTGACAGTTTCTCGTGTGGTACCGCGATAACTTTCGCATCTTCACCAGATTCGTCACTCATTTTCAGTACGCCAACTGGACGGCAACGGATGACTGAACCAGGCATCAGTGGGTGCGGAGTTGGTACCAGTACGTCTACCGGGTCACCATCTAAAGATAGAGTGTGATTCACATAGCCGTAGTTACATGGGTAGAACATAGGAGCAGACATGAAACGGTCTACAAATACAGCGCCAGAATCTTTGTCTACTTCATATTTGATTGGATCTGCGTTAGCCGGGATCTCGATAATAACGTAGATATCGTCTGGAAGTGATTTGCCTGCTGGCACATTGTTTAAGCTCATTAAAGGTTTCCTTTTCGTTAGCCGGACTTCAAAGAATCAAGACTTATTGTTATGCATGTTATGAGGCAACAGACAGTTGTTACCACATGACTAAGGCTAGAGTTTACCCGTAAACGAACCGATTCCCAAGCATACCTAAGTCTATTTGCAGAAATTGTAGATCAAAATTTGAGTCATTGACTGACTTAGCAACTGACTCATTCGTTGCTGATTGCAAAATCATAACCAAATAAAAAAGCGCCATGACGGCGCTTTGGTTGAATAATGATTATTCGTCGGGGTATTGCTCAAGAAAACTCTCGACTTTTTTCACCATGCTGGATGTTCCGACAAAGAAAGGTACACGTTGGTGTAGTTCTGTCGGTTTGATATCCATGATGCGATTTTTACCGTCGGAGGCGATACCACCAGCTTGCTCCATCAGGAAAGCAATCGGGTTGCACTCATACAGCAGACGCAGTTTACCGTTAGGGTGGCTCTCTGTGCTTGGGTACATGTAGATACCGCCTTTTAACAGGTTACGGTGGAAATCGGAAACCAGAGAACCGATGTAACGTGACGTGTATGGACGGTTATCTTCTGGCACATTTTCCTGACAGAACTTAATGTATTTTTTCACGCCAGTAGGGAAACGGATGTAATTCCCTTCGTTGATCGAGTAAATCTTGCCATTTTCCGGAATACGCATGTTTTCATGAGAAAGGCAGAACGAACCAATCGACGGGTCGTAAGTAAAACCGTTAACGCCATTACCGGTTGTATAAACCAACATGGTTGAAGAACCATAAATGACATAACCTGCAGCGACTTGCTGACTTCCAGGCTGAAGGAAATCTTCTGCTGTCGGAGGTGCACCAACAGGAGAAATACGACGGTAGATTGAAAAAATGGTGCCAACAGAGACGTTAACATCAATGTTTGATGACCCGTCCAGTGGGTCCATTAATACCACGTATTTGGCGTTTTTATTCAGCTCTTTATTAAACGCTACAGCTTCATCTTCTTCTTCACTGGCAACACCACAAACCTGATCTCGCGCTTCGAGAGCCGCTTTGAATTTTTCATTCGCATACAGATCGAGTTTTTGTTGCTCTTCACCTTGAATATTATCCTGACCTGACGCTCCGGTAATATCAGCGAGGCCGGCTTTGTTGATTTCACGGTTTACAATCTTAGCCGCAAGGCGGATTGAAGCTAATAATGATGACAGTTCACCACTCGCATGTGGGAAGTCATGTTGCTTTTCAACAATAAACTCACCAAGGGTGCGCATCTCAGACATGTTATTTCCTTAACACTATATTTTCGGGGGGATTTAGGTGGGACGGTGGGAGAGTTCTCTGATGGAACTTATTTCAAACCCGTTATTGCAACTCGTTATTCAGCTCTGTTTGTTAAAATTCTGAATATTGCATAACCAGTATTGTTATAAACACGCGTGCCCGTTGAAATTTTAGGTCTTTTATCTTTTTACGGGTAATGAAGTAACAGACCAACCTCTCATTTTTATTGTCATGTATTTTTTTAATTACATTGCTCTGATTAACCGAGGCTCGCTTTTACGATACGAATAAGGATAATGGGAAGCCATACAATAAAGTGGTGAAGAGATTAAGCTTTATGCATATTCATATCCTGGGGATCTGTGGCACATTTATGGGTGGTGTCGCGATGCTGGCCCGACAGTTAGGTCACAAAGTGACAGGCAGTGATGCCAACGTTTACCCGCCGATGAGTACGATGCTCGAGTCGCAGGGCATCGACATTATACAAGGTTTTGACCCAGCCCAGTTTGAGCCTAAGCCTGATTTGGTGGTGGTCGGCAATGCAATGAGCCGTGGCAATCCTTGTGTTGAATACATGCTTAATCACAACCTGAAATACATTTCAGGTCCACAATGGTTACAGGAGTTTTTACTTCATGACCGTTGGGTATTAGCCGTCTCGGGAACGCATGGTAAAACCACCACTTCAAGCATGCTTGCGTGGATACTGGAACATTGTGGTTATCAGCCCGGTTTTCTGGTCGGTGGGGTTTTAGGTAATTTTGGTATTTCAGCTCGTTTGGGCGAAAGTATGTTTTTTGTCGTTGAAGCTGATGAATATGACAGTGCTTTTTTCGATAAGCGTTCTAAGTTTGTTCATTACCATCCTAGAACATTGGTGATGAATAATCTTGAGTTCGATCATGCAGATATTTTCGACGATCTGGAAGTGATCAAGCGCCAGTTTCATCATTTAGTCAGAACAGTTCCGGGCAATGGCCGTATCTTTTCACCCCTGCAAGATGAGGCAATAAATGACGTTTTACAGCGTGGGTGCTGGAGTGAAACCGAATTTAGTGGTGAAGGTGCAGACTGGAAAGCGGAAAAAATCACCAAAGATGGTTCTGAGTTTTATGTGTTATTGCAAAATGAACGTGTAGGAATCGTAAAGTGGGATCTTGTTGGCGAACATAATATCAATAATGCTTTAATGGCCGTAGCGGCGGCTCGCCATGTTGGCGTGACACCGGATTTGGCTTGTGAGGCACTGGGGGCGTTTATTAATACTAAACGTCGTCTTGAACTGAAAGGCGAAGTGCGGGGCATTACGGTTTATGATGACTTTGCACATCATCCGACTGCCATTGAGCTCACTTTGGACGGATTGCGCAATAAAGTCGGTGATAAGAAAATTATCGCTGTACTTGAACCGAGGTCTGCCACCATGAAGCTCGGTGTGCATAAAGAAGCATTGGCCAAGTCGTTAAAACAAGCCGATTGTGTTTACCTGTTTCAGCCACAAGCCATTCCTTGGTCAGTAAAGGAGGTGGCAGAGCAATGTGTGCAGCAGGCTTATACTCATGACAATATTGATGATTTCGTTGCTATGATTTGTGCAGAAGCGGAAGCGGGTGATCAAATTCTGGTGATGAGTAACGGTGGTTTTAACGGTATCCACGATAAACTACTTAAGGCATTAAAAGCGAAATAATGAAAATGAATCAGACTAAAAGTATTACCTTGGCCTGGACAGGTGCATCGGGCGCTCCTTATGGACTGCGTCTTCTTCAGTGTCTTCTGGCGGCCGACTATACTGTCTATCTACTTATTTCTTCTGCGGCGCGGGTGGTTTTAGCCACTGAGCACGATCTTAAATTGCCAAGTGGTCCTCAGGCGGCGAAAGACAAATTAGTAGAATATTTACATTGTGATGCACAAAAGCTAATTGTGTGTGGCAAAGAAGATTGGTTTTCTCCGGTGGCTTCTGGTTCTGCTGCTCCGAAACAAATGATTGTTTGCCCTTGTTCTGCCGGTAGTGTTGCTGCGATTGCGCATGGGATGTCTGACAATTTAATTGAACGTGCTGCTGATGTGGTTATGAAAGAGCGTGGTCAGCTTCTTCTTGTGGTGCGGGAAACGCCATTTTCAACCTTGCATCTGGAAAATATGCATAAGCTCTCGCAGATGGGCGTTACCATTATGCCTGCCGCTCCTGGTTTCTATCACCAGCCGAAGAGTATCGAAGATTTGATTGATTTTATGGTTGCCCGGATTCTCGATCATTTAGGTATCGATCAAACTTTGGTGCCTCGCTGGGGCTATGATCAGAGAGGAGAGTAGCTTCTCTTTCGGTTTCGCTTTACAATCACCTTTACTCACGGGGGGCCACCCATTCCTTACTTAAGTGAATGGCGCTGAGATCAAGCCTAGCTTGGGACCCGCAGTCCAGTGTCAGTCAATTTCTGGCATTGGCATTTAACCTGAACCAGATAATGCTGGCGTAGGAATTGAGTTGGGAATGTTATAATCAAGCTAATCGATTATTTGTCTTCTCCCTCAAGCCTGTGCCGCTCAGAGGAGAGCGAGCCTTGAACTTCAAACTTTCTGCTATTGCTTTAGCAACTCTTTCATCCAGCGCAGCGTTCGCTGCGAATAACACATTAACCGTATACACTTACGACTCTTTTGCTGCTGAATGGGGCCCGGGCCCGGCAATTGAACAGGCCTTTGAAGCTGAGTGTGGCTGTGATTTAAATTTTGTTGCCCTGGATGACGGTGTATCCATTCTTAATCGCTTGCGTCTTGAGGGAAATAAAAGCAAAGCTGATATTGTGTTAGGTCTGGATAACAACCTGATGACAGAAGCCAAACAGACCGGGCTACTGACGACTCACTCCGTTGATACACAGGCGATCGCTCTGCCAAATGGTTGGAATGACGATACCTTTGTTCCTTATGACTATGGTTACTTTGCGTTTGTTTACAACAAACAAAAATTGGCTAATCCACCGAAGAGCTTACAAGAACTGGTCGAGCAGCGTGATGATATTAAGGTTATCTATCAGGATCCGCGTACCTCAACGCCAGGACAGGGGTTATTATTGTGGATGAAGTCCGTTTATGGTGATGATGCTAGTCAGGCGTGGCAACAACTGGCGAAGAAGACTGTCACAGTGACTAAAGGCTGGTCAGAAGCTTATTCGATGTTTCTTGAGGGCGAATCTGATTTAGTACTTTCTTACACCACGTCTCCGGCTTATCACCTGATTGCGGAAAATGATGATAAATACGCTGCTGCTAATTTTTCTGAAGGTCACTATATGCAGGTGGAAGTGGCGGCTAAAGTGAAGTCGAGCAAAAATCAGATACTCGCCGATCAGTTTATGAGCTTTATGCTAAGTGAAAAATTCCAGTCAGTGATTCCAACGGGGAACTGGATGTATCCAGTGATTGATACTGAGCTGCCGCAAGGCTTTGACTCGCTGACCGTTCCGGATAAAGCGCTGAGCTTTAGTGCGCAAGAAGTGGCCGGTAACCGCAAAGCCTGGATTCGTGAATGGCAACATGCACTGACGTTTTAAGGTGTAATGCTCTTTGAATTCTATTCCCAAAAGTGGCATCGGGGTCGCGGCAGTCGTCGTGGCCTTTGTTGTTTCTGCTCTTAGCGCTTTATTGTTTTATGCTCCTGATCTGAATGTTATTCAGGTTTGGCGAGATCCTTACTATCGTCATGTCACCCAGTTCAGTTTCTATCAGGCAACGCTGTCTACGTTATTGAGTGTCAGTTTTGCCATACCGGTTTCGCATGCCTTGTCCCGACGGCGTTTTTGGGGCCGTACTCTGTTGATTAAACTGTTTGCAACAACCCTGGTGTTGCCTGTTTTGGTGGGGGTATTTGGCCTGTTAGCCATTTACGGCAACAGTGGTTTATTGGCACAGTTTTTTCAATGGTTTGATGGCCGTTTACCATTTTCAATTTACGGGTTAAACGGTATTTTGCTGGCGCATTTTTTTTTCAACCTGCCATACGCCAGCCGATTATTATTGCAGGCGCTGGAATCCATTCCTGACGAACAACACAAACTGTGTGCGCATTTAGGCATGAGCCACTGGGATAAATTTCGCTGGGTCGAGTGGCCCCGGGTTCGCCAACAGCTCCCTCATGTGTGTGGCCTTGTTTTTATGCTCTGTTTTACCAGTTTTGCCACGGTGATGGCATTGGGGGGCGGGCCGAAATCAACTACGATTGAGCTGGCCATTTATCAGGCGATTAAGTTTGATTTTGATTTGCAGGCCGGAGCTTTACTGGCGTTATGGCAGATGCTTCTGTGTAGCGTATTGTATCTTTCAATTCAAAAGTTGGCTAAACCAGTTGATGTTACTGCCGGAAACGTAAGCGGTGACTATGTGGTGAGTCGCGACTCGGTATTCGCTCGCTGTTGGGACTGGGGATGGATTGCATTGGTTTGTTTGCTTGTGATTCCGCCATTATTGATGGTTGTTATTGCCGGGCTAAACTCCTCCATCTTAACCGTAATATCAGACAGTAAGTTCTGGCATGCGCTGTCATCTTCATTGCAGGTCGCATTGTTAGCCAGTGTTCTCTCTCTGGTAGCCGGTATTGGCATCCTAATGACTTCACGCTGGTGGCGGGTGCGAGCCCGAAACAACTATGCGAATGCGCTTGAGCTGTCTGGTACGATTATTTTAGTGACACCCGGATTGGTGGTAAGTACCGGATTATTTTTGCTTCTACGGAGTATGACTGATGCATTTAGTTTCGCATTTTGGGTGGTTATTACGGTCAATGGGTTGATGGCATTACCGTATGTGGTCAAAACGTTAGCTCAACCCATGTTGCAAATTGAGCAGCAGTATCAGCTACTGTGTGCATCGTTAGGGTTGCATGGCTGGCAACGTTTCAAAATTATTGAAGCGCGAGCGCTGAGCAAACCTATTGCTCATGCCTTTGCGATTAGCTTTTTGTTGTCGATGGGGGATTTAAGTGCTATCGCCCTGTTTGGCAGTCAGGATTTCAGAACGTTACCACTTTACCTGTTTCAGTTATTAGGAAGTTATCAGATGCAGTCCGCCGCTGTAGTATCACTGACTTTATTGATGCTCAGTGTCGGTTGCTTTGTGGTAATAGAAAAACTGTTTAAAACTCATGCTGTAAGAGGCCGATAATGCTGGTTTTAGAAAACGTACGTTATGAATACCAGAGGGAGTGTTTTGAGTTTGATCTCAATGTTCCTGCTGGGTCGATTGTCTCTTTAATGGGGCCAAGTGGTGCAGGTAAGTCCACCTTGTTGAGTTTAGTGGCCGGTTTTATCGAGCCAATCGGTGGAGACATCCAGGTTGAAAGTCGTTCAATACTGACTTTGGAGCCTTATCAGCGCCCGTTTTCAATGCTCTTTCAGGAGCACAATTTATTTACTCATTTAACGGTGAGAGAGAATATTTCTTTAGGCTTGGTACCCAGTTTGAAGCTTTCGCCGCAACAAAAACAGCAGGTACAAAATGCCGCTAAGCAGGTGGGCGTTGAAGCGATGCTCGATCGTTTGCCGGGGCAACTGTCCGGTGGGCAGAGACAGCGTGTCGCTTTAGCTCGGTGTTTTGTTCAGCCTCACCCAATTTGGTTGCTGGATGAACCTTTTTCTGCACTGGACCCGTTATTAAGAGAAGATATGCTGAATCTGGTAAAACGCTTAGCCACTGAAGGAAATATTACAGTTGTGATGGTGACACATCACTTAAGTGATGTCAGAGCCATTGCCTCTCATTTTGCCTTTGTCGCTCAGGGGAAAGTACAGGTATTTGATGCGGTTAGTGAGTTGTCTTCTCAGCATCATCACAAGCTGCTGAGTGATTTTGTCCGAGCTGGAGAGTAACAGCCTCATTGAATGAGGCTGCTGATACACGGACTTAAAACGCTTCGTCGTTGTGCTCTCTAAGGATCTGGAATATCTCACGAGAGGCTTTTGGCGGCTTGTTGTTACTTTTCTCTTTTTTCGCCTGACGAGCGAGTTGACGCATGCGTTGACGATCAATCTCCGGGTATAGTTCCATCGCATCATTAATCGCTTCGTCGCCTTGCTCAACGATACGATCACGCAACTGCTCCAGTTTGTGTAATACCGCTGTGTTCTGCGAGTGTTTATTGCGAATTTTATCCAGAGCGGCCTGAATCGGTTCTGGATCAATGTTACGCATTAGCTTACCAATGAATTGCAATTGACGACGTTTTGCTTCTTTATTAAAACGTTGTGCATCTTTAATTGCATCCATTAAATCTTCCGGCATCGGAATCTTTTCCAACTGGCTTGGTTTGAGTTCAACCAGTTCTTCGCCTAACTTTTGCAAGTCGTTCATGTCGTTTTTCATTTCGGTTTTACTAACCCAAATGATCTCCTCTTCTTCTTCCCAAGGAGCTTTTTGATTTTTACGCGCCATTTTCTTCAACTATTGAGGTGTATATGTGTGCTATTTTAGCAAGAATCGTGGGGAGAAAGCGAAATTCTTGTTATTCTATACGTAAATAGCACAAAAACTGGATGAGATATGGATGTAAAACAGCAAGTCGCGACGCAGCGAACTGAACTTGAAGCCGCTGTCGCAAAAGCTCTCGATATGGCGTCGGTTAGCGCGGATGCCGCCGAAGTTGCCATTACCAAAAGTACGGGGTTGAGCGTGTCAACTCGCATGTGTGAAGTTGAAAATGTGGAGTTTAACAGTGATGGCGCTCTGGGCATTACCGTTTATCGCGGTAAGTGTAAGGGCAGTGCATCCACCTCTGATCTGAGTGAAAAGGCGATAGAGCAAACGGTTCTCGCGGCACTGGATATTGCTAAATACACCTCGGAAGACCCGTTCTCTGGCCCTGCGCCTAAAGAATTTATGGTTAAAGAGATCCCAGATTTGGATCTATTCCATCCTAATACCATTGATCCTGACGGCGCCGCCAAAATCGCTATTGCTGCTGAGCAGGTGGCTTTAGAAGCGAGTGACCGCATTAAGCAAAGCGATGGTGCGAGCTATGATAGCCACTATGGGGTAAAAGTTTATGGTAACAGCCATGGACTACTCGGTAGTTATGCATCAAGCCGCCACAGTATCAGCTGTTGCGTCATTGGTCAGGGGCAAAATGGTGAGATGGAGCGAGATTACAGTTATACCCTGGCTCGTCATAGTGACGATTTATGGACGCCTGAAAGAGTCGGGCAACTGGCGGCAGAAAAAACAGTTAGTCGCCTGGATGCGCAGAGACTGAAAACGGGGAAATACCCGGTGATGTTTGCGGCAGATGTCGCGACAGGTTTACTGGGACACTTGGTTATGGCGATTAGTGGCGGTAACCTTTATCGCAAATCTTCTTTCCTGCTGGATCACTTAGGTAAACAGATTCTTCCTAACTGGTTTAATATCTCAGAACGTCCTCATGTGTTGCGTGGTTTAGCATCAAGCCCGTTTGATAGTGAGGGGGTTAGAACTGTTGATACCGATATTATCAGTGATGGTGTTCTGGCGACTTATCTGTTAACCAGTTACGCGGCACGTAAAATGGATATGGCTCCAACCGGTCATGCCGGTGGTATTCACAACTGGTTTGTTAAATCGACCGGACAGAATTTTGAGCAAATGCTAAAAGAGTTAGGGACAGGCTTGCTTGTTACTGAAGTTATGGGGCAGGGTGTTAATACTGTGACTGGTGACTACTCTCGTGGTGCTGCAGGTTTCTGGGTTGAAAATGGTGAGATTCAGTATCCTGTTTCTGAAATTACGATTGCCGGTAATTTGAAGGATATGTTCAATCAGATCGTTGCTGTGGGAAGTGATGTCGAAACACGCTCACAAATTCAAACCGGTTCTATCTTACTAGAATCGATGAAAGTAGCGGGTGAATAATGTGCTTCTCCCCCTTGTTAAGGGGGAGAACATTTAAATCATTAAGGTCGCTAAGCCTAAGAATACCGATAAACCGACCACATCGGTAATTGTGGTCAGAGCCATACCGCCGGCAAGAGCTGGATCAATATTCATTTTCTTGAGTAGTACCGGAATCATTACACCGGCCACGCCTGCGACCAGAAGATTGGTCATCATTGCGGCAGAAATAATCCCACCCAGCATCCACTCACCTTTCCAGGCGACAACAATGGCACCGATGATTAATGCCCAAAGTACGCCATTAAGTAGACCGATAGCCGCTTCTTTTAGTAGCAGTTCTCGTTTGTTACTGTCACCAATGTGTCCCAGAGCTAAGCCACGGATCACCAGTGCCACTGTCTGGTTACCGGCGACACCGCCCATGGAAGGAACGATAGTCATCAGAACGGCGATCGCTGCCATCTGATCAAGTGTTGCTTCAAACATATTGGAGACCGATGCAGCGGCTAATGCTGCTAATACATTCGCACCAAGCCAGATACTGCGTTTACGCGCGGATTGAAAAGCTGGCGCAAAGGTATCTTCATCGTCGTCCATACCGGCCATACTCATCATCGAGTGTTCTGCATCCTCACGGATAACGTCAACGACGTCATCGATGGTGATACGACCGACGAGTTGCTGGTTTTCATCGACTACCGGTGCTGATACCCAGTTACGTCGTTCGAACAGACTGGCGATATCTGAATCTTTGGTATCGACTTTGATTGCTTCATCAGCGTCTTCCATGATTTCATGGATAGGCACATCGACCTGGGCGGTAATTAAAGCGGTAAGGGATAAATGACCAATCAGACGGCTTTCGGCATCAATGACATACAGGGCATCGGTGGTTTCCGGCAGCTCGCCTTTCATTCTCAGGTAACGTAACACCACGTCTACGTCTACATCACCACGGATCGTGATAACGTCGGTGTTCATTAAGCCACCGGCAGTGTCTTCCGGATACGATAGCGCTGTCTCGACCCGCAGACGATCTGCGGCGTCCATCTGGTCCAGAACTTCGCGTGATAGGTCACCTGGTAAGCTACGAAGGACGTAAGCAACGTCATCCGTATCCATGCCTTCTGTTGCTTCAGCTAATTTTTCTGGCGCCATTTTAGACACTAACGCGTCTTTGACGTCTTCATTTAGCTCATCAAGAATTTCACCATAATCTTCAGGATCGGTTAACTGCCACAAAACCGTACGAGCTTTGCGTGGCGATGCCTCTAACAGGTGAGCAATATCTTCTGGTTCCATGTCCTGTAATTGTCTGCGGACATGAACGAAGCGACCATTTTCGAGTGCTTCTGTGATTTCCTGGAGGGTATTGTGTGCCTGGTCAAACTCTATTTGCTCGGCCATTGCTTCCCCCTTGTTAATAAATACTTACAATGCGCTGAATAGTAACTTAATTTTATACTCAAGTAACCTCAAGATGCCTTTCCCACTGGAAATTATTCCTTTCTGATTAAGGCTGCTACCGGAATACATAACGTATGTTTATAAAAAGTATATGCGTTATTTAATAAGAACTTATTAAATGAGGAAAAATACTTGTCATTTAGAGTAAAGAGTAGGAAAGAAGCACTGCGGCTTATTCGTCTTCGTCGAATTTATCTTCAATCAAGTGGCAGACAGCATCCAGAGCCTGCTCTGCTTGTGAACCCTCAGCCGAGATAGTGACATTTTGCCCTTGTGCTGATTCCAGCATCAGTAAGCCCATCACACTGTCTGCGGTGGCTTCCTTACCTTCCTGGCTCTGGATTGTGAGAATGGCATCAAACGACTGAGCAAGCTCAACCAGTTTTACGGCGGCTCGGGCATGAAGGCCAAGGCGATTCTGAATCAGAACGGTACGACTGGATTGCTGCATAAAGAGTCCTTTATTTGGCCAACTGACCTTCGTGATGTTTTTCTAACGATGTATGTCGGATCTGTACCTGATGCCCCAGTGAGGCAAAATACTCACCCAATTGCTCGGTAATATAGACAGAGCGGTGCTTACCGCCGGTACAGCCAATAGCTATGGTAACGTAGCTGCGATTATTCTTCTCTAGCAATGGTAACCACTGTTCAAAGAAATACTGGATCTGAAGTTTTAATTCAATCACTTCACTGTGAGCTTCCAGAAAGCTTTTAATCGGAGCATCGAGGCCGGTTAGAGGACGCAGATCTGGCTGCCAGTGAGGATTCGGTAAAAAGCGTACATCAAAAACATAATCAGCATCACTCGGCAGACCATATTTAAAACCGAAAGACTCAAAGACCATCACTAGATCTTTGCGTTCCCTGCCTTCAATTCTCATGCGAACGGTTTCACTCAGTTCGTGCAGTGATTTATCTGTACTATCGATGAGTAAGTCTGCTTGTTCTTTTAGTGGTTCCAATAAGTGTTTTTCAAGATCGATGGCTTGTTCGAGTGTCGGCTTTTTATCACTTAAAGAGAGTGGGTGAATACGGCGTGTTTCACTATAGCGCTTCAGCAGTGTTTCTTTACTTGCATCAAGAAACAGCACACTGACGTCATTGTTTTGTTTGAGCTGGTGGAGAATGCCTTCGACCAAAGCGGGTTCTTTAGGCAGGTTTCGGATATCAATGCTAACAGCAACATTCTGTTTGCTATCCTGAACGGATTCGATAAACGAATCTAACAAACTGACAGGTAGGTTATCTACGCAGTAATAGCTTAAATCTTCTAAGACACGTAACGCGACGCTCTTTCCTGCTCCAGATTGACCACTAACAACGATTAAGCGCATGAGAGTTACCTATTATGGTTGGACCATAATATTGTACAGTTCTTCGTCGCTTTGTGCTTTACGAAGTTGTTTCAATATCTGCTTGTCGTTGAGGCGTTCAGCCATACTTGACAATGTTTTAAGATGCTCTTTGCACTGTGCTTCAGGTACCAACAGAGCAAACAGAAGATCAACAGGGCGGTTATCTATCGCATCAAATTCGATAGGTGCTTCACACTGAAGCAATACCGCAACCGCATCATCACTGGAATTCATCCGGGCATGAGGAATGGCGATGCCATTACCAATACCTGTACTGCCCATTTTTTCTCGGCTGAGCATACATTCAAATAGTTCAGTGGCGTTTTGTCCGGTATGACTGGCAGCGATTTCGCTGATGATTTCGAGGGCTCTTTTTTTACTAGAGCATTGGACTGCACTTTTTGTGCAGTCCAATGAAAGTACTTCGCTTAATTGCATGGTTAATGGCTACTTAGCTTTTCTTTATGCTTGTTGAGTTGTCGAACGAGTTTATCCACCAGGCCATCTATCGCTGCGTACATATTTTCACTGTCCGCAGTGGCGTGGATTTCCCCTTGATTTACATGAAGCGTAGCTTCGGCGATCTGGTGCAACTTTTCAACACGTAAAATCACTTGAATGCTATTTATATGATCAAAAAATCGTTCTAGCTTTTCGAATTTGGAGTGAACATAGTCTTGCATTGAATCGGTAAGATCAATGTGATGGCCTTG
>Ga0075011_10000263_pt1 | contig 27777 bp, 18 predicted proteins | sample TARM_MetaG_T_14_FD_72354 | JGI IMG/M metagenome (GOLD analysis project Ga0075011, IMG submission 72354) | Freshwater microbial communities from Pennsylvania, USA, analyzing microbe dynamics in response to fracking - TARM_MetaG_T_14 | ecosystem: Environmental > Aquatic > Freshwater > River... | reverse complement strand
CGTATGTTTAACTCACTACATGCTCAATTTGAGGAGCGTTCAAAAATGAGTACTGTAGAAAGAGAGAACCATATTTATAAAAATTATACAGCATTAAAAAATGAATGGGATAATGAAAATGCAATGTCCATCATGTAACTCAATACATGACCGAGATATAAATGCAGCCATAAATATATTAAATGAAGGTTTAACCTTGATATAGAGGGAAGGTATGCCCCACAAAGCTTGGTCAATTTATTTCCATTAGGAAATATTACCCAAGAATCTCACATGAGAAATTTTATTCAGTAATGAATAAATACTAAAGTGACAACTTATTACATGCTTTAGTAACAATAGAATTATATAAACAAAGAAAATGGAGGAATGCATATGAGTTTTATTCTCAAATCTATAGAGCTTAAGAACATTAGAGCTCATGAACATTTAATATTCGAGCCAGCATTAGAAGGCATAACAGCTATTAGTGGTGAAAATGGAGCAGGGAAATCAACTATTGTTGATGCTTTTGCTTGGAGCCTTTATGGGACAAGACCGAGTGGGGTAAAAAATAGAAATCTCATAAAAGATGGTATTGACCCAAAAGAAAAGACTGTAAGTGTTAAGTCTATTCTAATTGTTGGAGGGATAGAATACGCAATAGAAAGAAAAATTATTACTCCACAAGGAACAACTGAATGTAATGTTTGGGGAAAGAAAACTGGGGCAACAAAGTTTACTCAAGTTGCTGGTCCTTCTGTTTCACATGTTGAAAAATTTATCAGAAATGAACTTGGAATGAATGAAAAAGGGTTTTTAACATCTGTTTTGATTCAGCAGAAACAAGTAGACCAGATAGTTTCAGCTTCTCCTAGAGAAAGAGGAGCAGTTATTGAAGAGTTGACAGGAATTGCAAGTATCACACAAGCAATTTCTAAAGCAAATGAAACAACAAGAGGGCTTGAAAAAGCAGCCTCAATCTTTCAAATTGGAAACTTAGAAGAAGTTGAGAAGAAAGTTGAAAAGCAAGAAAAAGTTTGTGAAGAAATTGAACAGAAAGAAAAGAATGCAATAGAAAAATTCAAAGATACAAAAATTGAGCATAAAAATTTAAAAGAGACTTTAGACATAGAGCAAGAAAAAGTAAATAAAAGAATTAAGTTATCACAAAAGGTTGATAGACTTAAAGATAAAATTGAGTTTTTAAAAACACAGGCAGAGAACGATTTGAAACAAATTGTAGAGTTTAAAAAGAAATATGGAACTACTATTTATGCTGATACAAAGAATAGCAAGAAAAGAGTAGATGAAAAACGCTCTGAAAGCTATAAAGTTAAATCTAGCATTGATAATCTTAAAAAAGAACTGTCTAAAATTCATGGAGACTTGGAAAAGTGTTCTATTCTTTCTGAATCATTTGACAAACAAGAAGATGCTGAAAAAAAACTAAAAGAAAAAGAAGAAAATTTAAATAAATTAAGAAAATTGCTAGAAAAAGAAAAAGACATAAAATCTAATTTATCTTCAGAACTAAAACATTCAAAAAACTCGCACAATCATATAAATGGAGAAGACAAAAACTGTCCAGTATGCAAGTCAGCTTTAGAAAACCCAGAAAGCCTAAGAAAAGAGATTGAAGAAGAAATAGAAAAAATCAAAAAAGAACAAAAAGAAAACGACGCAAGAATTAAGAAAACTGAAAAAGAAATAAAAGAATTAGAAGAAAAATCAAGAGAGACTAAAGTAGCTATTGAAGCATTTAAAGAGTCTACACATTTAGCAACTGAAAAAGAGAAAAAGAAAGAAGAACTAAAAAAAGAAGTAGAAAAGTATAAATTAATTGATTCAGATCTGAAAGTTCTTGAAGAAGAATATGATAAAGCATTAAGAGTTGAAGCTGATAAAAAATCTTTAGAACAAGCAAAGCAAAGATCTTTAAATGCAAATGAATATATTGATAATCATGAAAAAGAGAAAAAGGAACTAGAAAATGAAATCTCTAATTTAAACGCTTTGACTGATAGATCTCTAAATGCATTAATAACAAAAGTAAATAGCTCTCAAGAAAAATTAACTAAAATGTCTATTGCCGGAAAAGAACTAGTAGGAAGAAAAAATCTAGAAAAAGAAAGACTTGAAGATAACAAGAAAAATCTAAAAGAAGTCCAAGAAACATTAGAAAAATATAATGAGCTAGCAGAAGAAATCGAGATTTCATCGTCAGCCTCAAGTATGCTTTCAGCTTTCAAGGCAGACAGAATAGAACATGCTATTCCAACACTTGAATTTTATGCAAGTGACTTCCATTCTAAGTTTACTGGAGGAGATTTCACAAAACTTTCAGTAGATGAGAAATTCAATACATTTGTTACAACTTCATCTGGACAAGTTCGCCCAGTTGCTCAGCTCTCTGGGGGAGAACTTTCATCTGCAGCTATTGCCTTAAGATTAGGGATTGCTATGCTTTTAAATTCATCTGAAAATAATGTTTTAATATTAGATGAAGTATTAGTTTCTATGGATGAAGAACGCTCAAGACAAATCATGGAAACTATTGGTTCTATGACAAATTCTCAAATCATCTTTATTGCACATAATACTGATATTAATTCAATGGCAGACAAGACTGTGATGATTTCAAAATAATAAACGAGGTGATTAAATGTTCGATCTTCAAGACAAAAAGAAAGCTTTATCAGGTAAAATCAAAGAACTTGTTAGAAAAAATGAATACATTTCAGAAATTGAAACAAATGGCCCAGGAATTATTTTTTATAAGGAAAGAGGAAAAAGAAAATCTATTCTTATTGAAGAATTGAAAACAGAAGAGGATTATAAAGAAGCAATCTCAGGATTAATTGAAGACGCAGGGTTAATAGAAAACAAATATTTAGTAGAAGGAAGATATAATCTTCCTGGAAATAGATTTGGGAGGCTTCATATTGTCATGCCTCCTGCTTCTCCTACTCCACTAGTAACTCTTGCTATCAAAACAGAAACTCTTAACAATTTAACTTCAATTCAAGCTGCAGGTTCATTTAATACAGACATTTCTATGTTTTTAAAAGCTGCAATTTCATCTAAGTTAACTGTTTGTTTATCTGGTGGTACTGGAGCAGGTAAAACAACTTTACTAGAAGCTATGACAGAAGAATTTAAAAATTCTGAAAGAATTGGAGTATGTGAAGACTCTCCTGAACTTTCTTTAGAGGCTCCAAACTCTGTTTACTTAAATTCTACAACATGGGTTCCAGGAATGAGTGACAAAGAAGTAGCTGACTTAAGCTGGATAGTGAAACAAATCAACAGAATGCGTGTTGATAGAATCATAATTGGTGAAACAAGAGGAAAAGAGTTTTTTGACTTTGTTACTGCAGCAAACTCAGGTGCTGAAGGCTCACTTACAACAATTCACGCAAACAATGCTCATGCAGCAATGGAAAAGATGGCAACCTTTATGTATATGGCAGTAGACATGTCTCCAAGAATTATTAATAAGATGATTTCGCAAGCTGTTGATATTGTGATACAGTTGGGGAGAAATCAAGCAGGAGACCACAAAGTATTATCTATTCATGAAGTAACTAATTCAGTATCAACTGGCGACTCTCCAACTATTGCTTTAAATCCGCTATTTGAATATGACGAAAAAACAAACACTTGGAGCAAGAAGTTTGCTACTGATAGTCTAAAACAGAAATTAGAAATTTATGGATATAACCCTAACAGTTATAGTTTAAAAGGAGAAAAGTCAGAAGTCAAACAAAATGGTGGATTACCAAGCTACTTTAATAGGGAGGGTGAATATTAATCATGAATGGAATTCAAAACATTAAAAACTTTTTTGAAATTATGGATTGGAAACTAGTTATTGCCGGATTTGGGATGTTATTTATTTTTCTACTCATTGTTTATTTAATCTCAGTAATTGTTATATCTTTTCAAAAGAGGCGAGATCAAGTAAATGTAAAACTTCCAGATATAGACACATATGATAAAGCAGAATCAAAAGGGCAAAAATTCAAGGAAGTGAAAAAGCTTGAGGTAGAATTAATTAATCAAAATGATGATGTTGTCATTAAAGAAAGTAATAATAAAGGGAATTATGATTATTTTATTCAAGCATTATCAATTGAAACAAGAAAGTTATTCCCAAGTACTCTAAGTTTTCCAAGCATGCCTAAAATAAAAGCTATTGATTATGAAACAATCAAAAGAGAGAATATTGAAAAAAATCAAAAAGAGAATATTGAAAAAATGAAAAAACTTGCTGAAGAAGATAATAGAGAAATACCTGAAGACCATTTAATTAATATGCAGGATAATGGGGGAAATTTATAATATGACAAGAGAAGTTTTAAATGTAAAAATGACAGGCGAATTCAAAGCCAAAGTTTTCAATGAGATTGAGAAAACAATAAATTACGCACTAAAAAAGAATGATGTTGAACTTCAAGAGAAAGAAAGAAAAAAAATAAAAAATCTAACATTAGACCAAGTAAATGTTCATATTTCACAAAAAATGAAATCAAAATCTATGTGGGTTTTTGATGCTGAAAAATATATTCCAGTAACTGTTGAAGTTGAAAAAACTCTAGCTCCTGTCAAATTACATGCTAAAGAAAATTCTGAAGATAAACTTTTCAGGATGGAAAATAATCTTTCTTGGTCTTACAGCAGAAAAAACAAAAATCATGAGGATTCTATGAACTATGAAGAATTTGAAAGAAAAGTCCTTGATATATTAATAGAAGACTTTAATACAGCTTCTTTCTATGGGACACTATCTTATGTTGTAGAGAGCAGTGATATTTATGAAAGAAAATAAAAAATCAATGTCAAAAAGAGAATTAATAAAAGAAATCTCGGATGTTACTCAATTAAAGCCAGATATGGTAAAAAGTGTAATTGACGCCTTTATAGACATTTTTATTAGAGAAGTTATTATGACAGGGAAATTTAACCTTTCTAATTGCTTTTCAGTAAAGACCCACAAAAGAAAAGCAAGGAAACAATACAATGTTAATAAAGGGAAATATGAAGATTATCCTGAAACAGAAGTTCTTAGTATTACACTATCTAAAAAAATAAACTATTTTCATAGATGGAAAAAACGTCATGAATATAATGAAAAGCATGGACTTACTGCAGAAGACTGGAGAAATAGAAACAAAGAAGAAAATTAAGAAAAAGAACTGCCTCCTTTTGTAGGGGTGGTTCTTTTTACTATTAATTGATATTTTGTTATATAAAGAGACAAAAGGGGGTTAATTTAAGTATGAAGAAAAAACTGTTTTTAATAGTTTCTGTTATTCTTATACTATTTAGTTTTCTCAGTCCTTCTCTGTTAACAGTATCAGCTGATGCCAATGAAGAATTTGAGGACCAAGTGAGTAGTTATGTGGGAGATGCGGATGAGTTTAAAGATGTCTTCTCTAAGATAATGGAAGAAAACCCTAATTCAAGCAAAAACACTATATCCCATGTCATGAAAAGAATTTTTCATGTTGGAGAATATATAAATGATGTTGAGTATGCTGTAGTTGCTGATGAGTTAGATATGGAAAAAAGTGATTTGCTTGTAGATGAAAGATATGCTTGCAACCCTAATTCTCCTAATAATTTAATTAATCATAATTGCAATATTCCAAACTTCACAACAGGACTAATTCAAAATATTGCTTCACCATTTATGAGTCCACTTAGTAATGCTGGGAAAACCTCTTCTTATTCAACTTTTGGTTTCGGTGTGCCAAACAATATTCCTGGAGATATTGTTCCAATAAAAGAGGAAGAAAGAGAACATACTTATACTGCGCTTGAACTTTATGGATATGATTTAAAATTAACTTCTTACAATGGAGAATGGGATAGAATTGATGTAAGTAATCAAGCCAGAATGCTTAGTAACTTTGGAGTGATAGATAATCTTACACTTCTAGGAACAGGACTTTGGAACTCAATAACTGGAGGTGTTGGAGCATTAATAGAAAACTTCTCTTTTAATCCAATAAGATGGATTGGTGGAGTTGCAGATGCCTTTGAAACTGCTTTAACCGGTGGAGTTAACACTGTATTAGATACTAGTGATTTAAATATAATTGCTACAAATGGTTGGAAAAGAGAAAACTTCGGAGGAACACTTTATAATGTTTATGTTATGACAGACAAAGAAGTCCTAAGAGAAACATATAAAAATTATTTTAAAGTTTTCATTAGTCAACTTAGAGCACGAGCAGAAGTTAGCCCAGAATTATTAGAGGTTCTAGATTTAGAAGCTGTTCCTGATTTTACATTTATTCCAGATTGGGAAACAGAAGAATCTATTGCAGATAGAGAAAGCGCTAAAGCTCACAATAGCAGAGAGGATGCTTTTGCAACAGGAGATCCAGAATATTCTCCTAATTATGTTACAGTTCCAGAACCTGTTTACTACACAGAAAAAGAACAATTAGGCTTTTGGGGAGAAGATAACTCAGATATCATAAGTAGAGCTGCTGCTCAAGGATTAATTTCATCTGATGTTGAGAGTTATAACACATATGATCTTCTAGTACAAGAATGGCAAGAAGAATGGGAAAAATATTTCACAAGAGAATTTGATGCTTTAGGGCCAGTCGTTGACGAACTAATAGAAAGAAGTGACATAGATATTTTCTTAAATAACCCCCATTTAGATCCTAAACAACCTATAAGTCATTATGCTTGTGCCAATGATGATGGGTCTTTAAAGAGAAGTAATGATGGTGGAATAGAATATCTATATTTAAGAAACAATGAAAAAAATAAAGAATTTTTAAATCCAAACTGTAAACCTGCAAGACCACCTATTGGAGGAGGTTTATTTGGTTCAGGTTGGCATGTTGAAAGAGAGCCAGACACAAGACATATAGATAATGTTGGAGAAGAAAAAGGACCAATAGAAGTTTATTTAGGAAAAGTTGAAAACATATTAGCTTCATTTGGGAGAGCTTTAAATTCATTTATAGCAAAGTTTACTAATGTTGTTCTTGGGTTGTCTTTTTCTCCCATACTAAATGAATTAGGAATAGACACTCTTGTTGGAGAAATAGTAGAAGGATTCAAAGAAACTATTTTCTTCCCATTAGCCGCTCTTGCTATTATAATTGGTGCTGTCATATTATTCTTCCAAGTATTAAGAGAAAGACAAGCAATGAATTTCATAGTTTCTATCTTTATTACAACATTAATATTTATTGGTGGCTCAGTTTTCTTAATGAACCCAGAGAACACTATAAATGTTATTGATAAATGGCCTTCTCAGATGGACAATTTCTTAGCCAATGCTGTTCTTGTTGATGATGATGGGACATCTTATTGTTCAACAGGCTCTGAAGAAGATGGAATAAGAAGTGCTCAATGTAATGTGTGGGGAGCGATGGTATTTAACCCTTGGGTTCACCTACAATTTGGAACAGGATATGACAATCTTTATGCTAATGGTTATGCTCCTGACAATGGAAAGTCATTTAAAAATACAAATCAAGATTTAGTAGGAAATGCTTCTGTCAATCTTGGTGGAGGAGAAATAGTTAACAATTGGGCGTTATATCAGTTAGATCAAACTAAATCAGGGACTATAAATGCAAACTCTTTATCAGAGGGGATAGCAAGAGTAGATAAAGATATGTATCGACTTGTTGACTTGCAAGCTGGGCCTAATAATGGTGAAGGGACAGATTCAAGGTACTTTTCAACATGGAGTGGTGAAGATGTTGATTTAGCTGTGGTCTTTTTAACCAACATACAAGCAATAATTCTTTCTATCGCAATAATTGGATTAGGATTTACTAAAATAGAAACTTCGTTATTATTTTCATTAAGTATTATTCTTCTACCATTTATGCTTCTTTATTCTTTCTTGCCTAAAGGGAGAATAAAATTAAAAAATTATTTGTCTTACCTAGGAAGCTTATTACTTAAAAGAGCAATGGTTACTATAATGTTATCTATTTTATTGAAAACAATAACCTTGTCTTATAGCTCTTCTGATTCGATTGTATCAGCTTCAATTCTTTCTATTGCAATTTCAGTAGCATTTATTTTATACAAGAAAGAAATATTCAATATGATTTCTTCTACTGAAGGAGATGGAATGAGTTCGGAAATTAAAAACTTAATGTCTGAAAATACTCCTAAGTTTGTCAAACAAAACTATCAGGAGTCTAAGGCAAAATTAAAAGGTCTGACATCAGGGTTTATTGGTGGTGCTACTGGTTCTCTTATGTATAAAGCTGAATCTGATAAAAAAGCACGAAAAGCAGGAGCAAAAATTAGAAAACTTGAAAGGAAAGGGAAGAAAACTGAGCTTTCTCAAGAAGAAAAAGACAAAATAGAAGACTTAAAACTTGAAGTTAGCTCTGTTGCTAAACAAAGAGTTGATAAAAACAACAACATGTTTAAAAGAGCTATATATGGGGCAAGAGATTCTTCACAGATAATTAGCAGTAGAGCAGAAAAATCAATGAGGAGAAAAGGTTTTTCAATTGATAATATATATAAAGATGCAAAAGAAAATGTTGAAAATCATGGTGCTGATAGTATAACAAATAAAGATGAACCTATGGAATTAGATATGTATAAAGAAATTTTATCACATGGGGAATCTAACAAATCAAAAACAAGCACTAAAAAACTAACCCATGAAGAAGCAAGATTATTAGCAAACCCTAAAATTCAAAAAGAAGTAAGAAGATTAGCTAAAGAAAGAATTAAAGATATGAATGAAAACAAAGATAACAAAGATTATACTTCAATTACAAAAGATGTTGATGAGCTTGAAAAGCTTGCTAAGAAAATTGACAAGAAACGTAAGTCTACATCTGCTAAAAACATTATGTTTAGACCTTGGCTTGAAAAAGAAATTTATGAAAAAAGACAGGAACTTGAAAAATCTAAAAATGTAAGTTCTAATTCTGAAGAAATAAAAAGACAAATACTTGAAGAACAACAAAGAAGAAAAGAAGAACAAAAAGCAAAGGAAGGTGATAAGAATGAATAAATTAAATTACAAAAGAAAAAGACTTTTAATGTTTATAATCACTTTCCTGGTCTTATTAGGGGCTTTCATTGCCCCTCAAAGCAATTCTAACGTATATGCAGATAAAGACCCTGCAGCAAGAATATTATGCAGATTTGAAGATGGGCAAACTTTGGCAAACCTGCATTCTACAGACTACTTTCATTATCTTACAAGATCTAAAAGTGCAGTTTCTTATAATGATAATGTTAAAACTTCTTTGCTTAACAGAATGCTTTCTCTTGCTGGGTATAACTTCGCTGAAGTAAATCAATCTATATTGGGAAGAGATTTAGATTCTCCTTCTATTGAAGAAAACACAGAGTTTAATCAAGGGCCTAAAGTTAGTGCTTTTGATAGATTTGGAGTTGCAGGGTTAAAATGGTCTTCTTATCAAGGAGAATGGAAATATAATCATGTTGAAGCTTGTGCTAACCAGGGACGAATTTCTCCAACTAATTATGGCTCTTTTTACGAAGGAAGATTAGAGCCTAAATCTACACACAACGAAGTAAGTACTTCTAAAGACCCAAGAACAATTCAATTTGACAGAGGATTGATGAGTTCAATAAGTACTACATCAAGAGACATTATTGCTAATGCTTTATTTACACTAGCAAGATTTGCTGTTTCTATGACTATTGTCTTTGTTGGATTGTCATTTACAGACATAACAGAACTTATAGGGCTTTCTTCTTCTGGAAGCTCTTCTACATCTGCTTCTGGAATATTCTCTACTATTTTCGATACAATATTCTCAAGTTTCATACTAATCTTTATTCTTCTTACTGCCTTATACTTGCTCTATATAGGGTTAATAAAAAGACAACTTAGAATGGCATTGGGAACTCTAATAAAAACCATTCTCATCTTTATTATTTCTATAGTCATTGCTACAGATCCTTCTTTCTGGATAAGCGTTCCAAATAAAGTGGCAACATATGGACAAGCGCTTGTGATAAGTTCTATGTCAGGAATATATGAAAATGACGCAGATTATCCTAGCTTATGTAGCACTGAAGTGGCTTCAATAGGAGAGGATGTAAATATAGACATTTCAGATGAAAACTCTTTCAAAACAGAGTTTGAAAAAACTACTCAAAACATGAGAAGTCTTATTGGTTGTCAAATGTGGGAACAACTACTTTTCAAACCTTGGGTAAGAGGACAGTTTGGAGCTGAATATGAAGATTTATATGTTGACGAAGTAGAAAATATCAATTCTGATTGGGTTGGTAACGCTGAAGTACCCTTAGGAAACGAGCAAACTGTAGAAAACTGGGCATTATTCCACTTGAGTGCTCAAACATCTGCACACTCTTCGATAGGACAAAGTAACTTCCCTACCTTAGTAAATGGTGTGAATTCTGATTGGTGGAGAGTAGCTGATGCTATGAGCAATTATCACGAAGGAGAAATAAATGATTCTATAGGAACAAGTGGAGCTGTCTATGAAAATAATTATATTGGAAGAGTTGATTCTAACCCAACAGAATTTTGGCAAAGTTGGGTAGGAAATAATACTACTGAAAGATTAACAACTTCTATCATTGCTATTTTCTTTGGGATAGCAGGAAGCATTGCACCATTTATATTTGCTTTCAGTTCAGTATGGTTTGGTCTAGCAATCACATTGTTAATGATAACATCTCCAATATTCTTACTTATGGGGACATGGGGAGGAAAGGGAGACAAAATATTTGTTGGTTGGCTTAGTGCATTGATTAATACAGTTATTAAAAAGGTAGGTGCAAGCATTCTTCTTATTGTTTCTCTTGCATTAACTATGAATATTATGAATCTTGCTTATACAATAGGGATGATTAAATCTTTCTTGTTAATGATAATAGTTACTTTCATATTGATAAAAAATAAAAATAAATTGTTAGACATGATGGCATCAGTTGACTTAGGAGGAGTTTTCGATCCAAGAAAACAGGCAGGAAAAATTGTAGACTCACAAAAAAGACATGTTAAAAACACTGGAAAACTTGGACTTTCTACAGTTGCAGGAATGAGAGCAGGGATAAAAACTGGACAAGGTGCTGCAAGAGGAGCAAGAATTGGCGCTCAAACTCAATTAAAAAACTCCTTGTATCAATCTCAAGCAGGGATGCATGTAATAAACACATTGAATTCAACCCTGAATCATGAAGCAACAGAGTCTTATCTTTGTACTATGTGTTATAAAGAATTAGGAAAAGAAGGTAAAGAAGTTGCATATACAGATGAAGAAGGGAACTACTACTGTACTACTTGTGCAGAGGAAATAGGAATGGAAGAATTAACTGACATATCTCTTGGAAATGAAGATGTTGATTACATTCCAACAAGAAAAACAAGATCTTTAAAAGCTACTAGAAACAGAAGTTATCTTTCACATGGAAAAACAAGAGACATGATGGAACCAAAAGTGATAAATGGTAAATTCTATTGGAATGATGATAAAGTAAAACAAATGGCAAAAGATAATATTGTGAGGTTGAGAGAAGATACTTTATCTTTTAAAAACTTTAATCTTATTTACGACAAGAGATCTAGACCACCTGCTCCACCTGAACCTTTACAAAGCTATATTGATATTGCTTTATTACATGAAGCTTGGAAACAAGGAAGTGTTGAAACTGTTGAAAGAACCTACAAAGAAGCTTGGAAAATGTGGTATGAAGAGAATGCGTCACAAGTACAAGGGGTTACTCAAGAAGATATAGACAACTTTAAAAATGAAATCGAAAACTACAACCCTGATATTGATGAAGAAAAAGCTTATGAAATATTTGAAGAAGTGCTTGATGATGTTAATGTTAATGAAAGAAAAGAAATAGAAAAAGACCACTATATTTATAGAGATGGTAAAATAGTATTAAACATATATAACAAAGATTCTTTATAAAATGAAGAGTCATTAATCTTGATAATTATCTAATATTAATGACTTCTTCTAAAACTGTCAAAAAAACAGGAGGAAAAATTATGGCTATCAAATCTTTCAAAGAGAAAATAAGTAATATTGCAGGAGGTGAAATTCTTGGAGAAACAGATTTCACTGAAGAAGAGAAATTAGCAATGAAGAAAAAAGGAGAAAAAAAGGAGAATAAGAAATCTCAAGCAAAAGTTAGAATAAGAAAACCTGAAGATGAAGAAGAATCAAATAACAAAGTGAATATTGAAAAACCAAAGAAAACACAACAAAAATCTCAAAAGGAACCAAAACAAAAGAAAAAAAGAGAAAAAACTTTTAGCTTTTTAAAACCTAAACAAGAAGAAGAAATTGAGGAGAATACTACTCAAAAAACATCTGATGTAAAAGAGAAAGATGAAGAAGAAAAAACAATAGTGAAAGATTCTATTCCAGGCTATGAAGATGTTCTTTCTATCCTAGGAATCAAAGAAAACCTATCACTTGATGTTGACTTTACTTCTGACCAACTTGATTATGTTGAGTTTACACAAACTCAACCATTGGGTTTTGATTTTGATGAAGTTACTGATTTCATATCAAGAACTAAATATACAATGTATAAACTTGAGTCTGCACTAAAACAAAGAGAAAAAGATCTTATCAGAGTTGCTTCAGAAGCGAAAAAGGTTGAACAAAGAATGATTGAAAAAAATCAAGAAAAAGAATTAGAAAAAATGCTGGGAGGAATGACAGAAGAAGAAAGACTAATTGAAGAAAACATGGATCTCAAAGTCCAAATTAACGAGTTATCAAGGAAAGCTAAAGATGGCTCAAATAAACAAGAAATAGAAAAACTAAAAAGAGAAATAGAAACATTAAAAGCTGAAAATGAACTACTCATCCAAAATAAAGAAAACCTTAATAAACCCAAAGAAAAAACTGCAAATAAACTTCCTTCATTTGAGGATGAAGAAAAAGAAATTGATATGATTAATAATATGCTACAAGATATTGGAGGTGTATATGATGACGAATAAAGAAAACGAAAATAAATCATTGGAAGAAATGATGAAATTAGCATCAGAAAAAGTAAACGAAAGCTTACCAAAGAAACCTAAGAAATCAAAAAAGTTTGCTTTTGTTACTGTTGGTGCAATTGTATCTCTGGGGGTTCTTCTCTATATTGGATCAAATTTTGTTTCTCCACAAGAATTTGAAGACAATACAAAAAATCCTGAATGGGTTGATTCGCAAATAGAAAAAAATGAAATTGCAGAAGAAAATTCTGAATGGAATTTTGATTATCCTGTAGATGTGCCAAAATGGAGCAAACAAGAATTTTCAATTACTAACGTTATTGAAAACGAAGAAACTTATAATGAACTTATTGAGTTTTCTAAAAGCTTTCCTGAAGTTAACTCAGCAACTGCCTGGATGCCTTCTAAAGAAGCTGGAGACTGGGAGGGTGCGCCTCCTGTATTTACAAATAATGTATGGGAAGAATATTTAGAAGATGGAACTAAAAATAATCGTTACTCATACACCTTAAAAGAAGATTACTTGATTGCTTACGCTTCTTATACACAACAACTTATAAACCCAACATTTGGAAAATGGATATTTTCACAAAGATATACACCAGCTAAACCAATGAAAGATAACTCTGACTTGAATGTGTTACAAGACATCTTCTCAGATGAATGGTGGGAAAATAACATTTCTGAAAATGACTACTCTTCACTCCCTATATTAGCTGACTGGAATGGAGATAACTTTGGTGGGCTTGAGTTTGCCGAAAGTATTCCAGGTAGATATGGAACTTTCTTTGGAATCATTAATGAAAATGAAGAAGAAGAAAAATTTGTAACAGCTGAAGTTTTAGGAGCAGATGAAAATGATAGTCCAATTTTAAAAATAGTATCACCAATTAAATATGTTGCATTTGGAATTGATGATGAATTAATAGAAAAAGAAGGAAACTTAGAATTAACTCTTAAGTCTAATAATGAAATAATAGAAAGATTCAATAGAGTAGTTGTTTCAGATGCAAAACTGATATTTAATAATTGAAAGTATAATTGAATTTTGTTTATTGCAATATTCAATTAAATTTATATTGGAGGTGCTTTTATGAAGGTTAAAAGAAATAGGAATATAAAATTGTTTTTTTTAGTTTTAACCTTGTTTTTGGCTTTTTTTCTTGGCAATATTGACGAGATAAATGCGGGTACAGGCTGGTTGCCTGGTCACCCAGCAAACTCTGGAGGAGCTGCTGAATGGCCTTATGTACATGGTGATGAATGGAGTGGAAGCGGAACTACTGAAGCATGGAAACAGTTTTTAAATATACAAAATGCCAATGGAAGAGGCGCATATAGAGTAAAGGAGATCATAGAAGACAGTGGGGGGGTTGGTTTCAAAAATTCAGATGGAACAAGAGAAGCACTTTATGATTCATGCAAAAAGTCCCAATATATATGGTGGTATGGAGATATAAAAACGGGGGAGTGGTTCACTTGGGCAGGGAAAAATGATGCTTATCCACCTTATGGGATGGGTCAAACTATGAGTGAATCCTGGAAAACATTTAAAAATATACCTTCAAGCCAAACTCGTTGGGGGGAAAGCCCTGGCCCTACACTTGTCTGTTCAGGGGCATTTATGGAACAAATTCCAGAACGAAGAGAAGTTACACTTGTAGCAAACAGTAGAACTTTCATTTATGATGGAACTAAAAAAACAGTAAGTGGTTTGAATACAAGACTTTCTAAGCTTGAAAAGCTAAAAGGCGGACATAGAATTGAATTTGTTGCTACTAAGTCTGCTACAAATGTAGGGTCTTACCCGGTTGTTCCTACAAAAGCAGAAGTTGTTGATTCAAGTGGAAAAAATGTATCTGACCAATATAAGATAACAACAGGAACTGGAACTCTTCACATTAATCCAAAAGAAAAGATCCCAGATCCGGATGATAGTTGGAGATGTATAAATCATTTGTCTGACAGTGCAAAAGCGTACGTTTTCAATACAACAACAGGATCTTATGGATATTCTCCAGGAAATCTTCCTTCAACTTATGAAGAAAGAGACACACCAGCTGGAGAACATGCATTAAATTCTAGATTCCCAACTAAAGGAGATACTGAATCCTATTGGAAAACTTGGAAGTCTAATTTTGAAAATGGTTCTGATGAAGAAACTCCTGAATTAGATCTTGAAGCTGCTGGAGTTTCTAGCTCACTAAGTAGATATGGTGGTGTTTATAACATTTCAAGATCTCTTCAAGAAGACACTTATAATGTTACTACTTGTCAACCACAAGAGAGAGAGTTGGAAACAAAAAGAGGAACTAGAAACTATGATGAATGTGTGACAGATGAAGAAGGAAATAAAACATGTAAAACCAAAACTGAAACTTTTTACTATCAAGAATGGACAGCATGGAAAAATGATGGAGGAAGAATTGTTTGGACCAGTTCAGGCCCATCATCAAAAGAAGAGTTTTTCAACTATCAAATTCTTTCAGTCAACTACAATCACACAGGTTTTAATAGTGTAAGAAGTCAAGTGGGAGGGAGCACACTTTCTCTTGCTGGAGGACATGGTGGTGCTGTATTGAAAACCCCAGAAAAGGTTGGAATAAACAATGGAACGTTAGGAAAAGGAAGTCATATAACAGGGAGAAAAAGTTTCTACACCGATGGCACTTCAATAAAGGATGCTATGGTATGTACATCAGCTATTTTCCCATCCGCATCTAATGACGCCAGAAACAACATAGGGAATACACACCTTTTCACTCAGGTCTTACCAGGAAACGAATTTGGTAAACCAAATGAAGATGGAAATCTCATTTTCTTTAGAGATAACGAAGATAGAGAAGTAAGAGCTGACCTTTGGTATCCTAAGAGCACTGGGCTTTCTGATGTAGACTCATATTCTGGGTCTCAAGCAAAAGAAACTTTTGCTAAGATTTATGGAGGAACTCCTGAAATTGAGTTAACTGCTATTGCCCCTTGGGATTCAAAAACAAGAACAATTAATTCTATCGGGTCTGAAAAAAGTTGGAATGGAAGTAAAAACAGTTTCCTTATGAAATCTCAGTGGGCAAGTGACAATGATAAACCATATGAAATGGGAGTTAACTGGGAATACAAAGCAACAGGCAAAAACATTGTTCCTGCAACTGTAGATGGATATGAAGTTCTAAGCATGACAGGAGTTTACTCATATGACTTTGATGTTTATTGTGAATTTAAAAACTCAACTTCTGAATATAATGCTAAAATACCAGATGTTCCTTATGTAAATGGAACAACTGGGAGAATGTGGAACCCTATCAATGCAATTAGAACCTTATTCTCTAGATCTGTTTCTGACACAACAAATTAATGAAATTAAAAGAGAGCATTTTTTGCTCTCTTTTTTTTTGTAAAACTTTTTAAGAAAAAGAACAAAAATAAGTTTTTTTAGTATAATATTATTACAAACAATTATTTATAAGAAATATTTTTATTCCAATAAAAAATGAAAATTATTGGTATAATATTATTATAAATAATTTAAAGAAAAGGAGAAATGTTTAATGAGACATTATGAAGTTTTTACAGGAAGAGTAGGAGTAATTGAAGATATTAAAGAGTTGTCTAATGGGAACTGTGTTGTGAATTTTTCAGTTGCTGAAACTCCACGGATTAAAAAGGGTGATAAATGGGAAGATGGAACAACTATTTGGACCAATATTGCTATCTTTGGAGATGAAGCACGTAATTTACACCGAAGTGTAAAACCTGGAACATTTGTGACTGTTTGGGGAAGTCGACAAGCTCGAGAATATACTGTTAAAGATACACAAGAAAAACGAGTAGTACAATCAGTTGTAGCTGAACAAGTAGCTGTTTCTATTACTAAATTTAATTATGTAGAAGGCTTAGGTAATGTTAATTATGCTAGTGGAGCAGGGACCAGTAACACACAATCACCAAGCCAACCAAGCCAACCAAGTCAACAACAAAACCAAGCTCCACAAAGTAATGCAGATCCATTTGCGGATACATCAAACGATGACCCATTTGGCAATGATGACGATCCATTTGGTTTAAACTCTTAATAAAGAAATTTAATAAAAAGATTTACCTCCTAAGTAAACCCCTAACTTTCCATAGAAGTTAGGGGTTTTTAATCATATAAGGAGAGGATCATGTCTCTTTTGATATTTTCAATAGACAATAAAGAACAAAAGGAGGTTAATAAAATGTATCATGTTAATAACGAAGGAAAAATTTACCCATGTAGAGCAGTTGTTAGACCTTGCCCCTATGGAAAAGAATGGCACGCTGAAACAAAAAATGAATTATATCATAAAATACTACAAGAATCTCCACCTAATGAAAGAGAGATAGAAGACTCTTTATTGAGAGAATTACAGGCTCTTGGAAGAGTTAAGAGTCTTTACTCATTATCAAAGAGAATTGAAGAAGTTCCATATCCACTAGAAATATTAGTTTCAAACATAGAATTTGCTATAAATTACATCGAAAGAAAAGATCCAAAAAAAATGGAAAGAAAATGGGACGAGTTCAAAGAAGAAGCAAGCGAAGCTGTCTATAATGTTTTGTCTTATAATTTAGATCTCATAGATGACATTCCACAAGATATAAGACAAAAAGGAAGAGAACTTTTCAAAGAAAGATTAAATGGAAGATATGTAAGCTTTGCTGCTGTAAATGGAGATAAAAAAGGTTTTGTAGCAAATGATGAATTAAAAAGTATGAGAAATAAATTTAGAGACTATGAAAAATATAAGAAATTTGGCTTTACAAAAGAAAAAAAGGAGGCCACATTAAGATGGTTGAAAAGAGACTTCGACAGATTCTCACATGATTTAAATACAAGTAAAATTCTAACAAAACCATTTTTTTATGAAGACCTAGATGTTGCTAAAAAAACTATTAAAACATTAGATGATTATGAATTGCTTGGTGCTTATGATGATTATCTTGTTTCTGATGATGAAGTAGTTAAAGACATTATGGCCTCTAACTATTTTAAATATGAACCTAGACCAGATTTGTCAAGAGAAGCTAACCTGAAAATGAAAGAATGGTATGATAGGAATAGAAGCATAGCAAAAAACTGGGAAAGTCACGTACCAAGAAGAGTACTTCTCTCTATTGAAATTGGGAAAGAGCTTGATAGAAGAGGAATATCTAGACAATAAGGAGAGGATTAATCCATGCTACAAATAATTATATATGCAGTCCTATATCTTTTTCTTCCTTTGGGCTTGTTCAAGATTTCTAGGTTCGCTAAAGAACAACTGAAACAATATTTATTCGGAAGAAAAAGAAGTTCTACTGCAATAAAAAAACAAAATCAAAAAGAAGGTCTTAATAAAAAAATCTCTAAAAGACTTAGATTTACAATCAAAGATCCTCGAAACGAACCTGTATCTTATAGATTAATCTATTTTGCTATTTATTTTGTAGGTCTTGCTATTTCTATATATGCAGGATTCGTTGGGAACTTTATATTCTTGCTGACTTCATTTTTTGTCTCTTATGTTTCTGTTATATTCTCTTATGTTACAGCTAATAAAATTGTTAAAGAAAGAGATACTGTCCTCAACAGAATGCTTGAATTAAAAGGCTCTAAAATGAGATTTATCAACAAAGAAAAAGGAGCTATAGTAACTCCTGATACAGAATTCAAAATTGTCAAATGGGGAGAAGACTTAGTTAACCCAGAAAAAATGTATCTTTACATGCCTACTGATTTTGATATCCTTGAAGTTGATAGATTTTTAGAATCTTTTAACTTGGTCTTCGGAGCAAACGGACAATGGATTGCTGACGACTCCGATGAAACATACGGAGGATTCGACTTTAATGCCGGCGTCGCTGCTATCAAAGTTTCCCCAAAACTTCCTTCTATTGCTAAATGGAATGAAAGATATCTTAATTCTAAAGATATCCACTGGAGCTTCTTCCCACTTGCTCTTGGATCTGAAAACGGAGTCCCTGTCTATAACGAAGAACTTGATAGAACTGAACACGTTCTTGGCTTTGCTGTCAACGGGGGGCAAGAAAAGCTGTCTAAGAAAAACGGAGCAAACATAGGAAAAGAAATTACGTCTGCTCCGCAGGTACTTGTGGCTGGAGCTACTGGAGGTGGAAAATCTTTACAATCAGACACCGTGGTAAAGGTTGTAATTGATGAAGAAGAATAAATAATATTATGAAGATTTTAAGTCTCATTCCTATTATTAGTATAATATATATTATATAAAAATGAAGGAGTGGGACTTTAATGTTATCTAATAAAAATATCACAAACAATATAAGTAATGTCCTTTCAAATGAATTAGATGAAAAAAGTTTAACAGAAGCAATAAAGTTTATTACAAAACAACTTGAAAGTAAAGAATTCAATAGAGAAATAGAATCACTTAAAAAGAAACTTGAAGATGATGAAATGAAACCAATTAATATTTTAATTCTCTATTATATGATTTTAGGAATTGGAAGAAATAGAACTATTGAAGTAATGAAAAAAGAAAATATAAACAGAACAAATGTAGATAAAGTCAGAATAGCTACAAATTTCAATAGTAGTTTGAAAAAAAAAGAAAATGAAAAGAAAATCACAAACTTTAAAATCAATACAAAAACAAGAAAAAAGAGAGAAAAACACCTTGAAAATATCAATTGGGAAGAAATAAAAAACAGATATTTAAAAAACGGGGAATCACCAATTAATTTGGGGGTTGAATTTGGAGTTTCAAGTCATATCATTTCTGAAAGATTGAAAGATGAAGGAATCTTTGATGAGTCCAGAAGTACTATAACAAAAAGTATCATTGCAAAAAATAAGTCTAATGAAATTGATAATGACTTTATTTCTAAATTAATGAAAGAGAATAAGATGTCTTCTATTGAAGATATCTGGTTGATAGCAAAAAAGACATACCCTTGGATATTAAGAAGACAATTTCATGATAAAGTTAAAGAATTAGGGTTAGAAAGAACTAAGGCTGAAGTTAACTTAATTAAAAGTGTTAAGTCAAAAACAATGAAAAATACATCATATGCTGTTAAAGTTAAAAGTATAAACGCAGTTAACAAGGTTTTTGGTTCAGTTGATAAGATGGCTGAACTTTATTCTGATGGAGAAATAGGAAGTTACAAAAAAATAGCTGACAAAGTTAACAAAGAGTATGAAGAAGACTTTGAAATTTCCACAAGACAAATAGAAAAATTAATTACAGGGAGTAAAATGTATAAAAAAAGAAAGTCTTCAGGACAACATCAGTTAGCTAAGTTTGTGAAAAAACATGTGAGTGAAAATATTATTGAAGAATATTCTTATAATCATACTGGGAAAAGATTAGACATTTATCTTCCAGATTTTCATGTTGCAATTGAATTTAATGGAAACTATTGGCACAGTGATGAAATGAATCAATCTATCTATGGGATATCAGCATATGAATTTCATAAGAAAAGAGTAAAAGAACTTGAAGAATTAGGTATAGATCTAATATTTGTTTGGGAAAATGACTGGATTAACAATTACGTTGAAATAGAAAAAGCATTGAAAAATAAAAACTGGAGAAATCCAATACTGAATAAGTATGAAGATTTTTAAAAAGAGGAGCTGAGTAAACTGTGGAAAACAAAGCATACAAAACAAAAACTACTACTATTGGAGATCTCAAACCGGGAGACAAAATTATTGGTTCTGAAGATGAACCTATAGAAGTAACAGATGTCTACGAAAAGCACTTTCCTAAAAAAATGTATGAAATTGAAATGGAAGATGGAGAAGTTGTCCAAGCTAGCGGAAATCATCTTTGGTATTCAGAAAGTGAACAAGATATTAAATATAAAGAAGAATATTTGAGGTTAGCTAAAGTTTACTTTGAAAACTATGCTATCCCAGAAAAACTTAGAGAAGATGAACACTATTCGTTAAATGAAATGATTATTATTTTTGACGACAAAGATAAAATTGACACCAAACTCTTTATTGAGAAAGCTTGCCGCTCACTTGGTCACTCTAGTGTCACTCCCCATCTTATATTAAATGATAAACTTTCTATTAAGAAAAAAGAAGATTACATGGAAATAGAGGTCTCTAACTATTCCTATAATAACCTCATTGATTTCTTGCACAAAATGAAAAAAGCTGTCTTAGAAAACAAAGGTTACTTCTATTTCGGGGAAGTAAGAACTACAGAAGAAATATTCTCTCTAATTAACAATGGAACAGAAATTAATATCCCATATAAAGATGAAGTTAATGGTTAATCTTCACACTTAATTAACCTATTTCTTCTTATGAATTACATTAAAAGGAGAATGAAAAATGCCTAAAAAAAGAAAAATATTAGACCCTATACAATGTGCAATATGTGGAAAAACATTTGTCCCTAAAGATACAAGAAGACGAACATGTAGTAGATCTTGTGGAGGAAAACTTGGGAATACTGAGAAAGCAAGAGAAAAAGCTAAACAAACAAAATTAGAGAAATATGGGGACCCTAATTTCAACAATCGAGAAAAAGTAAGAAAGACTATACAAGAAAAATATGGAGAAGAATACATCAATTCCTCTCAAGTTCCTGAGATAAAGAAGAAAATAATAGATTCGTATACAAAACGTCATGGTGGAATGGGAATGGCAAGCAAGTCAGCAGCTAAGAAAACTTTGGAAACCACAAAAAAGAAATTTGGAGTAGAGAATGATGAATCCATTGAGAATGTTTATCAAATAAAAGAGGTCAAGGATAAAATACGTAAAACCCATGAAGAAAATTGGGGTGGAATAGGGTTTGCTTCAGAAGAGTTAGCTGAGAGATCTAAGAAAACTTTCAAAGAAAAGTATGGAGAAGATTTATATGACAGTCCTTATAGAAGTTCTCTTATTGCGAAAACTTTTATGAAGAAGTATGGAACCACTAATCCATATGATGTTCCTGAATTTCAAGAGAAAGCTCAAAAAACAACTGTAGAAAGACATGGTGGTCTTGGTGGAAATGTCAATTCAATTCAAGACAAGATGAAACGAAGAATGGAAGAGTTTAGAATTCTCTATGAAGATAAGAAATACACTTTAATTGAGATTTCTGACAGCATGCAGGTTTCATTAGATACTATAAGACGTTGGGCAAGGAACCTAGGAATTGAATTACCACCTTCTAATATATTAAATGAATCCTGGAGACTCTTATTGAAAAATGAGACAGAAGTTGATTTTGAGTTAGAAGGTAAAGTATATGGAGATAATCTAAAAAGAGCAGATCTTTATAATGAAGAGTTTAAATTAGCAATAGAAATAAATCCTACTATAACTCATTCTACTCAACCTACTTTCTTTCATGGGAAAAAAGTAACTATCAAATATCATCAAGAAAGAGCTATCATGGCAGAACAAAATGGTTGGCATTCAATTCAAGTTTTTGATTGGGATAAACCTGAAGATATAATTAAACTTGTAAAATCTTTTTGCAATGTTTCTCAGGACAAAATATATGCTCGAAAATGTGAAGTAAGAGAAGTAGAAATAAATGATGTAAAACCTTTCATTGAATTAAATCATAGAAGTGGAACAAAAGCAACAGGTAATATTGCTTTTGGTTTATTCTATAAAGGGAAACTTATTCAAACAGCAACATTTTCAAAAGAGAGATTTGTAAAAGACGAAGGAAAAAGTCATTATGAATTAATTAGAATGTGTTCTAAAGAGGGAACAAAAGTTATTGGTGGTGCTAGTAAACTTTTGAAAGCTTTTATTAACTCAGACTATAAACCTAACAGAATAAAGACATTTGTAGATTATTCTAAAGGACAAGGAAAAGTCTATGAGAAAATGGGAATGGAATATAAAGGTCTTGCTAATCTTAATGGATTATATGCAAACATTGATACTGGAGAAGCATACAAAGTTACTGCATGTACTTCTAAATTCAAAAAAGAATATGAAAAACTTGGAATGACTCAACAACAATACATGAATTCTAAAAGATTTTACAGAATTAATGATGCTGGAAATAAAATATTTGAATGGAATAGAAATGAAAAATAATGCTCATTTTTGTTGTCTATTGGTATAATAATATTAACAAATAAAAAGGAGAATGATTAAATGACCAAAGAAAAAAACTCTGTAAACAAACCTGTTGAAGAAACTGAGGCTTACAAAGAATTTAAGAGAGCTATGTCCACTCTCAACAAAAAAATGACAAAAGATTCTAAAGGAGAAATTGCTATTGCTCCTTTGGGTGATATGGGGTCAGTTTCTGTAGAAACTGTGTCTACTGGGTCAGTTGTATTAGATAACTTGGCGGGTGGAGGCTTTCCCACAGGCCGTATCGTGGAGTTATTTGGGCCCGAATCGAGCGGAAAAACGTCCATTGCGTTGAACGCTATCGCAGATGTCCAGAGAAAGGGAGGCAATGCTTTATTCATTGACGCTGAGCAAGCATTAGATCCTTCTTACGCTCGTGTTCTTGGAGTTGACATAGATAAACTTGGGTTAACTCAGTTAATCATTGCTGAGCAAGTAATGTTTACTATTCAAGAAATGATTAAGACAGGGACAGTCAATTTGATTGTAGTTGACTCAGTTGCTTCGCTTGTTCCTCAAGCAGAATATGATGAGCCTGAGAAAACAACTATGGCGTTGCTTGCTCGTATTTTATCAAAACACTTACGTATTATTGCTAAATTAGCAAATGACAACAAATGTACTGTTTTACTATTGAACCAAATTCGTGAGAAGGTTGGAGTCATGTTCGGCTGTTTACATGCTGAAACTCTAGTAAACTTCACAGATGGAAGAAGTATACCAATCAGAAAGGTTGTAGAAGAACAAATTCAAGGTGAAGTATGGAGTTATAATGAAAAAGAAAATAAATTTGAAGCAAAAAAAATCATAGATTGGCATCATAATGGAGAAGTAGAAAAAAGAAGAGATTTTCTATCTTTCACAACAGACAGCATAAAATCTAAAAGTGGAAATTTTGGTTTTACTGTAACTCCTAATCACAAAGTGATGACAGAAAATGGGTGGAAAGAAGCAAAAGACATCACAATGTCTGACAGAATATTAAGCAAATATGAATCAGAAATAAATGGGACATTAAAAGATTTTCTTTATGGAACACTAGTAGGAGACTCATATTTACAAATAAGATCAAAAAACACGGCTTCAATTAGATTCCAAGACTCACAAAATCCAGAATATTTAAAATGGAAACTTGACAAATTGAGTGTTTGGTCTGATTTTAAACAGTATGGAAAAGAAGAAGACTATTTGAAATCATATAAATCTAAATACTCTTATGAATTGTCAGAAATAAAAAGAGGATTAAGCAAAAGAAATCCATTGGCTCTTTTTGAAAACTATTCCGATTTAGGACTTGCTTTGTGGTGGATGGATGATGGAACATTTGATGGAAAAGACAACAGATGTAGAGGAGAAATATCTGTTAAAAGATTCAAAAACAATCCTGAGATTTTACAAAAAATTGTAGATGAATTCAAAAAATTAGGAATAGAAGCTAAATATACACTAAATGATGGTGGAATTAGATTTGAAAGAGAAAATATTGTTAAGTTGTTTGAAAGAATTCATAAATACGTTCCAGAACCAATGCAATACAAGTTGAGTGAAGAATTTAGAGGAAAATATGAAGACTTCAAGTTGGAATTTACTCCAGAAATTAAAGAAGCATATGTTGATATCAAGTCAATAAGAATTGCAAGTGATACTCAAATGAGACAAAAAGGTAAATATGATATATCTATAGAAGACAATCATAATTATCTTGTTGGTGGAAAACATAATGGTATAATTGTTCACAACTCGCCCGAGGATACCCCCGGAGGACGTGCATTGAAGTTCTATGCATCACAACGAATTCGAGTAAGCAGAGTTGGCCAGTACAAAGAAGGTTCAGAGGTCTTAGGTACTGAAGTTCAATTTAGAATTGTGAAAAACAAAATTGCCCCTCCATTCCAATCTGGAAAAACAATTCTTACATTTGCTAAAGGAATTAACCGTCCTGCTGAAATTATTGAAGTAGGTGGAGATATTGGAGCAATTGAAATTGAAGGACGTACACAATATCTTCCAGTAGAAGATGCTTCTAAATATGAAGAAGAGTTTGAAGTTGTAGATGGCAAAGTTAAACTTGGGACAAGCAAGAAAGCTTGTATTGAAGCATTAGAACAAAATGAAGATTTATTCAATGAAGCTGCAAGACTTGTAGAAAAAGTAATGGTTGCTAAACGTGAGGGTGGAGGAGATGTTGACCCTTATGAGAAAAATGAAGTAGATCCTGAAGAAGATGATGTCTTTTCAGTTTTGAAATAAAGAATAAATGAAGTTTACTAAGCAGACTGCAAACTCAGCAAACTGAATAAACTTAAAGAAAGCAAACCAAGTAAAAAAGGTTTGCTTTCTTTTTTTGTGAAAAACTCTAGTAATAAAGATATTATATGGTATAATAATAACAATGAATTACAAATAAATTAATAAAAATAGAAAGGGAGATAAAATGAGCATTCAAAAAGAACTAAAAGAAAAGTTTAAAGATTTAGTAGGAGAAATTAAAATTCAGCACATTAATAACACAGTTTTAATTTCAGGAGACATTTTTGTTTCTAATAAAGAAGAATTTAAGAAAACATTATCAGAAACAATTTCAAAAAAATATCCAGGAGTATTACTTTCAAACAGTTTAAGAATTAATGAATTTACTGTAATTGAAGACAAAGTTGATACTAACAAAGAAGAAAATTCTGTGCTTGATGAAGTTGACATTGTATACCAGGGTTATCTAAATATTAATCACATTCAATCAAATGACAAATTTAAGATTATCCATGAGAACAATAGAGAAAAGCTTGATAATATTGTCAGAGTATTAAACTTTATCACACCTATTGTTTTAGATTCAGACTTAAAAGTAATTGATGGTAACTTCAGATTGCAGCTCGCGGCCGCTAACAACATTAAACAGGTTCCTGTTGTAATTATCAATGATAATGGTAAACGTGCTGAGTTCTTGCGTTTGGCGTTAAATAGAACGTCTGAGTTCCAGCGATGGGCTTACAGAGAAGTAGATGATTTTGTAGACAATATTCCTCAAGCTCAACCATTATTAGAGCCTATTGGATTCTTTGGTCGACATGTTCTTCCTACAAGTTTCTTTTCTGATACAGTAATTAATTATGTGATTGACCCATTCAATGAAAAACAGAAACAGTATTCTCAAGAAGAAGGGTTAGCTGAATGGGCAAAGTACAGAAGAGAACAAATGGCGAAGCTAAGCAAAGAAAAGCGAACTAAGAAACCTAAGCCAACTAATGCAGTTTCATTATTTGATTTAGCTCCTAAAAAAGAAGACTTTCTAGAGACTTATGACATTGAAGAAGAAATGGATGAATTTGTAGAGAAGTATAAGAAAATTGCAGGAGAAATTACAGACCGTGAAGATGCTAAGAAGAGAGCTGAGATTGAGAAAAATGGAGGAGTTTGGCAACATACTCACAGAAGTTCATCTAAGGTTGCCGAGGATAACAGAGCAAAAGCTATTGAACTCATCGAGGAAACAGATTTATTAACAGAAGAAGAAAAAGGAGAAGTCATTAGCAATATTGATACTTATGCTCAGTATGTTAAAGACATGAATAAATTGGCTAACATTTTAAGAGGGGAGGGGTAATATGAAGAAAGACTTTGAACACATTGAAATGAAAGAAAATGGGATTGTTCATTATGATAGTGGGTTAAATCAATTCACTCAAGAAGAAGCAGACAAATTGAATGAAGAATACTATGCTCACGAAGAAAGCTTTATTCCTCAAATATTAGAAGATGGATATATTGAATTTCCTATTTTGTATGACAATGGACCTGAACCTATTTGGAGCAGTTGTTATTTGCCACCTAATTTTGAACCCTCTTGTTCTGAAGGGTTTGAAGAAAAACATGGGTTAAGATATAACATTTACATCCCAAGTTACAAGCGGGCTGGGATTGCTTTAACAAATAAGATGTTAGACAAATTTGGAATTGAAAATTATTATTTCTGCGTAGACCCTAGTCAATACCCTGAATATAAAAAAGAGTATGGAATTGAAAAAGTTATCGTTAGAGATCCAAGCTTCAAGTCAGAGAAAAAATTAGATTTGACAAATTCAGTTATTTCTCCAGACTTCTTGCATGGAGCAAGTGGCGTATTCAATGCTTTACTTTATATTTCTAAAAGTTTAGGAGAAAAAGCTTATTTCACAATGGATGATGATATAATGAGTCTTGGAATTAAAGCAAGAAAAGGAAATGGTGTTGTTCCTGGAGAAAAATATGATAAAGATAATTATTATAGATGTTCCACATTAACTCCTGAAGTTGGATATGATTTCAAAGCTAACTTAAATGACATGATGATTCTTTTTGATAAAATGAGAAATAAATCTTTCATGTCTGCTGAAAAATATGGGTTAGTGTTTGCTTTACCTGTTTCTATCAAATTAGGAACAAGAAGTTATTCTTTTTATCTAACAGATAATAGCATTCAAAGAGACCATTTAGGACAACAAAATAATGACATTATCACAAGTCTAGAAATGAGTAAGTATGGATATGTAAATGCTATTGTTGAGGGGATTCCTCAGTACAACTCAGCTGACACGCAAGTTCTTGCTGGGGGAGCAACAGACGTTTATGCTAAATTTGGAACGTTAGACAAAGCAAAGGTTCTTGTTCAAGCTCAGCCTAATTATTCTAAGGTTTCTGTAGTTTACTCAAGAGTACATCATTTTGTTGACTTTAACCAATATAATAA
>Ga0075011_10000262_pt1 | contig 27817 bp, 21 predicted proteins | sample TARM_MetaG_T_14_FD_72354 | JGI IMG/M metagenome (GOLD analysis project Ga0075011, IMG submission 72354) | Freshwater microbial communities from Pennsylvania, USA, analyzing microbe dynamics in response to fracking - TARM_MetaG_T_14 | ecosystem: Environmental > Aquatic > Freshwater > River... | reverse complement strand
GAGAATGTGATCACTCAATCTATACTCGTATTAAACGGGCTGTGATTATCGTGATCTTTGTTGCTCAACTCGCTATTTAATTGTCAAAGACCAGTACGTCTTCTTCTCAAAGAACGTCCCCGCGCTTTGCGGGAAATTACAATCTAGATTTTTCCAGACCGTCCGTCAACCACTTTTTTAATTTTTTTTCAAATCTCCGAAGTGGCCAACCGTTCATTATGCTTGAGAAAGAACAAGCCGCCGGGTCGTTCCAACAGGGCTTTCCCGTGCGGCGAAAGAGGTTCTAGGTGAATCACACTCTGAGGTCAAGCGGTTTTATTGAGAAAATGACATCTTTATTTTCTCTCAAACTCAACCCACTGTAATAAAAGTATATTTTTCAACAGCCCTCAACAGCCGGGTTCACCGCTCCTTCACCACAAGCTCAATAAAACATGGACCAAACGTTTCCATACCCGAAATAAGGGGGAGACGGTGTTCATACATATACTATATAGTTCCCCCCGGCACCACGCCAATAAGCGTAACCGCCAATCAAAACCATTCAACGAAATGGCAGAAATGATCAAGCGGCTCCCTCCCCGCCTCACATACACTGCCCCATCGCAACCGGAGGAACCATGCGGAGAACCACCAGGAACCTGTACTTTGAGCGGATGAACACCGCCCTGCTCTACATCCAGTCCCACCTGGACGATGACCTCTCGCTGGACCGGCTGGCCGCGCTGACCTGTTTTTCCCCCACTCATTTCCATCGTATCTTCAAGGGGATGATGGGGGAAACCATAGCCGACCACATCAGGCGTATACGTCTGGAGCGGGCCGCCCTCCGCCTGACCGGTGGCCGCCACTCCGTGACCGACTGCGCATTCGACGCGGGCTATGAAACCGTGGAGTCCTTCAGTCGGGCATTCAAAAAGATGTTCGGATGCCCTCCCTCAAAATACCGGGAGCGACACTGGCAAACGCTGCACGACAGATTCCCGGGCCTGATTCATTACAGACCGGACGCTGCGCGCACGACACTGTACCCCAAAAACCAGAAGGAGACGAAGATGAAAGTAAGAATGGAAACCATATCCCCCATGCGGGTGGCGTTCATTCGCAAGACAGGCCCGTACAACCAATGCGAAGAGGCTTGGGAAAAGCTCTGCGCGTGGGCCGGCCCGAAGGGGTTGCTCCGTGCGGACACGAAATATCTTGGAGTAGGCCACGATGATCCCCAGGTCACTCCTCCGGACAAGATCCGCTACGACGCCTGTGTAACAGTGGACGAAACAGCGGAAGGCGAAGGCAAAGTGGGAATCCAGACAGTGGGGGGCGGACGCTATGCCGTGACCACGCACAAGGGGGCATACGAGAACCTGGAAACCACCTACGCCGAACTCATGGGCCAATGGTTGCCTCAGAGCGGCGAACAGCTGGGAAGCGGCCTCTGCTTTGAACTTTACCGAAACGACCCACAGTCGACGCCGCCCGAAGAGCTGCTGACCGACATATACATCTCAATAGGATAAGAAAGGCCCGGCGGTTCTCCGCCGGGCCTTTCTTCGTATGTGAACGATCAGAACTCGAGGCTCTTGGGCGTCCGGGGAAACGGAATGACGTCGCGGATGTTATGTACGCCCGTGACGAGCATGAGCATGCGTTCGAAACCCATGCCGAACCCGGCGTGAGGCGCGGTACCATACCTGCGGGAATCCAGATACCACCAGTACTCCTCTTTATCGAGGCCCACCTCGTCCATGCGGGCCGTCAGCACGTCCAGGCGTTCCTCGCGCTGGCTGCCGCCAATGATCTCGCCAATGCGGGGCACCAAGCAGTCCATGGCGGCCACGGTCTTGTCATCGTCGTTCATGCGCATGTAGAATGGCTTGATGACCTTGGGATAGTCATAGACATAGACCGGCTTCTTAAACTTCTCCTCGCACAAGAAACGCTCATGCTCGGTCTGTAGGTCCATCCCCCACTCCACCGGATACTCAAACTGCTTCTTGGTCTTCTTCAATATATTGATGGCCTCGGTGTAGGACAGCCGTTCGAACGGCTCCTTGAGGATAGTCTCAAGCGTGGGCATGAGAGACTTGTCCACCCACTTGGCGAAGAGCTCCACATCCTCGGCGCAGTTGTCGAGCATGTACCCGACCAAGTATTTGATCATCTCCTCACCCAAGTCCATGTCATCAGCCAGATCGGCAAAGCATATCTCCGGCTCGATCATCCAGAACTCGGCCGCGTGGCGCGGAGTATTGGAGTTCTCGGCCCGAAAGGTGGGACCGAAGGTGTAGCAATCGCCCAGCGACAGTGCGAACATCTCCACAGAAAGCTGGCCCGACACGGTCAGGTTGGAAGGCTTGCCGAAGAAATCATTGTCCACCGGCTCGCGGCTCCCGGGCTCGAGCGCGGTCACCCGAAACATCTCGCCAGCGCCCTCGCAGTCACTTCCGGTGATGATCGGCGTATGGACGTAGAAAAATCCCTTGTCCGCAAAAAACCGGTGTACGGCCTGGGCCAGACGCGAACGCATGCGGAACATGGCCCCAAACTTATTGGTCCGGGGGCGCAAGTGGGCGATGGAACGCAAAAACTCGTCGGAATGGCGCTTCTTCTGCAGAGGAAAAGACTCCTGATCAGCCTCGCCGATGACCTCAAGCGTCTTGCCGCGCACTTCCCACTTCTGTCCCTTGCCCGGAGACTCCACCAGCTCGCCGACAACGGCCACGGACGCGCCGGTGCCAGTCTTCTCCAGAGCCGCCACAATCTCCGGGGTGTGGTCCACGATGACCTGAATGGTCCCCAGGCAGGACCCGTCGTTCAGGGCCAGGAAGGAAAACCCCTTGTTGTCTCGCTTGGATCGGACCCACCCCATGATGCGAACATCATCCACCGGAGCCTGCGCGTTCAGCGCGTCGATTATCTTGGTTCGTTTCATAGATTCGTCCTCTGAGTGATTTTTTTCTCGCTCTTAGCCGCTCGGCCACATAATGGCAATACGTACGAGGCAACATCATCTATTGCCACCTACTCCGAGGTAGGCTATTAACTACGCCCGAACTGACAACGTTATCAATACAAGAGGCCCTGATGGGATTTTTTAGCAAACTGAAAAAGGCCTGGGCAAGCCCGGAAGACGCGGCGCAACAGGCCCTGGACGAATACAAACGGGAAAAGGGGCTGGATATCGACGTGCCGGCCAAGGCCGCGCCCGCGCCCCAAACCGCTCCGGCCGCCGAGGCGACGCATGGCTACGTGGCCCCGCCCACGCCCGACGAGGACTGGCAGGAGGGGCTGACCCTGGCCCTGCGTCAGGCCGAGCCCCGGCTCTCCCAGTGGCTGAATATCATCGTGGAAGGGGTGGACCACAAGGGGCAGAATCTGTGGGACCGCCTGGCCTTTCTGTTCAAGGCTCTGGGCGCGCCCGACGCCGAGGCGCAGGACTTCATCACCAAGTTCGAGACCTGGCTGGAAGACATGGGTTACGACGCCGTGGCCGACTTCAAGTCCGAGCTTCAGTACCGGTTGGCCCTGGCCTTGGACCTGGAGGATGAAGAGGACGAACGCGACCGGTTATTCCTCAAGCTCTCCGAAGGCATTTCCAAAACCCGCGAACAGATCACCAAGCGCATTGACGGTCTGCTCTCCGCCCACTCCTCCCTGGACGACGACTTCTGGGAGGAATTCGAGGAGATCCTGATCATGGCCGACGTGGGCATGGAAGCGGCAAACCAGCTCATGGACAACCTGAAGGCCCGCGCCCGCAAGGCCGGGACCGACAACCCCGACGATTTCAAGAATATCCTGCGCGAAGAGCTGGAGGATATCTTCAAGGTGCCCAAGCGCATCGAGGCCGTGAACCCGCCCGAGGTGCTGATGATGATCGGCGTCAACGGTGTGGGCAAGACCACGACCATCGCCAAACTTGCCTACCGCGCCCAGATGCAGGGTCGCAAGGTGCTCATCGCGGCGGGCGACACCTTCCGGGCCGCGGCCATCGACCAGCTGCGCGTCTGGGCTGACCGCCTGGGGACTGGATTCTTCGCCAAGAACGAAGGGGCCGACCCGGCAGCCGTAGCCTATGAAGCCATGGACATGGCCGTCAGCGAAGGGTACGATCTGTTGCTCCTGGACACCGCCGGCAGGCTGCACACCAAGGCCAACCTCATGGAGGAGCTGACCAAGATCAAACGGGTGGTGGGCAAAAAGCACGAGGGCGCCCCCCACCGCAACATCCTGGTCATCGACGCCACTACCGGCCAGAACGCGCTGAGCCAGACCAAATTGTTCAACCAGGCCGTGGGCGTGGATGAAATCATCCTGACCAAGCTGGACGGCACGGCAAAAGGCGGCGTGGTGGTCGCCGTAACCCTGCAGAACAAGCTGCCGATCACCTTCGTGGGGCTCGGCGAGAAGATGGAAGACCTCCGTCCCTTCGACGGCAAGGACTTCGCCAAGGCCCTGCTGACTTAACCCTTTTACCTAAACGGTAGAGACGACGTGTCCGAAGAATTCAAAGAGCGTAATGGCGTGGAAGAAGGCGAAGAGTCCTTCGCCGAACTGTTCGAACAGTACAGCGAAGGTGGCGGTGACGACCTGTCCGTAGGCGACAAGGTAACCGGCACCGTCATCCAGGTGGGCGAGACCACGGTCTTCGTGGACACCGGCACCAAACTGGACGGCATCGTCGAGCGCGAGGAATTGCTGGACGAGGACGGCAACTGCACCGTGGCTGAAGGCGACAAGGTGGAGCTGTACGTGGTCGGCAAAGACTCCGGCGGCATCAAGCTGTCCCGCGCCATCTCCGGCATCGGCGGACTGGCCATGCTCGAGGAGGCCAAGGAAGGTGCCCTGCCTGTGGAAGGCAAGGTTGAGTCCACCTGCAAGGGCGGCTTCAACGTGACTCTCCTGCAGCGCCGGGCATTCTGCCCCGTGAGCCAGATCGACGCCCGCTTCGTGGAGGACACCGAGGAGTACGTGGGCCAGACCTACGAATTCCTGGTCACCAAGCTGGAGAACCGGGGCCGCAACATTGTTGTCTCCCGCCGCGCCCTGCTGGAACGCGAGTCCGCCGAGTCCGCCCAGACCTTCGTCAACGAGACGCAGGTGGGCGACGAGGTTGAAGGCACCGTCACCCGCCTGGCCGCGTTTGGCGCGTTCGTCGAGATCATGCCCGGTCTGGAGGGGATGGTACACATCTCCCAGCTCGGCTACGGCCGCGTGGGACATCCCGAGGAAGCGGTCTCCGTGGGCCAGAAGGTCCGTGCCAAGATCACCCGCATGGAGAACGACGACAAAGGACGGCTGAAGATTTCCCTGTCCATGAAAGAACTGGCCCAGGACCCCTGGGACACCCTGTCCGCCACCTTCGCGCCCGGCGACATCGTCACCGGCAAGGTTGTCCGCCTGGCCGACTTCGGGGCCTTTGTGGAGATCGGCCAGGGCGTGGACGGTTTGGTCCACATCTCCGAGATGAGCTACACCAAGCGCGTGAACAAGCCCTCCGACATGGTTGCGGAAGGCGACGCGGTCTCGGTAAAGATCAAATCCATCGACCCGGAAAAGCGGCGCATCAGCCTGTCCATGCGGGACGCCGAGGGCGACCCGTGGGCCGAAGTGGCCGACCGCTACCAGGCAGGCCAAAAGGTCGAGGGCGTGGTCGAAAAGCAGGAGCAGTTCGGAATCTTCATCCAGCTGGAACCGGGCATCACCGGTCTGCTGCCGAAATCCGTCATCGCCCGCTCCGAAAAGCCAGCCGCCTTCGAAAAGCTGCATGCAGGCGATACTGTCGAGGTGGTCATCGGCGAGGTCAAGGCCGGTGAGCGCAGGATATCCCTGACCACTGGCGACGCCCGCGAGGACGGTGACTGGAAGGAGTTCGCTCCCAAGCGCAAGGCTGAAACCGGCTCCATGGGTCTGCTCGGCGCCAAGCTCCAGGAAGCCTTCGACAAGAAGAAATAACGCGGCCCGGCTGCGAGATGAAAAGACCCGGCTCCCTACGGAGCCGGGTCTTTCCTTTTTACCCTTTTCAAAACTACGTTTTTCGGTATAGACTAACCGGACTTTTTGAGGAGTCCGTCATGAGATGCCTAACCTGCCTGATCCTGCTCGCCCTCCTGTTCCCTGTCACGACATATGCAAAAGACATCAACGTGGCCACGTCCACGTACTGCCCACTGGCCTGCGATTCGACCGAAGCCCCGCACGACGGCATTATGCACGAGGTCCTTCGCCGGACCTTCGAAGGCACCAAGTACCGCTTGATCTTCCACGAGATGCCTTATATCCGGGCCATCCGCGACACCTTGGACGGTGAATACGACGCGATCAGCTATGCGGGCGCGGTCCACGCCGAGGACTTCATCTTCGTGCGCAATCTGGACATGATCAATATCGTCCAGTTCGCCACCCCCGCCGACAGCCTCTGGCGATACCAAGGGACCAAATCCCTGAACGGAATCCGCTTCTCCATCCCCAAGGGATTCAGAACCGGCAATAGCGAAATGGACGACTACCTGACCCGCTATGAACGAGACCCGTCCAGAATCAGAATAAATTCCTGCGACAACCCGACCATGGCCCAGAGCTCAAACCTCAAATGCATGCTCAACGACCGCGTGGACGCCATGCTCGTCGGATCACTGGCCTTCCGTTTCATCACGCAGGAAGAGGACATGGCCGACCGCGTCAAGGTGGACCCCGAGCCGGTGGCAATGTTCTACAACCGCATAGCCTTCTCGCCGCGCTGCCGCGATGGGGAAAAGCTGCGCGACATGGTCGAACGGAAGGTCAGGGAAATGCGGGCCTCGGGAGAATTGAAACGGATCTTCGACCACTACGGATTCGGGCCTTGAGACCGTCTCTACCCTCGGACGCAATCAGAAAAGCGGAACGGTCTCGGCCTGGAAGCCGGGCATCTCGATGCGTTGGTGTTGAAGCATCAGCCCAAACGGACTCTCGCCTTCGCCGTACAGAGAATCGCCGATGATGGGATGGCCGATGGAGGCCAGATGCGCCCGGATTTGGTGGCGTGCGCCCTTCATGATCAGGCAGCGCACCAGGGAGGAGCCTTCCCCGTTGTCGTGCGACAGGGCCGAGATTCCGGTCCAGCGGCGGGAATCCGGGTCCGGGTCGGCCAGCACGCGGGTTGTCTTGCGGTCGTCCGTGTCGAGCTTGCTGCGTACTGAGACGATGCCGTCGAGCCGCCCTTCCACACGGGCCAGGTAAAATTTCTTGATCGCCCCGTCCGCCTCGTATCGGAGGTACGCCTCGCGGGCCTCGGGGCTCAGCGCCACCAGCAGCAGACCGGAGGTGAGGAAGTCCAGCCGGTTGAGCAGCAGTGGCTCGCGGCCGGGAAACAGTTCGGTCAGGACGCCTTCGGCGCAGGGCTGGTCCTTGCCCGAAATAGCCGCCGAATGCACACCGCCGGGCTTGTTTACGGCGGCGAAACCGCCCTCCCGCTCGACCACCGTCAGGCCCAATTCATCCGCAGTCTTCATCGCCCACACTCCCCCGATTTGCACGGATTGTCCGACCCGGACCTTGTAACCGGGCTTCCTGCCTCGGCCATCCACCAACACATGACCTTCCTCGCAAAGACGGCGCCGCAGACGCAGCCCGGAACCGGGCATAACCGTCTCGAGAACCCGGTCCAGGCGGTTGCCGTCGCCGCATGCGTCAATGTGGAACGTCCCCTCGAAAAACATAAACAGAGCCTACGCGCAAGCACCTTCCCCGGCAAGGGTTTCCGGTTGCGTTGGTAAGGAAATTGAAGCATCCTTGCGCGAAGTTTCAATTCAACGGATCGCGTTCGCGAGGGGACCGGAATGGGCTCGAAAATTCGCATTGTATCGACAGCGGAAATGGACCGTCTCGACATCTCCATGACCGAGGTCATAGACGCGGTGGAAACCGGCTTCACAGCCCTGGGCAAAGGGTTGGGCGAGATGCCCGCCAAGATCGGGGTGCACCCGCGCGGAGATAGTTTCATTCACGCCATGCCCTGTTATCTCGGCGGACACATCGACCGCGCCGGGGTCAAGTGCATATCCGGCTACCCCGCCAACCCGGCCACGGGGCTGCCCTACATCTCCGGGGTCATGATCCTGAACGACCCCGAAACCGGCCTGCCCCAGGCAATCATGGATGCGGCCCGGATCACGGCATGGCGCACGGGCGCGGCGTCGGGTGTCTACGCCCGCCACTTCGGGAACCCGAAGACAAGCCGCGTGACCATAGTCGGCACCGGCGTACAGGGCAGGGCCAACCTCCTGGCCATGAAGGAGGTCTTCCCCGAACTGGACGAAATCCGCTGTTGCGGCGTCCGCGCCCCCTCCATACAGCGGTTCATCGACGAGATGGCCCCCGAAATCCCGGATGCGGTCTTCTCCCTGCACACCGACCTCGAAACCTCCGTACGGGATACGGATGTACTGATCACCTGCACGCCTATGATCAATGAGCCGGCCCGGCCCGTGCGCCGACAGTGGCTTAAGGACGACTGCCTGGTCATCGCCGTGGACTACGACGCCTGCGTGGGCGAGGACGTCTTCAAGGACGCGCACTTCACCTGCGATCACCGCGACCAGTATATCCGAACCCAGGAAACGGGTATCTATTTCCAGAACGGCTACCCCCTGCCCGGGGACATCGACGCGGACCTGTGCGAGGTCTGTGCGGGCGACAAGCGCGGCCTGCGCAAAGGACGCCGGGGGGCCGTGCTCATGGGCATTGCCGCCCACGACGTCATGACCGCCGCCCTGGTCTATGAACGCGCCGCCGAGGCCGGTGCCGGCTCCCAGGTCGAGCTGTAGCCATGACCGGACTCCTCTATGTCCTCGCGGCGGCTTTCATGTGGGGCGTCATCGGTGTATTCACCAAATTCGTCTTGGCCGAGGGAGTGAGCGCCCTGGAAATCGCTTTCTGGCGGGCCATGTTCGGCTGGATGTTTTTCCTGGTCCACGCCTCGGTAGCCGGGCAGCTCAAAGCCCACCGCAAGGACATCCCCGCCCTGCTCGGCTTCGGCGTCATCTGCGTGACCCTGTTCTACGGGGCGTACCAGATAGCCATCCGCGACGTTGGCATGGCCATGGCCGCCGTTCTGCTGTACACGGCCCCAGCCTGGGTGGCTGTGCTCTCCAGGCTGGTCCTCAAGGAGGAGATGACCCTGGTCAAGGTGGTCTGCGTGGCCATGACCATCCTGGGCGTAACCTGCATCAGTCTGGGCCCCAAGCTGATGAGCGGCTCAGCCATCAACCTGAATCTTTTCGGCCTGACCGCCGGGCTGCTCTCGGGTTTCACCTACGCCCTGTATTACATCTTCGGAAAGAAATTCCTGTACCGCTATCCCACGCCGACCATTTTCGTCTACGCCTTGCCCTTCGGTGCGCTCCTGCTGTGGCCTTTCATTCACTTCATGCCCAAGTCACCCGAGACGTGGCTGCTTTTGATCGGCATGGCCCTGGTCACCTCCTACGGCGCGTTCTCGGTTTATTACGCGGGCCTCAAACGCATGGACGCCACCCACGCCTCGGTCATCGCCACCTTCGAGCCGCTGGTGGCCGCAGTCCTGGCCTACGCCCTGTTCGGCGAAAAATTCTCTCTGCTCGGCTATGCGGGCTCTTCCCTGATCATCGCCGCCGTACTCATGGTCGTGCTGTCCGGCTCGCGCAACCGCAAGATCGCACAAAGCGAGGCTTAACACATGTCCGAACTGAAACAGGTCAAGGCCTCGGCGGGATCGGGCAAGACATATCAGCTGACCCGCCGCTTCCTGGGCCTGCTGGACGCTGCGGACGAGCAGGACACGCCGTTCGTCTGCACCAACAGGCCGGGCCGGGGTTTCACCTGGCCCGAAATCATGGCCGTGACCTTCACCAACAAGGCCGCTGCCGAGATGAAGGAACGCGTGGTCGGCGGACTCAAGGCAAGCGCCCTCGGCATCGAGGAAGACCCAGCCTGCTCCCCGGCAACGGCCCGGACCACGGTGGGCGCTATCCTGCGCCGCTACCACAGGCTGAACATCCGGACCATCGACTCCCTGCTGGTCCTCCTGCTCAGGCTCTTCGCCCTGGAATTCGGGGTGCGCCCGGACTTCGAGATCGTCTTTGACGAGCGCGAGTTGTTCGACGCGGTCTTCGACCACTTCCTGGCCCTGTGCGAGGCCGACGAGGACGCCGCCGGGCTGCTGGACAGCGCGGTGGGCACGCTCATCCGCCAGGAGGGGCGCAACGGATTCTGGATCCAGGATACGGTCCGCGACCGGCTGCGCGAGCTGACCGGCTGCATCGAGACCAGGACGGGCGATCTGCTCACGGACCAGCAAGCCATCATCGAGTTGCTCACCGGGGAATACGCGTCTTTCCGGCAATCCGTGGAGGCAATGGGGACACACGCCGAGGAGAAAGGCCTGCCACTGAACAAGTATTTTCGCGATTTCTTGAGCAACTGTCTGGACATGGAGCTGTTCGACCCGGTCCCTGATTCCGCGTCCATCAAGAAGACCAGCGCAGCGGCCTGCGTCCTGGCCAAAGGCAAGGGACTGGTGGATGAACGTACCGAATCCTTTTATGCCCGATTGCAGGGTAAATGGACCGAGTACCGCCAGAGCCGGGCCATCCTGGCCGGAGCTTACTTCCTGGCCCCGGCCATAGACATCGCCTTGCGACTGGAAAACGGGCTGGAAGAGCTGCAACGCAGGCAGGGCATGGTCCTCAACAGCGGCGTGGCCGGGCACGTCATCGGGCTTCTGGCCGAGGGCGGGGCCGTGTCCGAGGCCTACTGCCGGTTGGGCTGCCGCTTGCACCACCTACTGGTGGACGAGTTCCAGGACACCAACCGCGACCAGTGGCAGGCCATCACCCCGCTGGCCGGGGAATGCCTGAGCAAGGGCGGCAGCCTCTTCTTCGTAGGCGACGTCAAACAGGCCATCTACGGTTGGCGCGGCGGGGACTCCGCCCTGTTCGACGAGGTTATGCACCAGCCCGAGGTCGCGGGATTGGTGGAGCTTCCCATGGCCGAGAACCTGCCGGACAACTGGCGCAGCCACCGCAACGTTGTCGAATTCAACAATCGTTTTTTCGCCAACCTGGAAGACCCGGCCCAGGTGGCCGATCTGGCCGACCGCGTCCTGCCCGACGCGGACGCAGACTTCCGCGGCGAATTCGCCGACCAGCTCATGCTGAGCTTCCGCGACTGCGCACAGTCTTTGCCGGAAAAGCACCAAAACACCGGCGGCTACGTGCGCATGGAACGGCTCGAAGGCGGCGGCTCCGGCGAGATCGTGGAGCAGACCCTGGAACGGCTCGACGCGCTCATGGATGACCTGGCCGCCCGGCGCAATTACCGGGACATAGGCATTCTGGTCCGCTCCCACACCCATGCCACCCTGGTCTGCGACCTGCTGGTACAAAAAAACATCCCGGTCATCACCGAAAACTCCCTTCAGCTGGACCGCCATCCCGTCATCCGGCAACTGGCCGGATTCCTCGGCTTTCTGGACTTCCCACGCGACGACGCGGCCTTTCTGGCCTTCATAGGCGGCCGCGAACTCTTCCTGGCCGAATCCGGCTTGGACGAGACCGAACTCCTGGGCTGGCTCATCAAGCCCCGCAAGCGCCCGCTGGGCGTGCAATTCCGCGAGGATTTCCCCGGGCCGTGGCAGCGGCTCGTCGAGCCCTTCTACAACCAATCTGGGCTGATGACGCCCTACGACCTGACCATGGAGGCCGTGCGCGTCTTCCGGGTCCTGGAGCGCCATCCCGAGGCCGAGTTGTACGTACGCCGCTTCCTGGAGGTCATTCATCTGGCAGAGGAAAACGGGTACGGCTCTCTGTCCGCGTTCCTGGAATACTGGGAGGAGAAGTCCGACCAGGAGAAGGTCCCCCTGCCCGAGAACATCGACGCCGTGCGCATCATGACCATCCACAAGGCAAAGGGGCTGGAATTTCCGGTGACCATCGTGCCCTTCCATCACTGGAAAACCGACACGGACCGCAACTTCACGGTTCGGGAATTGAAAGGTCACAGCCTGCTCGTGCCCCTGAAAAAGGACCTGGGCCGCCCATATCAGGAGAGCCTGGGGCGGGCCGTGCGCGAACAGCTCAACCTGCTCTACGTGGCCTGGACCCGGGCACGCGAAGAGCTGTACGGCTTCTATCCCGAAAAGGCGCGGGCCTCCAATCCGGTGGTGCTCAAGACCATGGACCAGTTCCTGGAACCGGACGATGACGGCGTATTCGAGCTGGGGCAAACCCCGGCTGAAACACACCCCTCGATTCAGGCCGCCCGCCCCGAACCGCTTGAGCTGGCCCCGGACGCAAAAGAGGCGGATCTCATGGGCTGGCTGCCCAGGCTACGGGTCTATCGCCACAACCTGGACGACTATTTCTTCAATGAGCGCATGCGCGGCGAAGTGGCCCACCGGGTCATGGAACACATGCTGGTCAGCGGCGACAACGCGACCGACATCGAACGAGCCCTGGCCCTGGCGATCCAGGACTTCCCTGAGCTGGGCGCATTGTCCGACGCGGACCGGACCGGGCTCGACGCCGACCTACGCGCCATGGCCGATTGGGCCTTGAGCGAGGCACGGCTACGCGACTGGCTGGCCACCGGCACGCGGGAGCCCGAGGTCCTGACCCCGGACGGCCAATTCAAGCGCTTCGACCTGCTTGTCACCGGCGCGGAGACGGTGGTCGTGGATTTCAAGACCGGCCGCCCGGACCCGCATAACGAGGTCCAGGTGCGCGAATATATGGACATCCTCGCGGCCATGGGCGGATACGACGAACCGCGCGGATTTTTGGTCTACCTGGACCTGCACGAGATCCGCGAAGTCGGGAGGAATATCTAGATGCATCCCGTACTGCTCGTCCCCTGGCAGACCGATTTCATGCCCGTGCTGGCCGACATGGTCGCCGATACGGACAATCCCGGCAGCCTCACGGTCCTGTTTCCGCACAACCGCCCGCGCCGCCATCTGAAAGGGCTGCTCGCCGCGCACCCCGGTATGAAAAAGCCCGCGTTCATGCCCGAGATGACCTCCATCGCGGACTTCATCTCCGGGATGCACCGCCGTCTTTCGCCTACCCCGCCGGTCAAGGCCAACCAACTCGACCTGGTGGAGATGCTCCACAATATCGTCGCGGACCTGCGCGGGCGCAAGGGCAGCCTGCTCTCCCGGTTGCCCGAGCTCGACCGCGAAGCCTTCCTGCCGTGGGGCATGCTCCTCGCCCGGCTCATGGACGATCTCCTGCGCCAAGACCTGGAACCCCAGGACCTGGAATACATGGAGGGCGAGGTTTCAGCTTATGCCGCGGGACTCCTGGAACAATTGCGCGCCATCCACAACGAATACCTGGCCCGGCTCGATGCCCGGGGCTGGACCACGCCCGGCCTGTCCGCCCGGTTCGCCCTTGCTCACCTGGAAGAGGTGACCGACGGCCTGAAGAACCGAACCGTGCTGGCCGCCGGGTTCTATGCCCTGAGCGGGACCGAAGACCGGCTCTTCCGTCACCTTTGGGAGCACGGCATCCTGAACCCGGTGCTGCACTCGGACCCGGCTCTGGCCGAAGGCGACCGCGCCCACTGGGCCACGGCCGAACACACGTCCTGGCTCACCCGCTGGGGCGTACGCCCGGAGATTCCGCTCGGCCTGGACACCGCACCACGCACCCCGGACATCCGGTTCTGCGAGGGCTATGACCGACACTCGCAACTGGCCGGACTGAGCGAGGACATGCGTGCGGTCCATGAGCGCGACACCCTGGACCGCACCGCCGTGGTCCTGCCCGACGAGGGAGCGCTCCTGCCCGTGCTGCACATGCTCCCGAACGTGGACCCGGAACTGGAGCCGAACATTTCCATGGGTTACCCCCTGGCACGCACCTCCCTGGCACGACTCATCGAGACCCTGCTGGTCCTGCGGGAAAATCGGGCTGCGGACGGCCGCTATTACTGGAAGGACATGATCGCCCTGATCCGGCATCCTTACCTGCGGCTGCTCGGCCCTGAGGACAAGCTCCTGCGCACCCTGTTCCATCTATGGGAAGCGACCATCCGCCGGGGAGAGAAATTCATTGATCCCATGGTGTTCGAGCCGGAATGGAACGGCGACGCCCTCAAGGATATGGACCGAGCCGTTGCCGAACCGCTGTTGCGGGAAATTCTCAACTGCTGTCTGACCGCGTTCGACTCCGTGGACACCCTGGCGGAAATGGGCGGGGCACTGACCGGGCTGGCCGCCATGCTCCACGCGCGCGGCGAAAGGCTGTGGCACACCTATCTCATGGACGCCGAGTGCTTGTTCCGGCTGACCAATTCGGTCATCCCGCAGCTCAAGAGCGCCGATACCTGTTTCGAACCCTTCGGGCAGTCCACCCTGCATTCGTTCCTGCGCCGCCTGCTCGACCAGGAGCGGGTCTCCTTCGAGCCCGATCCCCTGACCGGATTGCAAGTCCTGGGCGTGCTCGAAACCCGGCTGCTCCACTTTGACAAGCTCTTTGTCCTCGACGCCGTGGAGGAGCGGTTGCCCGGCACCAATCCGTTCGACCCGCTGTTGCCCGATCCACTTCGAAAAATCCTCGGCCTGCCCGACACCCGCGAGCGCGACAACGTCTCGGGCTACAACTTCTATCGGTTGCTCATGGGGGCGAAAGAGGCGGTTATCTACTACCAGAACGGGGTCCAGCCCGGCCTGCTCGACGGCAAGTCCGTGCGCAGCCGGTTCGTGGAACAGCTCCTGTGGGAACGCGAACTGGCCTCGGGCAGACTCCTCACTCCAGCGGATGGCGTGGTCCGCACCGTGACCTTCCCGGCCAGCTCCCTGCCCGCCGGGCCGCCGCCCGTCACGGCCACAGACGCTGTGCGCCAGGCCCTGGCCGAATACCTGGCCGCCAAGGGGCTGTCGCCGTCCGGCCTGGACACGTACATGAACTGCCCCAAACGATTCTTCTACCAATATCTCTCCGGGGTACGCCCAGTGGACGCCGTGGACGAGGACGGCGACCGCAGCGAGTTCGGCTCCCTGGTCCACGACGTGCTCAAGGAATTCCTCCTGCCGTATGTCAATACCGGCGAAGACCTGGCCGCCCTGGATCCTGCCCCGCTGCTCTCGGCCTTCAGCGAGACCTTCCGAGCCGGGCCGCTTTACGCCCGGCTGCCGCTGGACACGCGCACGGCCCTGATGGAGGCTGGACGCTACCGGCTGGAACGGTTCGTGGCCGCGCAGCAGCCCGCCACCCTGCTGGGCCTGGAGCACCCTCTGGAAACCACCCTCACGGTGGACGGTCTGACCATCCCGTTCAAGGGGCGCATCGACCGCGTGGAGCGGCGCGAACAGGGCGTGATCATCCTGGACTACAAGACCGGCGGCGCACTTTTGCCCAAAACGCGCTTCTGGCAGGACATGGAATTTCAGGATCGCCTGGCCGGTTTCATGGAAGGCGATATGGACGCCGACCTACTGACCGACATGGCCGATGGCGTGCGCTCTGTCCAACTCCCGGCCTACCTGCATCTCTACGCACAGGCCGTCGGGGAGTCCCCGGTCAACGCGGGTTTGATCAAGCTGGGCGAAAACGGCAAGGAGCAGTTGCTGTTCCCGGCCAAGTGGACCGAGAACGAGACGGACGAAGCGGTGGACGAGATCGCCCCGCTCCTGGTACGAACACTGGTCCGGCACATGCTCACGGCCTCCCGGTTCGATCCACGCCCCGGAGACCGCTGCAAGTGGTGCGATTTCACCAAACCGTGCGGGCAAACACCGCCCAAGGAGAAGTAGGAGTTCCCATGCAATACAGCCAAGGCAATGTTGGCAGGGTCTTCACCCTGCGCCTGGAAAACGGCGAGCGGCTCCCGGACTGTCTCGAACAGTTCGCCAAGGAACACGATATCAAGGCCGCCCTGTGCACCCTCATCGGCGGCGCGGACCAAGGCAACGTGGTGGCCGGGCCCAAGGACGGGGAAGCAGCAGTCATCGATCCTTTCCTCTGCCCGGTACGCGAAGCCCACGAAGTACTCGGCCTGGGGACCCTGTTCCCGGACGAATCCGGCACCCCGGTCCTGCACATGCACGCGGCGCTCGGCCGCGACGGCGAGACCCTGACCGGCTGCATCCGCCCCGGCCTGGACGTCTGGCTGGTGGGCGAAGTCATTATCATGGAAATCGAGGGCACGGACATGCTCAGAAAAGTCGAGGTCGAAAGCGGCCTGGCGCTGCTTACCAAGAAATAATATATATGTACCACGCACACACCGTCGTCTGCGGGGCGGGTATCCTCGGGCTGACCATCGCACGGGAACTCATCAAGGCCGGCTGCGACGACATCATCATTTTCGACAAGGAACCGGCCCTGGGCAAGCACGCCTCGGGCCGCAACAGCGGCGTGCTTCATGCGGGCATCTACTACGATCCCGGCACCCTGAAGGCCAAAATGTGCCTGGAGGGCAACCGGCGCATGCAGGCCTACTGCGAAGAACGAGGACTGCCTCTGTTCAAGTCGGGCAAGGTCATCGTGGCCCGCACCGAGGAAGAACTGGACACCCTGGACGAACTCAAGCGCAGGGCCACGGCCAACGGCGGCGTGGTCGAGATGATCGATAAAGAGCGGTTGGCCGAGATCGAGCCAAACGCCTTTACCGTGGACCGCGCCCTGCACTCGCCCCTGACCAGCGTGGTCGACCCCAAACGCATTCTCAAGGCCATGCGCGAGGAGCTGGAGACCAGCGGCAAGGTCCGCTTCTACTTCGACACTCGATTCACCGGTACGGCCGGGCCCAACCGGGTGACGACCTCCCAGGGTGAGATCGGCTACAAACTGTTCATCAACGCGGCCGGGGCCTTTAGTGACAAAGTGGCCCAAGCCTTCGGCATCGGCCGGGACTACCGTCTGCTGCCTTTCAAGGGCATATACCGCGTGCTCAAAAAATCCGCAGCCGACCGCATCAAAGGGTCCATCTACCCGGTCCCGAACATCAAGAATCCATTCTTGGGCGTGCACTTCACCCGTAGCGTACACGGCGACGTATACGTCGGTCCCACGGCTATTCCGGCCTTCGGGCGCGAAAACTATGGCATCCTCGAGGGGCTGGACAGCGAGGTCCTGAACATCCTCTTCCGCGACATGCGCATGTTCATGGAAAACAATAAATTCAGGACCATAGCAATGGAAGAGCCGCGCAAATATTTTTTCAAGCACTTCTTCAAGGACGCGGCCAAGCTGGTCAAGGAGATCGCCCCCGAAGACATGCTGCCTTCGGCCAAGGCGGGCATCCGGCCCCAACTCGTGAACATCAAGACCAGCCAGTTGGTCATGGATTTCGTCATCGAGGAGGCGGAAAACAGCGTCCATATCCTCAATTCCATATCCCCGGCCTTTACCAGTTCCATGTATTTCGCGGAATTAGTGGTCAAGGAACATGTCACGACTTCGTAACGTCTATTTTAAACATCCGTTTACCTTGACTTGAGCTTGGATTCCGAGCAATGGTCACTTATTAATCAGCTTTATGAGAGGTACATATAAATGAAACTCCCCAGTCTCAATTTCGGTGATCTCACCGCCCGTTTGCCCATCATCCAGGGCGGTATGGGCGTGGGCATCTCCCTTTCCGGATTGGCCAGCGCCGTGGCCAACGAGGGCGGCGTGGGCGTCATCGCCACTTCCATGATCGGCATGCGCGATCCTCTTCGCGCCAAGGACCCCGAAGGGGCCGACCGCCGCGGCCTCATTGAAGAAATCCGCAAGGCGCGGGCCAAGATGACCGACGGCCTGCTCGGCGTGAACATCATGTGCGCCCTAACCAACTACGGCGACATGGTCCGCACCTCCATCCGCGAAAAGGTAGACGTAATCATCTCCGGCGCGGGCCTGCCCCTCGAGCTGCCCAAATATCTGCGCGAGGTTTCCGACGAGATGAAAGATGATATGCGCACCAAGCTCGTGCCCATCGTCTCCTCGGGCCGAGCCGCCTCCATCCTCTGCCGCAAGTGGGTCAGCCGCTTCAACTACCTGCCCGACGGCTTCGTGGTCGAAGGTCCCAGGGCGGGCGGCCATCTCGGCTTCAAGGCCGAGCAGATCGAGGACCCCGAGTACCAGCTGGAAAACATCCTGACCCAGGTGGTCGAGGCCGTCGAGCCCTACCGCGAAAAACACCAGAAACCGATCCCGGTTATCGCCGCTGGCGGCGTCTATACCGGCGCGGATATCGCCCGATTCCTCGAAATGGGCGCCTCCGGCGTCCAGATGGGCACCCGTTTCGTGGCCACCGAGGAATGCGACGCGGACATGGCCTTCAAACAGGCCTACATCAACGCCAGGGCCGAGGACGTGACCATCATCAAGAGCCCGGTGGGCATGCCCGGCCGCGCCCTCAAGAACACCTTCCTCGATGCCGTGACCGCGGGCCTCAAGACCCCCAAGAAGTGCGTCCACAAATGCCTGCACTCCTGCGCCGAGGACAAGTCGCCCTACTGCATCGCCCAGGCCCTGGTGAACGCCTACAAGGGTAAGCTCAAGAACGGTTTCGCCTTCTGCGGGGCCAATGCCTACCTGGTGGACAAGATCATCACCGTCAAGGAACTGATGACCTCCCTGAGCGATGAAGCCGAACGCAAATACCAGGAAGTCGGCCAGAAGCTGGCGGACACCAAAGAACAGGCCGCCCAACGCCTCAAGGACGTCCTGAACAAGTAGGCGGACGCATTACTTTGACTAAAAAAAAGGCCGCCCAAATGGGCGGCCTTTTTTTCGTTCAAGAATGCCTCCGGCGGCCAGAGGGGATACTTTTGAAAAAGTTTCCCCTCTGGACTCCCCTTCAAAACTTTTTGTGTGCCTTCGGCAAGGACATGCGAGCGCAGTTTACCGTGCCTCTTTGGACTTCCATAATGATCCCGCATAGCAGCAGGGTTTCCCATTCCCCTCGCACCTCGCGAAGCAGTACATAAGGTTTCGGAAAGGATGGGGGTCTGGGGGAAGGGGAAGGAAAGCCCTTTCCAAAGGGTTTTCCTTCCCCTTCCCCCAGCCGCCGGAGGCCTCGTTTTACTCGAACCGGCGAGCGGTGATGATGGAAACGGGGTCTTTGGGGACGTCGTCAAAGCCCTGGTAGGTATGGGTGCGAATCTTGCTGATTTTTCCAGCCACGTCCATGCCGTCCACGACTTCGCCGAACACGCAGTAGCCGAAATTCTCGTCATCCTCGCCGGTATGATCCAGATCGGCGTTGTCGGCCACATTGATGTAGAACTGGGAAGTGGCGCTGTGCGGCTCGGGCAGGCGGCCCATTGCCACGGTGCCCTTGGTGTTTTTCAGGCCGTTGACCGCCTCGTTTTCGATGGGCTCGCGGGTCTCTTTCTCCTCCATGGAGAAGGTCAAGCCGCCGGCTTGGATCATGAACCCCTTGATGACCCGGTGAAACAGGGTGCCGTCGTAAAACTCGTCGTCCACGTACTGGAGAAAGTTCTCCACGGTTTTTGGGGCCTTGTCAGGGAAAAGTTCGATCAGAATTTCGCCTTCCGGGGTTTCCAGAAGGACCAATGGATTGTCCATGGGGGTCTCCGTTCAGTCTTTATCGGTGTCGGTTTCACGCTCGCCCGCCAGGGGGTGCGCGTGGTCGTATACCTGCATGATGCGCTGCATGTCCAGATGCGTGTAGCGCTGGGTCGTGGTCAGGTTCTCGTGGCCCAGCAGCTCCTGCACGCTACGCAGATCGGCCCCGGCTTCGAGCATATGGGTGGCGAAGCTGTGGCGGAGCATATGCGGATGCACATCCTTGGGCAGCCCGGCCAGCTTGGCGAGCTTGGCGACGATGCGGTTGGCCTGACGCCGATCGAGGCGCTTGCCCGCGCGGGAGCTGAGGAACAGGGCCTGCTCGGCGTAGTTTTCCTTGAGAAAGGCATGGCGCTGCCCCATGTAACGGCGGATGCGCTCGACGGACGAATCGGACAGGGGGACTATGCGTTCCTTGCTGCCCTTGCCGGTGACGCGGATGACGTCGGAATCCACGTCGTTGAGATTAAGCCCGATGGCCTCACTGATGCGCAGGCCCGAACCGTAGAGCAGTTCGGCCAGGGCCACGTCACGCAGCCCTTCGGGGTCCGGATCCACCTGCGCCTCCATGAGGGAGACGGCCTGGTCCACGTTGAGCACCTGGGGATGGCGCTTCTCCTGTTTGGGGTTGCGGGTGCCGGCGGCCGGGTCCTTGGCGATGATCTTGTGGCGCAGGAGATATTTGAAATAGGCACGCAGGCTGGACAGTTTGCGGCCCATGGAGGTCTTGGTCAGTTGCCTGCGGTGCAATTCGGCCAGGAAGGCGCGGACATGGTCGCGGTTAAGCCGGGCCGGACGTTCCAGGGTCGCCTTGCGGCCTTGCAGAAACGCCTCGAACTGATCAAGGTCCGTTGAATAGGAGCGGATCGTGGCCGGTGAATAGCCCTTCTCCACCTCCAGGTAGGCCAGGAAGCCATGGACGAGTCCACCCTGTTCGTTACGATTGGCGCCGGTCGATGACATAGCTGCTCTTCGGGTCTTCCTTGGCCTTTTTCTTCAGTTCCATGGCAATGGACGAAACCTCGCCATAGTGCTCGATGCGGCGGTCGGTGTTGACCACCACGGCCAGAGAGATGGCCATGAGCGGAAAGACCTTGGTGTTGCCCTCACGGTCCACGGAGGTGATGTTGCCGCGTTTGCGGTCGTCGGGATCGTAGAAATGGGGCACGATCTCGTCGAACGCCTTGATGATCCGTTTGCAGGCGTCCTCGACCTTGTCCGGCGGCAGGATAAAGACGAAGTCGTCACCGCCCACATGGCCCACGAAGCTTGAGACGCCCTGATAGCTGCGGATGGTGTTGACGATGACCCGAGCGGCCATCATGAGCACCTCGTCGCCGCGCGAAAAACCGTACTTGTCGTTGTACGACTTGAAATAGTCGAGGTCGCAGTAGGCCAGGGCAAAGTCGTCGCGGTTGTCAATGAGCTGCTGGATGCGCTGGATGATGGAGGTGTTGCCCGGCAGCTTGGACAGCGGGTTGGCGTCCAGGGCGCGCATGGCCCGGCACAGGGTCAGGTTGATGCGATCGCGCACCTCGGACGGATTGAAGGGCCGGACCAGAAAGTCGTCCACCTCGACCTGGTTCCAGTTCCACGGTTCCTCCACGTCCACCGGGTCCACGCACATGACCACCGGGAGCTGGCGGTAGACGTTCTCGCTCTTGACCAGATTGGCCACTTCGCGGCCGGATATGTCGGACAGCCGATTGTCCACCACGAGGAGGTCCGGTGGATCGGTGAACATCAGCTCAATGGCCTGCACCCCCTTATCGAAGACCCGAAACTCCAGGACCTCCGGGGACCAGAGTTTTTTCAGCATCTCGGCCAGGAACTTATCCGGGGAGAGCAAAAAGCCCGTCTGCTTGCGCTGGAAAAGGGATTCTTCAAGGGTCTGATTCATCTTCTGAATCTAGCACCGGTCCGGGGGCCACGTCAAAGCAAGAACCCTCCCGCCCGGCGCGGACGGGAGGGGCTTGCTTAAGCGATATGAAGGACGTCCGGCCTAGTCGTCTCCTGACCGATGCGTGTAGTGATCTGCTTGAGTTCCTCGGCCAGCCGGGCCAGGTCGCTCACGGCTGTAGTCGATTCGGTCATGGCTCCGACGATGCCGTTGGACACTTCGTTGACCTCCTCCACACTTCGGCTGACCTCGGAGGTGGTCGCGGCCTGTTCCTCGGAAGCGGCGGCGATGCTACGGATCTGGTCATCCGCCACCTTGACCACCTTGAGAATGTCATCCAGGGCCGTGCCGGCCTTGGCAGCCAGGTCCGTGGACTCGTCAATAGCCTCGGTGGCGCTTTGGAAGGCGGCCAGATTACGGCGGGTACCGTCCTGGATGGACTGGATGGCCCCGCCCACTTCCTGGGTGGCGTTCATGGTCTTCTCGGCCAGCTTGCGGACCTCGTCCGCAACCACGGCGAAGCCACGCCCCGCGTCACCGGCCCGGGCAGCCTCAATAGCCGCATTGAGCGCCAGCAAGTTGGTCTGGTCCGCGATGTCGGAGATGACGGTCATGATCGCGCTGATGGCCTCCACTTCAGTGCCGAGGTCGCGAATGTTGCGGTCCACCAACCCGGCGCGTTCACGCAGCTGCTCGATGGAACCGACCACGGCCGTGACCACCTCGCCGCCCCGGGTGGCGTTCTCGCGCATTTCTTCCGCGTTCTTGGCGGCGTTGGAGGCGTTGCGGGCTATTTCGAATACGGTGGCGTTCATCTGCTCCATGGCCGAAGCCACGTCCGCGGACATGGTCTGCTGCCGTTCTGCTCCCTGGGAGGTTTGCTCCACCTGGGCGGCCAGCTCCCGGGAAGCGGCGGACAGCATGGTGGCCACGGAATCGGCCTGAGTGGCGGTATCGAGCATCTCGCGTTGGACCCGGCGAATTTCGGTCTGGTCCATGATGACCTTGACCGCGCCGAGCACTTCGCCGTTCTCGTCCCTAAGCGGCATGCCAAAATAGTCAATCTCCATGGATCGGGTGCCGGGGTGCGCCTCGGTGTTGGAAAAAATCATCTCCCCGCCGCGCATGGCCTTGTCGCAGGCGCACTTTTCCGGGCTGCAGTCGCCGGTCATGAAGTAATCGGAACAGGTGGTGCCGATGAGTTCCTCCAGATCGGTTCCACCCAGGGCCGCGCCCGCCTTGTTCATGAACAGGATGGTGTGGTCCTTGGAAATGGCCATTAGAGGCAGAGGCAGCTCGTCGAGCAGGTTGACCATGCCATCGAGCATGTAATTGGTACCGTTTATAAGCCCGGCGAAATCACCCTGAAATCCTTCAGCGCCGCCCCGCTCGTTGAAGTAGCCACGCTCGATCCGGCGGGCCGCCTCGGCGAAAGTACTGGTCATGGCGCGTACGGTGCGGCGAATATCGATGAGCGCAGACTGCATGCTGGCGATCTCGTCGCCGTTTTCGTTCTTTTCGTAAACCTTGTCCAAATCGCCATGTGCCGTGGCCTCGGCCATGGCCACGGTCTTCTTGACCGGACGAAAGACGAATATGGCCAGCAGGAGATGCACCAGGAGCATGACCGCCAGGACAAGCGCGGCGCCGACCATCTGCATTACCTGGCCCTGCCGGGCGGCCACGGCGGCAATATCGTCCACCGAGGCGCTCATGCACACGAACCAACCGGTTACGGGGTCCTGGGCCACAGCCAGAAACTTGCTGGAGCCCTGCCATTCGTACTCCACGACGCCTTCTTTCATGTCCATGGCTTGTTTAATGAACTCGAACCCGCTGGCATCCTTGCGAAACTGCTTGTCGTCCGGGTGATGAATAAAACGGCCTTTACCGTCCAGGACAAAGCCATACCCCTTCAGGCCAATATGGATGGGAGCCACAAACTGCTTCACGAAAGCATCCCAGGAGCAGAACAGGACCACCCCGCCCCGTACCTGACCTTCGCCGTCGCGGATGGGATAGCTGATGCTGAAAATACGCGCGCCGGACTTACGGTCCGAGACGATGGTCTTGTCCATGACCCCGGTGTCGTTGCCATTGAGCACTTCCTTGGCGAAGTGCCGGGACGCGACATAGAGTCCGATCATCTTGACGTCGTTGGCGTTGGCTCCGGCCTTGACCTGCCCCTTGGCGTTGAAAACCTCCACGCCCCACACGTTGGGGTTGGACTTGACGATGACGTCACAGGCCTGTTGCGCCGCCTGAGGCGAATCCTCCACCGCGGCGAGCATATCCGGATTGCCGGCGAGAACCCGGGCCATTGACCGCTGATCCATAAGGAACATGCTCAGGGAACGGGCAGCGGACACCGCCTGCTCCTGGGCCGTGCTCTCGGTTGCCGAATAGGCCATTTCAAAGGTTGAATCGGTGACGTAATAAACCAAGCCGCCGACGCCCGCCACGATGACCAGGCACAAGGGAATGAGCAGCTTAAGTGACAACCGCCGTCCAATGAATGAAAGCATGTACCGCCTCACTATGCTTTAAGTGGAAAACACCGCTGGGAACGGATGCGCCTGGTATCAGGACCTTCGCCTTTATCACGAATTTGTCGTTCCTTCCCCGCAGGCAAACCAACGTACTGCTTACATACAGCATCCGCCCCATTTGGCGTAAATATCTCCGTTAATCAGATAACTTAAGACCATTGATTGGTCAATTGCCAAGGTAATAACGATTCCTACTTGCCACATTTCCACAGCTAAGTGGTATGATTAGCGGGCGAAAAAAAAAGACCGTCTGTCTCTTTCTAGAAACAAACGGCCAAACCGCCGAAGAAATATGACAAAAACGGGAATCAGAAGGTCAGATCCGACACCTCGAGAAGCTGCCCAGCCAACTCGTCCATGACCTTGTCCAGATCGCTCATGCGGAACTTAAGTTCGATAAGAGCCTCGGGTCTGAGGTAACCGGTCTGGTCGTCGCCGGAGTTGCCGAACTCCAGCAGGCGGACCAGAAAATCGCCGATGTGGACCACACACGACATGGGCTTGTAGAACTCGGCCAGTTGCGGGGCGTGGTGGCGGGTCATGGCCTCGCGGATGTTCGGCGGCAGCCCCCAGTGGCGTGCGAGCCAGGCGTTGATGCGGTCATGACCGAAGCCGAGCACGTCCTTCTCGGCCTGAAAGTAGGTCAGATCCTTGGCCTTGACCGTATCGAGGATGGCCGCGTGGGTGTCCGGGAGCTGGACAGCGGTGACCACCTTGCCCAGGTCGTGGAGCAAACCGGCCACGGCGTACTCTTCCGGGTCCTCGAATCCGGCCCGCCGGGCGATGATGTTGCAGGCAGTGGCGCAGCCCAGCGAGTGCTCCCACAGCCCCTTCATGGCCTGGACCATCATATCGAAGACCGAGGTGGAAATGATTATGCCGCGGACCACGTTGAAGCCGAGTAGGACCAGGGCGTGCTGGATGGAGCTGATCCGGCCGGGAAATCCGTAGATGGGCGAGTTGACCATCTTGAGCACCTTGGCGGACAGGACCTGATCCGTGGCGATGACCTTGGCGATGGCCTCGGTCGAGGCCTCCGGGTCTTCCACAAGCTGGGTGATCTTGTCCAGGACGTTGGGCAGGGTCGGCAGGTCCTTGACCTGGAGAATCTCGCCCTTGACCTGGGTTTTCAGATCGTCTTCCATTTTCATGCCCCGTCTCCGCCGTTATCGTCGCCGTTTGCATCAGAATCCTCGCCTTCTGCTTCAGCCTGCACGGCCCGCAGCTTGGCCTCCTGGGCGGCGGCTTTGATCTGGAAGTACTGGCGCATGCGCTCTCTGACACGGATCATCCATTTGTCCTCGCCGTAACGCCGAAACAGGTGGTCCAGCCGATCCAGGCGCTCGCCCCAGTGCGTTCCGGCCCCTGCCCCGCCCATTTCCACGGGATGGCCCTGCACGGTGATGCGCTCGATGTTCATTCCCTCAAGCCTTGAAATGAGGCTGTCAGTCAATTCCATGCCCTCGGCCATGATGGTCATGCCGTTTTCCTTGGTCACGGCCTTGGCCAGCTTCATGCCGGGAGCGGCGAGATTGATGGGTATCTTCTGCATGGCGCTCCGATCAGAGGGTGAAGGGGACGGGATTAAAATACACTTCGCCCCGGCTTCCCACAACCCCGCTTATCAAATCTTATCAAAGAAAATCAGACAGCCCATGACCACAAAGGCCACGGCCGCGATCTTCTTGATGATGTCCGTGGGCACGTACTGACAGATGAACTGGGCGAACATGACCCCCAGAAAACTGACTAGGACAAGGGCCAGGGATGAGCCCAGAAACACGGTCCAGGGCTTTTGGGTCTTGGCTGTCATGAGCATGCAGGCAAGCTGCGTCTTGTCGCCGAGTTCGGCCACGAACAGGGTGCCGAAGGTGGTGGCAAGTAATTTCCAATCCATAATAACCTCAAATGGTTAAGCTTCCCTGGCCAGATACCACATGCCAGGCAACTGGCGCACAGCGCCACGCATTTCCAGCAAGAGCAGGATACGGCTGACCGTGGATGAGTCCCAGCCGAGTTCCCGTCCAAGGGCGTCTATGTGCATCTTATCGGCGTCATCGAGCAGGCCCAGGACGCGCTTTTCGTCCGGACTCAGCCCCATGCCCTCACGGTCCACGAGAGGTGAACGCCGCCGCTTCCGTTCCGCCCCCTCGTCGGGCGCGAGGGAGGCCTTCTTCTTTTTGACCACGGCACGGGTCACGTCAACCCCGTTCTCCTCATCGGCCGCAATCGGGTCCGGCACTTCGGCCAACTCGCGGGCAAAATCGTAGCGCAGGATCTCGACAATGTCCGAGGCGGACTCCACCAGGGCGGCCCCCTGCTTGATGAGTCTATGACAGCCGGTGAAGGTCGGCTGTCCGATGGGACCGGGCACCGCGAACACGTCCCTGCCCTGTTCCCCGGCCAACCGGGCGGTGATCAGGCTGCCGCTGTTGTGGGCGGCCTCGGCCACCAGCACCCCCAGCGACAGCCCGCTGATAAGCCGGTTGCGCACCGGAAAATGTCCACCTCTGGGTTTCACGCCGGGGCCGTATTCGCTGACCACCAGTCCCTTTTCGTAGAGTTCGCCGCGTACATCCGCGTTGCCCTGGGGGTAACACACGTCCAGTCCGCAGCCGAGCACCGCGATGGAAGATCCCACCCCCTTGAGCCCGCCCAGATGGGCCTGCCGGTCAATGCCGAGCGCCAGCCCGGAGACTACCGTGATGCCGATCTTTGAGAGCTGCGCGCTGATCCGCCCGGCGGTTTCCAACCCCAGCCGGGTACATTCCCTGGCCCCGACCACGGCCACACCGGGATTGCCGAGCAGGCTCGCGTCCCCGCGCACATAGAACATGGCTGGGGGATCGGATATCTCCTTCAGGGACTCGGGAAACCGGGGATCGAACCAGGTGACCACGTCCATGCCCAGCCGTCGGGCCAGTTTGTATTCGGCCTCGGCCTTTTCCCGCCAGACCTCGGCCGCGCAGGCTTTGGCCTGGGCCTTGGAAGACAACTCGCGGTCATGCCAGGACGCCGCGTCGCGCACCGCCTCGAAGACGCTCGGATACACGGCGAACAATTCCCGCCACACCTTGGGCCCCAGCCGGGGGGTGTGCTTCAGGGCCAGACAGGCGAAGAATTCTTGTTGCAGATCCATGAGCCCGCCAATCCTCTTCGGAAAAGACAAGGCCGGACCTCTCTGGAAGGCCGGCCTTAAGAAAAACAGGAACGGGATGGCGGGCTAGCCGCCCAGCCGAGCCAATTCCTTGCGTCCGAGCCCGGCGGCGGATGACTTGGGAAAATCCTCCACCAGGGCGCGCAAATAGAAAATCGCATTGTCCGGGTCGCCCACCCGGTCGTAGGACATGCCGATCTTGAGCAGGGCTGCCGCGGCTTTGTCATGCCTGGGAAACTTGCCCGTGACCTCCTTGAAGGCCAGGATTGCCTGGGCATAATTCCGCTCGGAATAGTAGGTCTCCCCTTTCCAGTACAGGGCGTTGGCCGCGAGTTCGTCCTTGGGATACTTGACCATAAACTGGTCGAACGTGGCCCGTGCCCCGGCGAAGTCGCCGGAGTTGTACTGGGCATACCCCCGTTCGTAAAGCGCCTTGGCCCCGGAAGCGGGCTTGGCAACGGGTTTGGGCGTCGGCTTGGCCTTGGCCTGGGTCTGTTGGGGGGCCTGGGTGCGCGGAATGACTTCCGGCTCGGGGATGGTCTTGGGCGGCTCGGGAACCTTGGCCCACGGCTTTTCCGCGTCGTTCTCCACTGCGGGGGCGCTCTTGTCGGCGGCTTTGCCGCCTTCCACCCAGCCGCCGTCTTCGGGCTGAAGGTCCGAGGTCCAGGTC
>Ga0075011_10000261_pt1 | contig 27874 bp, 26 predicted proteins | sample TARM_MetaG_T_14_FD_72354 | JGI IMG/M metagenome (GOLD analysis project Ga0075011, IMG submission 72354) | Freshwater microbial communities from Pennsylvania, USA, analyzing microbe dynamics in response to fracking - TARM_MetaG_T_14 | ecosystem: Environmental > Aquatic > Freshwater > River... | reverse complement strand
CTTTAATTCTGAATTGTCTTTATTAAAAGCGATAATGGCAGGGTTGGTAAGTTCGATATCCAGTAAAAGTTGCTCCGCCAATCCTGACAGGCAGGCACTGTTAACGGCATTGGAGAGATCCAGCAGCATCTCCTTCTGGCGTTTTTCATCAACCGCATCACTTGCTTCATAGCCCAAAATCTCCACTAAATCGGCAAAGTTGTTACCCCCTATAATAAAGGTGGAACGCCCTTCAATATCGCCGATAAAAGATTGCTGGATAATATTGACTATTGGACTGACCGATTCTACTTTTGCAGCCCAGGCCTCTAACTTATCGGCATTCACCATAGCCACATTAGGTACATTCAGCGTTACTCTGTGTTCAAAGACCTCAGATAATTTAGCGCCAGCCCGGCCCATGCCGATATTAGCCAGCTCTTTTAGCGCGTCTATCTGGTAATCGTTAAATTTAGCCATAGTAGTCATCAAATCACTCCATGATCTTGTAGCATGGAAAGCAGTGTTTCGCTTTCGATTGGTTTTGGGAAAAAGTCAACGGCACCGCGCTCTTTCGCTATCTGTTTGGAGCTCTCTTGAATATCCGCTGAAATAATAAATACTCGGCTATGATAACCGCGTTCATTGAGCATCTGCAGCACATCCAGACCATCTATATCGGGCATCGTCAGATCTAAAAATATGACATCAAACTGTTTAAGTTCACACACTTCCAGTGCTTCTTCTCCACAGATTACTTCCGTCACATCAACATCCCATTGCCGGGGCAGCGCGCGTTTAATCATATTTCTGGAAAAAGTTGAATCATCAACAATTAATAAAGATGTGGACATTATATTTCTCTCATCGGTCGTTATAGTGCATATTAGCGGTCGTTGGCTAGCTAATTAAAATTAGCGCTTCCATTGCCGGTCAAGTATCGCATGATTGGCGCAAGGTATAAGTCAATTCTCCATCAAACTATGTAATATATAGTTAGCACAGGTAGTGGTCAACAACTTGGCCTGTTCAATATGAGGCAGGTCACGAGATAAAAAATAGGCGGATTCAATAAGATGACAGATAACAGTAAGTTCTCGCAAGCGGCCACACAGCTATTAAAAGGGCGGAAGGCAGGGACAAAAGTGCCCCGATTAGATGAAAAAATTCGTCCCTGCTGCATTGATGACGCCCTGGCCATTCAGGATCAGATGGTCGCGCTGCGTCAAGACTTGATTGGCGGCTGGAAATGCCTTTTACCGCCTGCGCAAAATCAACTTATCCTTGCCCCCATTTTTGCCGATACAATTTATCGCGGCGCACGCTGTAAATTATTTGCCGATAACAAAAAGGCGCGTATTGAGCCGGAAATCGCTTTTATTTTGAGTAAAGACTTGCCAGCGCGTCAGGAAGATTATAGTTATTCAGAGATTGATGATGCACTGCTAGGCTGCTATATGGCACTGGAGCTGATGCAGGATCGTTTTGCCGAAAATAGCGCTGTTGATTTTTATGAAAAACTGGCCGATTGTCTGGTTAATCAGGGGCTGTTTATTGGCCCAGAGATAGATAAAGCGCTCGCCTATCAAGCCAGTACTATTACCATTAATGTCGCTCAGGGAGAAAACAGGCAAACTTTTGCGGGCAAACATCCCAATCAGTTGCCGCAAAACCCGCTCTATTGGCTGATTAATTTTATGAGCAAACGCGGTACCGATTTTAAAGCCGGGCAAGCTATTATCACAGGATCGTACGCGGGCATTATTGAACTCAGTTTCGATCTGCCTACGGAAATTGAATATGCAGGTTTGGGTAAGTACCCGGTTGAATTTAAAGAATTAATTTAATATTTTGAAGTGGCTCTTTTTTTAAAAACTGGCCTGTAAATTATGCAATCTTCTGGTTGTTTCTTTTTTTTATCGTGATAATGTTTTCTAGCAAATATAATTAGTGGAGTATCGAATATGTCAGCATCTGCACAGCCTGCGGGCGGTTTTAAGCAAGCGCAATCAATGAATAAACAGTATCAAGCTAAACCATTTGTTGAGCTTAGCCATCCGCAGTGGTGTAAAAATGCCACTATCTACGAAGTCAATATCCGCCAATATACCCAAGAAGGGACATTTCAGGCGTTCTCTGACCATTTGCCGCGTCTGCAGCAATTAGGTGTGGATATTTTGTGGCTGATGCCTATTCACCCCATTGGTGAAAAAAACCGCAAAGGGGAAAAAGGCAGCGCCTATTCGGTACAGGACTACACAGCAGTTAATCCTGATTATGGCACCTTAGCGGATTTAAAAGCGTTAGTGAGCAAAGCGCACAGTATGGGAATGTACGTTATTTTAGACTGGGTAGCTAACCACTCTGCTTGGGATAATCACCTCACCCAAACGCATCCACAATGGTATAGCAAAGATCACAATGGCAATTTCCAGCCTACTCCCTGGTGGGACTGGTCGGATATTATCGATTTTGATTATTCCAATGCGCAGATGCGTGAATATATGACCGATGCATTGAAATACTGGGTGCGCGAGGCTGATATAGACGGCTACCGCGCGGATGTGGCGGGTTTTGTGCCGACCGATTTTTGGGATAATGCGCGCCGCGAACTCGATGCCATTAAGCCTGTGTTTATGCTCGCAGAATGGGATGCGCGTGATCTGCATCGAAAGGCATTTGATATGACTTATGCCTGGTCACTGCATGAGGTGATGCATGATGTGGCTATGGGTAAAAAAGATGCGTCGGCCATTTTTATGCATTTTGCGCACATCTTAAATTCATGGCCTGAGAATGCGATTCTGATGAATTTTGTCGATAACCACGATAAAAATTCCTGGGATAAAACCATGTTTGCCCGTTTTGGTGACTATCTGCACACCTGCATTGTTTTAACTGCCACGGTTGAGGGAATGGCGCTTATTTATAGCGGCCAGGAAGCAGGGCTTGATAAGGAGCTGGCTTTTTTCGATAAAGATCAGATCATTTGGCAGGAGCATGAGATAGGCAAGCTATATCAGCAGCTATTTACCTTAAAGCATAATAACCAGGCGCTCTGGAATGGTAACTGGGGGGGTAAAATGATCCCTGTTATTAACGATAAAAGCGATGCAGTGTTCTCCTTCGTACGCCAGAAAGGCGAAGATAAAGTGTTTGTTGTGTTAAATTTTTCAGACAAAAGCCAGTGCGTTAATTTCACCTCGGATATTCAGCACGGCAGTTATCAGGAGTTATTTAGTCAGGCCGAGCTCACCTTTGAGCCGGGCACAACAGAGATGATAGAAGCATTTGGCTATCGGGTTTATGTTAAAAACAGTTAATTAGATCGCCCCTTGTTGTAAATTACCGCAATGAGATCATTTCTAATCTCGCCTGAACGTTGCGCGCCAGTGATTCGCTGAAACGGCAAATGTTTGCTTAAAATGTCGTCTGAATGAGGCTTCTGAGCCAAACCCGGCCAATTCGCTAATGATAGAAATTGGCTGGGATGAATTTTCCAGCAACTCCTGGCTGTATTTAAGGCGTTCATTGAGCAACCATTGGCTAAAACTTGTGCCCATCAAGGCCTTAAACTGACGGGTAAAGCTACGTCGGCTCATTAAACAATGTTGTGCGATATTATCAATGCTATGAGCCTGCTTTAAATCGCTTAAAATCCAGTCCATCATCTGGGCAATTCTTTTATTAGCCGGGCGCTCGGGTAGCGGCAGCCTAATATACTGTTTCTGACCCCCATGACGATAGGGCGCCGTTACCAGTCTTCTGGCTACCTGATTTGCCTCCATACTGCCCAGTTTTTTCCTGACAATATGCAGGCAGCAGTCGATTGCTGCCGCTGTTCCTGCTGAGGTTATGAGACGTTCATTTTCAATATAGAGCGGCTCTGAATCGACCCGAATGGCAGGGAATCGGGCCGCAAAATTTTCTGCATAAGCCCAGTGGGTTGTGGCGCTCTGGCCATCAAGCAACCCGGTTGCGGCCAAAAGATAAGCGCCTAAGCAAAGACCCACCACTGTTGCACCTTGCTGGTAGGCTTCTTTTAAACAGTGGATTAGTTCTGCAGAGGGGGCTTTATCGAGATCATGCCAGCTGGGAATAATGACCAGATCAGCGCTGGCGATAACCTCCAGCGAGTGGTTTATAAACAGATCAAAACCGCTGCTTGCACAAAGGCGGCCCTTTTTTAAGGCGCACACTTTTACCTCAAAAGGGTTGTATTTACCGGCAAAAGCATCCGCAAAAACAACGCAGGGAACGGACAGGTGAAAAGGACTTATACCATCAAAAGCAAGCACCGCAACCTGTATTTTTTTCATTAATTATCACTTCTCTTGTGCAATAACAATATGGCCCGATATGAGCGTTATCTGTCTTTGCGGGGGCTATTTAGTCTCTGTTATTTACTTGATAATTGTCTCTGTCAATTATAACGGAGAAAAAATAATGTCTAAACCCGCATTACTACTGATAGATCTACAAAACGATTATTTTCCCGAGGGTAAATACCCATTATGGAATACCGAGCTGCTTTTAACTGCAACTGAAAAAGCAGTGAACAAAGCGCAGCAAGCCGGTGTGCCTATTATTCTTATCCAACATATTGTTGAGAGTAAATTAGGTTTGGCGCCTTTTTTTAATCAGGGCACGAAAGGGGCCGATATCCACCCGCGAATTTTAGCGGCAGCGCCTGATGCACCTGTTGTTATAAAAAACTGCGCAGATAGTTTTTATAAAACCAATCTTGAACAGGTGCTCTGTGAACTCGATGTCGATACGCTTTGGATTGCGGGTATGATGACGCAAAATTGTGTGACGCATACTGCTATCTCTAAGGCCGCTGAAAAATATGACGTATCTATTGTGCACGACTTATGCAGCAGTGTAGATGAGATGATTCATAATATTGCACTGCGCGCCATATCAATACGTATTCCGCTTATCTCTTCTGCGCAGCTGCCGGGGTGAATTTAGTAAGGCGCCTGCTGTGCGCCTTTTTTTAGCAGTTTCAAGCTATTAATCAATAAACAGGGTCAGCAGCTCATTTAGATATCTATGCCCTAATGGCGTTACTCGCCAGCAGCTCTCCTCCTGGCTAAGCAGTTTTTTGGCTATCGCCTGTGCAATGGGCTCTTTGATACTGTCTATACTCAGTCCGGTATAGGCTTCAAATTCTGCAAAGGGGATAGGCTCAAATAAGCGCAGGCGATTCATCATATACTCAAAGGCGATCTCATCAACGGCGACACTATAGGATTCATCGAGAAACGGCTGGCTGCTGTCGAGATAGCCTTTCGGGTGTTTGATTTTAGTGCGGCGGATTATTTGATTTTGCAGCGGCAGGGTCAATTTGCCGTGTGCGCCGCAGCCGATACCTAAGTAGTCGCCAAAACGCCAGTAATTAAGGTTATGCTGGCATGCAAATCCGGGTTTGCTATAAGCGGAAATTTCATACTGCAGATAGCCATTGTCCGCCAACAGTTTTTGTCCCGCTTCCTGAATATCCCATAATAGCTCATCTTCCGGTAATGTCGGGGGATGGGAAAAATACTGGGTATTAGGCTCAATGGTTAACTGATACCAGGAAAGATGTGTCGGCTGCAGCGCGATGGCCGTGTGCAGATCTTCTAGTGCATCATTAAGGCTTTGATCCGGCAGGCCGTGCATTAAATCCAGATTAAAGGTTTTCATGCCCACTGCAACGGCTTGCATAGCTGCATTTTTTGCCTCCTGCGGGCCGTGAATACGCCCCAGTTTGGTCAGTTTCTGCTGCTGAAAACTCTGCACGCCAAAAGAGAAACGACTGATACCAGCCTGTTTGAAATCGCTAATTTTTTGGTTTTCAATGGCTCCGGGATTAGCTTCAAGGGTGATTTCAATCTCTTCTTTAAAAGGTATTCTTTTTTCTATCTCACGCAGTAGCCAGCCGATGCCTTCTGCTGAGAGTAAACTGGGCGTGCCGCCGCCAATAAAAATAGTTTCTAAGCGTCGTCCTTGAACATAAGCCAGATCCTTATCGAGATCCTCTAATAAGGCCTGCAGGTAGGCTTGTTCTGGAATCTCGCCGCGCAATTTATGGGAATTAAAATCACAGTAGGGGCATTTTTCAATGCACCAGGGAACATGGATATAAAGGCTAAGCGGCGGTAGTAAAAGCATGAAAAGACCTATTTGGGGGATGCAATAAGCCATGGCTAACCATGGCGTGAATACGGGTTAATTTAACTGTTCTTTTAACCGTTCAACGAGCAGGGCGAGTGCCTGGCCACGATGGCTGAGCTCATTTTTGCGCTGTTTGCTCAGCTGCGCAGAGGAACAATGATCGCTTTCAACCCAGAAAACAGGATCATAACCGAAACCGTTTTCACCCAGCGGGCTGGCGCTTATCACTCCTTCCCAAGTCCCCTGGCAGATCACCGGAGTCGGATCGAACTCATGGCGCATATACACTAATACACACTGAAAGCGCGCGCGGCGTTGCTCGCTGCCCACACCTTCTAATTTGTTGAGTAACAGGTCGATATTATCCTGATCGCTGGCATTTTCACCGGCAAAACGGGACGAGTAGATACCGGGCTGGCCACTTAGGAAATCGACTTCCAGCCCTGAATCATCGGCAATCGCAGGCAGGCCTGTTGCTTTGGCGGCATGACGCGCTTTAATAATCGCATTTTCAACAAAGGTCGTGCCTGTTTCCGGGACTTCGGAAACATTAAAGTGACTTTGCGGTAAAATTTCAATGGCGAAGCTGTTAAGCAGCTGGCTCATCTCTTTTACCTTGCCTATATTGCCTGTGGCTAATACCCATTTTTTCTTCATTTTTTACACCTGTCTTTTTTAATCGACATAAAATTTATGCTGGAATTCAAGCATATTACTTTTGTTTTGGGTGTTAATTTTAATTTTAAAATTAACTATCTCTTCATTGCCGAAGGGGTAGGTGGCAATATAGTAAACGGCATCTCCTTCTGTGATTTTTTTAAATTCTAACGCTTGGTTTTGCCCGAGCAGATTAGCTGCATTACCGGTAAGATCGGCAGATACCGCTTTGAGTTTTGCCGCTTTATCAAGCACGGTAACATTAATAACAGCTGTATATTTACTGCGTTTAATGCCGTAATGTTTAGCTATATCAGACTGTAAAAAAGTCGAGGGCAGGGCGATATAATGCACCTGCAGATTGTCAAACTCCTGGAACTGCTCAGCACTAGTCGGCAGAGTGAAACAGAGTAGTATTGAGACGCAGAGAAAACGATAAAATTTACGCATAATTATTCCTCGTTAGTAAAAAAAACCGGTATCTGTTTTGGGCTGTTAATACGCACCAGTTTGTGGCGACTTAATAACCCCTTTTCCACTGTAATGGCACCTTTAGCTACCTTGAACTGTTTACTGAGAAATTTGATTAAATGTGCATTGGCTTTGCCGTCAATTGGCGGTGCGGTAATGGCAATTTTAAGTTCATCCCCGAGCAAACCGACAAACTGATCCCGGCTGGCTTTGGGCTGTAAAACAAGGCGGAGCAGAAGATCCTGCCCCTCCTGTTTTAAATACACAGCAGACACTAAAATAGTCTGCCTAACAGATCATTGACCAGTATCTCTAAAAACTGCAGGCCGACCAGCACCACTATCATAGATAGATCAAGTCCACCGAGGGGCGGAATAAAACGGCGCACAGGTGCGAGCAGTGGCTCAGTTAATTGAATCATAACCGCTTCAATGGGATTCTGCCCACGGCTTACCCAGCTTAAAATTGCCCGTAGAATCAGTACCCAAAAAACCAGCTTGAACACAGCCGTCAACAAGATAACCAGTGTCGAAATCAGGATCACCATCGGGTTTACTGCCGCCCCGACAAGTAAACTTAAGGTGACAATCTTAAGCGCAGCAACCACAAAAGCAAACAAGATGGTGGCCATATCCCAGCCTGCAAAACTGGGAATCATTCTGCGCAGCGGCGCAACAACAGGCTGGGTTGCCTTAATAATAAACTGGCTAAAAGGGTTATAAAAATCAGCGCGAGCAACCTGCAACCAAACACGTAATAAGACCACCATAATATAGAGATCAAACAGGGTGTTGATTAGAAAATTAACTGCATTCATAAAATCATCTCTCTTTTCATTCTAGTTGGATTAAAACAACTTTTCCATTTCCAGGCCACGATCGGCAACCGCCTGCATCGCTTTAGCGACAATTTCACTTAACCCTAATTCGTTAAATGTACGTAACCCTTCTGCTGTTGTGCCTCCTTTTGAGGTGACATTTTTACGCAGTGTAGAGATACTAATATCGGCGTTTTGTTTAACCATTTCTGCACTGCCCAGCGCAGTTTGTAAAACCAGTAAACGCGCCTGCTCTTCGTTAAATCCCATCTCCATCGCTTTAGCCTGCATCGCTTCCATAAACAAAAAGAAGTAGGCGGGTGCGGATCCTGCTGCTGCAGTCACTGCATTGAGCATAGCTTGATCTTCAACCCAGACGATTTCACCCACTGCAGACATCAGTTCGCCGGCAAAATTTTTGTCTGTTTCACTGACCTGCTTTGAAGCGAACAGACCTGTCATCCCTTTCTGTACTAAGGCGGGCATATTGGGCATAGTGCGGATAACCGCTGTATTAGCTCCCAATAAAGATTGCAGGCGTTGCACGGAAATACCAGCAGCAATGGAGATAACCAGTTTATTGCTAAAATCGACACCTTGATCAGCAAGTGTCTGACAAACCACCGACATAATCTGCGGTTTAACGGCCAAGACAATAACGTCACACCAATTAGCCGCGTCTATGTTGTCCTGAGAGCCTTTAATTGCATAGGAATGAGTGAGTTTTTCTGTGTTATCAACACTGGGATCGCTGGCGCAGATAAAATCGGCTGGATAACCGCCTTTAACTAAACCGCTGATGATGCTGCCTGCCATATTGCCGGCGCCGATAAAAGTAATTTTTTTATGTAACATTGTTATACCCTTTTTAATTAGTTTCTTGAGCCAAAGATGTCACTGCCAATACGTACCATAGTGCTACCGCAGCGAATAGCGCTGTGCAGATCCGCGCTCATCCCCATCGACAGTGTATCGATATCCGGGTAGCGCTGCTGTAGTTGCTGATAGATGTTATGGAGTGTTTTGAATTGATTTTCAAGTAGCTCGATATTTTCTGTTTTTTCAGGAATAGCCATAATACCGCGTAGTTTTAGACGTGGTAGACTATTTACTTGTGATGCCAGTTCAATAACTTGCGATAAAGTAGTACCCGACTTGCTCGCTTCTCCGCTAATATTGACCTGCAGACAGATATTAAGAGCGGGCATCTCGCTCGGACGTTGATCGTTTAAGCGCTGGGCGATTTTAAAACGATCGACACTTTGTACCCAGTCAAAGTTTTCAGCCACTGGGCGTGTTTTGTTCGATTGTAATGGGCCGATAAAATACCAGTAAATCGGCTCATCAAAATCTGCATCGGTTTTTATTTGCTGAATTTTTTCGATGCTTTCCTGCACGTAATTTTCGCCAAAATGGCGCAAGCCAGCTTGGTAAGCCTGCTTTATTAAAGAGACTGGCTTGGTTTTACTTACGGCGAGCAATTGAATTTGCTCACTGTCACGTTGTACTTGCTCGGCAGCATGCGCTATTTTCTTCTTAACGCTGGTTATTTGTTTAAAAATATTATTAATCATAAATAGGATTTCAACTTATGGATATCACAGAACTATTGGCTTTTAGTGTAAAGCATAATGCATCAGATCTACACCTTTCTGCAGGCGTTCCGCCTATGATCAGGGTAGATGGTGAAGTTCGCAAGATAAATGTGCCCGCATTAGCGCATAAAGAGGTGCATAGTCTCATTTATGACATCATGAATGATAAGCAGCGTAAAGATTTTGAAGAGAAGCTGGAAACCGATTTTTCATTTGAAATTCCGGACCTGGCACGTTTTCGTGTCAATGCATTTAATCAGAAACGCGGTGCCGGTGCTGTGTTCCGAACCATCCCAAGTAAAGTGTTAACCTTATCAGATTTAGGCGCGCCGGAAATTTTTAAGAAAATATCTGATTTTCCTCGCGGCTTAGTGCTGGTAACCGGGCCAACCGGCTCAGGTAAATCAACTACCTTAGCCGCCATGATAGATTATATTAATGACACGCGTCATGAGCATATTTTAACCATTGAAGATCCCATCGAGTTTGTTCATGAAAGCAAAAAATCACTAATCAACCAGCGTGAAGTTTTTAAAGACACATTGAGTTTTGAAAATGCCTTAAGAAGCGCTCTGCGTGAGGATCCTGATGTTATTATGGTCGGTGAAATGCGCGACTTAGAAACGATTCGTCTGGCATTAACCGCCGCAGAAACCGGCCATTTAGTGTTTGGTACCCTGCATACAACCTCAGCGGCAAAAACCATCGACCGTGTGATCGATGTCTTTCCGGCCGCCGAAAAAGGGATGGTGCGCTCTATGCTTTCTGAATCACTGCGCGCTGTTATCTCGCAATCGCTGCTTAAGAAAAATGGTGGCGGGCGTGTCGCAGCCCATGAAATTATGCTCGGTATTCCGGCCATCCGTAATCTGATTCGTGAAGATAAGGTTGCCCAGATGTACTCAGTGATTCAAACCGGGATGGTGCACGGCATGCAAACCTTAGATCAATGTTTACGCAATCTGGTTGCCCAAGGTACAGTTTCTCACGCAGATGCGGCGCAAAAAGCAGCGGATCCCAAAACCTTTTAAGATGGACCTATTATGTTAAACAAATTGTTAAGTAAAACAGAGCAGTTAAAAGCATCGGATCTCTTTCTTTCCGTGGGCTTACCTCCGACCGTTAAACTTAATGGACGTTTGGAGCCCTTGGCTAAAGAGGAGCTCAGCAGCGCAGATGTGTATGCCTTTTGTGAAGAGGCGATGGGTGAAGCGCGTTTCGCTAAATTCAAAATGGATAAAGAGTCTAATTATGCGCTTACATCACAACAGTCGGGGCGTTTTCGGGTCAGTGCTTTTATGCAGAAAGAGCAGCCTGCTATGGTTATCCGCCGCATTGAAAGTAAAATTCCCAGTTTTGAGGAGCTATATCTGCCTGAGCAGCTGAAAGAGATCTGCATGGCACAACGCGGTCTGATTTTATTTGTCGGGGCAACGGGATCGGGGAAATCGACCACCCAGGCGGCCATGGTGGGTTACCGTAATCAGAACTCATCGGGGCATATTTTAACCATTGAAGATCCCATTGAATTTGTTCATCAGCATGGCCGCTCTGTGGTAACCCAGCGCGAAGTGGGGATTGATACCGAATCCTTTGATGACGCCCTGAAAAATTCATTGCGCCAGGCGCCGGATGTAATTTTAATTGGTGAAATTCGCACTCAGGAAACGATGGAGTTCACCTTAACCTTTGCAGAAACAGGGCATCTGTGTATGGCAACACTGCATGCAAATAATGCCAATCAGGCCTTAGATCGCATTCTTCATTTAGTTGCTAAAGAGCGTCATCGCCAGTTTTTGTTTGATCTGTCGGTTAATTTACGTGCCATTGTTGCGCAGCAGCTGATACCAACCGTTGACGGGAAAGGGCGTCGGGTTGTCTTTGAAATTTTGTATAACACGCCCGCCATGGCAGAAGCAATTCGCACCGGTGAACTTCATCTTATCAAAGATATTATGAAACACTCGGCGGAGCATGGCATGCAGACCTTTGATCAGGCGCTCTTTAATTTATATGAAAGAGGTATTATTGGTTATACGGAAACACTGGCACATGCGGATTCGGCCAATGATGTGCGCCTGATGATTAAGTTAAATTCAACGCAGGATAAAAAAAGCTTAGGCAAGGGCGCATTAGATGGTGTTACGTTAGGTTTTTAATTGTCGTGTAATATAACCAATAAAAATAACTGATAGGAGTCACCATGCTAGTTGTACTTTCTCCGGCCAAAACGCTCGACTTTGCAACCCCCGCGCATTTTGCAACATTTTCGCAACCTGAGTTTCTGGCGCATAGCCAGCAGCTGATAAGCCGTTGTCAGCATCTATCCATGCAGGAGATCGCATCCTTAATGAAAGTGAGCGATAAGATTGCAGGGTTGAATGTGGCGCGATTTAGCCAGTGGCATACACCTTTTTCTTTAGATAATGCCAAACAAGCGCTGTTTGCCTTCCAGGGCGATGTTTATACCGGGCTGCAGGCGCAGACATTAACTGTTGAGACGCTAGATTACGCGCAGCGCCACCTGCGTATTCTCTCCGGTCTGTATGGTTTATTAAGACCGCTTGATTTGATGCAGGCTTACCGCTTAGAAATGGGCACGCGCTTGAATAATCAGCGAGGCGCTAATTTGTATCAGTTTTGGGGAGGGATTATTGCCCGGGCTTTAAATAAAGTGTTACAGGCACAAGGCGATAACTTGCTGATTAATTTAGCATCAAATGAGTATTTTAAAGCGGTGGATAAAAAAGAGTTTAATGGCGTTATTGTCACGCCGGTTTTTAAAGATCAAAAAAACGGCCAGTATAAGATCATCAGCTTCTACGCTAAAGTCGCGCGTGGTTTAATGGCGCGCTATATCCTTGAGCAGCAGTTAAGCGAAGTTGAACAGTTACATAATTTTTCTGCTAATGGTTATTATTTTGTAGCAAGTGAATCGAGCGAAACTGAGCTGGTTTTTCACCGCGACCAAAGTTAAAGTGCATAAGGTAAGCTCACCTTTGTAAGCTTACCTTTTAACGTTACTGTTCCGATTTATCTTCTTTTTTACCCTGACCTGCCCAGCTCGGTTTACCTTTCGCTTTAACATTGCGATGGCGTTGTTTGCCCATATCTTCTTTTTTCTTCAGCCGTTTGGCTTTTTGCTGTTTTTTCAGCTCATCGGCGCGCTCTTTGCCTTTTTTACTGACCGGTTTTTTAAGTTTACGCTGACTTACTTGTGCTTCTTTATGGGTCGGGCGTAATGATTGGATCACCCGGCGTTTAATTTTTTGATCGGTATAGCGCTCAACTTTTGCCAGCATATCCACATCATGTGCTTCAATTAATGAAATTGCTGTGCCTTTTTTGCCTCCACGTGCGGTGCGGCCAATACGGTGTACATAGATATCTGCACTGCGCGGCATATCATAGTTAATAACATGAGTGACATCAGGCACATCAATACCGCGCGCGGCGACATCGGTGGCGATTAAGATATTAATCTTGCCCTCTTTAAACTGTGCCAATGCGTGGTTGCGTTTTTCCTGATCCATCTCACCACGCAGATAACAGCAGCTAATTTTCAGTTCAGCAAGCTGCGCAACCAGTTCAGCCAAACGGTCACGTGTTTTTACAAAGACGATCACTTTTTGTTGCTGTTCATCTTCTTTTGTTTCCTGCTGCAAGATAGCTGCCAGCAAGTTTAATTTGTGCTCTGGGCTATCAGCAAGATGGACCCACTGCATAATTTTGCCGCTTTCACGACGAGAAACTTCGGCTGTCAGATGGACTGGATTATTTAATACATCGCGTGAAAATTCACGCAGCCCTTTGCCTTCTAAGGTCGCAGAAAATAAAGAGGTGTGCTTACGCCAGCGTGTTTCACCTGCGATGCGATCCATCTCTTTGATAAAGCCCATATCCAGCATGCGATCCGCTTCATCAAGAATAAGGGTTTCAACTTCGCGGCAATCAAAGGCTTCTGAGTCGATATATTCCATTAAACGGCCCGGCGTCGCTATCACTATATCCACACTGTCTGTGATCACTTTTTCCTGCTCCTGATAGGAGATGCCGCCTATGATATTACCAACAACAAGATCCGTTCCTGCAACCAGCTGCTGGGCAACTTCACTTATCTGTACCGCCAGTTCCCGAGTGGGAGTTAAGACTAAAATACGCGCAGATCCGCCTTTGCGGCGCGGAAAGTCAATAAGGCGCTGCACTGAAGGTAACAAGAATGCCAATGTTTTACCGGTTCCGGTTGGAGCGCTGGCCATTATATCCTGTTCATCCATTGCTGGAGGAATGGCTAACGTTTGAATGCTTGTTGGGCGTTTGTGTCCCATTTTAGCAATGGCGTTTAATAGATGTGGGTCGAGCTCAAGCGCTTCAAAAGACATGCGAATTTCCAAATGACAATGATATAAAAACGGCATTATAAAGCAAAGCTTAGGATAGTGATAAGAATATTAAGATAGATCTTAGTTAAAAGAATCGAGTATGCTGCCCGATTCTTGTCTTGCTGCTCTGATATTTTTTTTGCGTCTGTTTGGGCAGATGCTTGCCGGACTGACGCTCAGCAACCCGGGATTCTAAAAAACATCCTTGTAACGTTCATTGACCGCAATTATCTGCCCTTTGTGCTTATTAAACGCAGTCACAACCAAAGGATCAAAATGTAAACCAGATTGATCATTAATAAACTGCAGTACCTCGTCAATTGGCCATGCTTTTTTATAGCAGCGGTCATGTGCGAGTGCATCAAATACATCTGCCAGTGCGGCAAGTCGCCCGACCAAGTTTATCTCTTCACCTTTTAAGCCATTGGGATAACCTGTGCCATCCCATTTTTCATGATGCTGGTAACTAATTAAAGCAGCATATTTTAAAATATCCTGACTTGAATAGCGCACCAGTTCATAGCCTATCTCAACATGAGACTGCATTATCTTCCATTCAGCGGCATCAAGAGGGCCAGGTTTATGGAGAATATGATCAGGTATTCCTATTTTTCCGAGATCATGCAGTGGTGACGCTGATTTTATTTTTTCCGATTCGGCAATGCTATAACCTAACTCAAGCGCGAGAATGCGCGTTATTTCAGCAACGCGGCGAATATGGTTACCTGTCTCTTTCGATTTTCGCTCGATTGCTTCTCCCAGCAGGTAGACAATTTCACGTTGCCCCTCTTCGAGTTCATGGCGCAGCTCTTCATTATCAAAAGAGGTTTTGGTGTTGCTGGCAAAAAGATCCAGCAGGGAGATATCTTGCTCCGAAAGCGCTGCAAAACCTTCAAAATAGAGAATAATGCAACTATTTGAGCTGCTTGGCATATTCATAACAAAGGCGTCAGGGGTATAAATATGGCGCTGCTCAGCCATACTCTTACTGATCATTAATGAGGCTTTATCGGGCAACTTATCAATATCATGGAGCTCAGTTAAGTGCGCAAAATCACCACGAGATTCGATCAGATGGAAAACCGAAGGATTACAATAAATACCGAGAGATGAGAGGGCATACAAGGGCGTCTGGGAGCACTGTGCAACTAGTTTAGAGAGATAGTTAATGGTTTCGTCAATCAGGGTTTCGTAAGTTGTCGCATCAAAAAGAGCCGAGGAGGATTTAACAACGAGTTCCAGCCCTTTTTTATTCTTAGTGAGGCTAATAATATTCTGGTAAGAGCGTAATGCGCTGCACATCAGTGTATCGAGTTTGATTCCACTCAACTCGGTTTTGTTTTTGTAATCAGAAATATCATATTCACGGATAATCTTTCTTTCAGGCGCTTGCCCTGGCTGGCCTGTGCGCAACACGATACGGGTTGCTTTGTTGTTTAACTCGTTGCGAATTGTTCTAATCAGGCGTAATCCTGCGTCATCAGTTTCCATTACCACATCGATTAATGCCACTGCAATATCGTTATGCTCTAAAAAGAGTTGTTCGGCTTCATATGCTGAATATGCGCTTAAAAAATGCAATGGGGTCTCATCCCATTCAAAGCTTGAAAGTACTAACTTAGTGACAGCATGTACTTCTTTATCATCGTCAACAATCAATACCTTCCACGGGCAAAGGTGTAAAGAAAGTGGCGCTTGCGCATTGCTAATATCATCCTCTATAAAAAGAAGATCATCATCATTCATAAAAAGATCTCGATAAAGTCATATAAAATAGCGCGGAAGTTCAAATCTAACATAGTCCAGAAAATATTGAGTTCTGTCAGGAGAGAAAAACCATTATGTGCTTCTTTGTAACATGTTATAGCGATATTTCATCTGTTTTCTTGCAGTTTGTGATTAATTTCACGTATCAAATCGGCATATTGACAACTCTGCTTGAATTTTAATCTGTTAATAGATTATTTTCAGCAGCTACGCAAGTTCCTATAAGTTACCTTTATAGTAGTGATAAAACCCCATTACCTTAGCGACATAGTTTTGAGTTTCAGGATAGGGCGGGATCTGTCTGTTATGTCGTCTTACTGCGCCTTCTCCCGCATTATAAGCGGCCAAAGCCAGTTTTTTAGTTTTAAACTCTGTTAATAATTTATGCAGATATTCTGTGCCGGCATCAATGCTTTGCTGGGGATCAAAGGGATCGCTGACAGCAAAACGTTTGGCGGTAACCGGCATCAACTGCATTAAACCTTTGGCCCCCGCCGATGATACCGCTGTGTGTCGATAACTTGATTCTGCGGTGATCACTGCATGAATAAATGCTGGCTCTAATTGGTATCTGTTGGCTGCGCGAACGACCAGCGGGTGATATTTCTTCTGCAGTACTTTGTTATTGGGTATGGAGATATTGGTGTAACTTTTTTCTTTCCAGTTTTTAAATGTGCCGGGGCTTTTATTGCTATCACTGCGTAGTAGCAAACGGTAATTTTCGTTAACTTTACGTTGTGAAAAAAACTGGTCACCCTTTTTATCTATATAGAGATAAATATCCGCCGTCACGTTATGACTCAGTAGTGAAACCAGTAATAGTGACGGGATTATTTTTGCTAGTTTAGAAAAAGTCCGTTTTTTCATTGCGAATCTAACTTCCTGTTGGTAAAGCCTTACTTAGCGAAGGACTGGCTGTACTTGGCGAATTTACCTGTTTGAATGTTTTATCCGCATTCGCCAGAGGCTTATCAAGCGGATAGAGATAACGGGCATATTCTAATACCTGCTGGGCTTTTTCCGCCTGATTATTATTGAGATATGCGATATAGAGAATAATATAAAAATAGGATTTTGGTGTGCTTTCCAGGGTTTTTTCTGTCCAATCAATAACTCGCTGAACCTCTTCCGGGTTATTAAGTCGTTGCGCCATGGACAGGCGAAAATAGTTAAGGTGAAAATCAAATCTGTCGGCAAATACCAGCGGGTTAACTATATCCATTAATAAGCTAATATCGGGCTGTCTGCTGCGCTCATATTGGGTTATTTTCGCTATGGTGTAGAGATTGGTGACCATAAACGTGGCGGTAAAAATAGGAATTAACAGGGCAAAAATGCGCACTGCAAAGGTGGGAGCAAAGCCTTTACTGCGCATATTCTGCGCCTCATTATCGATATAAAAAACCAGCACCAATAAAACCAGCCAATGCAGCGCGGAATGATAAAGCGGGTATTCAGTTTGAGTGTGCAGGGCTATAGGGATAACCAGCGCCATTAAGGCCATAGCATGGGGCAATTTAAAGGCGCGCAATAAGCGCAGGAAGGCGATAACCAGCAGCAAGATTGCCACTATCGGCACAATGCCACCTTCAACTGCCCAGAAAAGGGTGTCATTATGGGGGTGAGTGAGGTTTTGTCCAAAAGGCATTAACTCTTTGTTTTTGACCCGCTCAGCTTGAGTTATTAGATAGTTTTTTTCAAAACCACCATAACCGTAACCCATTAACGGTTTTTCTTTAATCATTAACCAACTGTGTTCATAGAAATCTAAACGCACCCCTCCCTCTTTAAGGTTATCACTATTTCTTACCTCTAATGCATCACCTTTTAGCAAAGCAAATCCAAATCCCAGAGATAGGGTCACAATAAAAGCACCGAGTATCTTTTTATTGGTTTGCCACGCCCAGGGGATAAATAGCAAAAGCGCAATTATCAGCCCTAAATAAGCTGTGCGGGACATAGTGACAGTGATCACCCACATATTGAGCAGGGCAGTAAGCAGTAAAAAGAGTTGTAGTTTTTTATCCTTGACTTGCTGTAGTAAATACCCGGCTAAAATCAGCGTGGTAGCCATAAAGCTGGCAAGCACATTGGGCTGCTGAAAAATGCCGTAGGGGCGACCATAACCCACATCATAACCAAAGATATTGTCAGCAGGGAGCAGATAATCCTGGACCAGGCTGTAGCCGGCCTGTAAAAACCCGGCGAGTACAATCAGTGTTAAAAGTTTTTCTATATTGCTGCGCGTGAACTGAAATTGCTGCAGGCTAAAAAACAGCAGAAAACCGGCAAACAGTCCCAATAAACGGGTATAACTTTGTTCGGCAAGTTCATTGTTGGGGTACAAAAGGGGGATTAAAAACAGTACAAACGCGCTTAAAAATAACAGGGTAAAGGTGGAATAAAAGAGTTTCTGTGACTCGCTGATTTTCCATAAGCCTAAACCTATTAGCATGGAGAAAAAGATCCACACGATATTGTTTTGTGCCAACTCTAAACCGCTGCCGCCCTGATTATGCTGAAAATAATGGGCGCCTAACCCCATTAACAGGGCGAACGTGATAAAGAAAGCGCGGGTTAATTTTTGCTGTAGATCCATAAGCTTTTAATTTCCATTTAAATTATTTTCTGCTGTTTTTTTCTAACACCGCTTTCAGAAACTGCCCTGTATAACTGCCCGCCACTTTTACTACCTCTTCGGGCGTGCCTGCTGCGATAATTTCTCCGCCACCATTGCCCCCTTCCGGACCTAAATCAACAATCCAGTCGGCGGTTTTAATCACATCCAGGTTATGCTCGATAATCACTATGGTATTGCCGTGATCGCGCAGAGTATGTATGACTTTTAAAAGCTGAGCAATATCATGGAAGTGTAAACCTGTGGTCGGCTCATCAAGAATATACAGGGTCTTACCTGTATCACGTTTTGACAGCTCTTTGGCCAGTTTAATACGCTGCGCCTCACCGCCGGAAAGTGTGGTGGCAGCTTGCCCCAAACGAATATAGGCAAGGCCGACATCCATTAATGTTTTTAATTTACGCGCAATCACAGGGACAGGTTCAAAAAAGCGAAAAGCATCTTCCACTGTCATATCCAATGTTTCATGAATGCTCTTACCTTTGTATTTTACGGATAAGGTTTCGCGGTTATAGCGTTTACTTTTACAGACATCGCAAGGCACGTAAACATCGGGCAGAAAATGCATCTCTACCTTGATAACCCCGTCGCCCTGACAAGCTTCACAGCGCCCTCCTTTAACATTAAAGCTAAAGCGTCCGGGTTTATAGCCGCGGGCGCGTGATTCTGGGGTGGCGGCAAAAAGTTCGCGAATAGGGGTAAAGATGCCGGTATAGGTAGCGGGATTTGAACGTGGTGTGCGGCCAATCGGGCTTTGGTTGATATCCACCACTTTATCGAGATAAGTTAAACCGGTTATCTTATTGTAGGGGGATGCGCTGGCGCTGGCTTTGTTTAACAGACTTTGTGCAAGCGGATACAGGGTATCGTTGATTAAGGTTGATTTACCTGAGCCTGATACGCCCGTAATACAGGTTAATACACCAATCGGCACGGCTAAATTGACCGATTTCAAATTGTTTCCGGTTGCGCCGCTTAATTTAATCCATTTATCGCCTGTTTTTGTACGCTGCTCGGGAATGGCTATTTTTTTGCGCCCGCTCAGATAATCCGCTGTTAATGAATTTTTAGCTTTAATAATCGTCTGATAATTGCCTTGTGCGATAACTTCGCCGCCATGAATGCCGGCACCCGGACCAATATCGATAATATGGTCAGCCTGACGGATCGCATCTTCATCATGTTCAACTACGATCACTGTATTGCCCAGATCACGCAGGTGAGTGAGGGTTTTAAGTAAGCGCTCATTATCACGCTGATGCAGGCCGATAGAAGGCTCATCTAACACATACATAACCCCCATCAGACCCGCACCGATTTGACTGGCCAGACGAATGCGCTGCGCTTCGCCGCCGGAAAGCGTTTCTGCGCTGCGCTCCAGGCTCAGATAATTAAGCCCGACATTGACCAAAAAGGTCAGACGCTCGAGCACCTCTTTAAGAATTTTATCGGCTATTTTAGCTTTTTGTCCCTGCAGTGTTAAGCTGCTAAAAAAGGTTTGCGCTTCAGCAATGGAGAGCTGAGAAATATAGGGTAAATTAACATTATTAATATAGACATGGCGCGAGGCTTCTTTGAGACGCGAGCCTGAGCAGCTTGAACAGGGCTGGCGGTTCATATATTTGCCCAGATATTCGCGCATGGCACTGGATTCTGTTTCCCGGTAACGGCGGGTGCGGTTGGGAATTATGCCTTCAAAGGCGTGCAAACGGGAAACTATATCGCCTCTATCATTACTGTAGGAAAAAGAGATCTTTTCTTTTCCTGATCCATAGAGAACAATCTCCTGCTGTTTTTTGTTGAGCGTCTGGAAGGGAATATCAAGTGAAAACTGGTAATGGTCACTGACCGCCTGAAGCATCTGGAAATAGTAATTGGATTTACTGCTCCAGCCTTCAATAGCGCCATCGCTTAAACTGAGTGTTTTGTCAGTGACCACTAACTGCGCATCAAAATACTGCTCAATACCCAGGCCATCGCAGGTAGGGCAGGCACCGGCCGGATTATTAAAGGAGAAAATTCTCGGCTCCAGTTCGCTAATGCTGTAACCGCAGTGCGGGCAGGCAAAATTGGCGGAAAAAAGCTGTTCCGGTTTCTCTTCATCCATAAATGCCAGTACGGCAGAGCCGCTGCTTAAATTCAGTGTGGTTTCAACCGATTCAGCTAAACGCTGCTTTAGATCATCACGCACTTTAAAGCGATCCACGACCACTTCAATGGTATGTTTTTTATGTAATTCCAATGTCGGCGGATCGCTTAAATCACAAATTTCCCCGTCAATGCGGGCGCGTAAAAAGCCCTGCGCGGCGAGACTTGAAAATGTTTTAACATGCTCGCCTTTACGCTCTTTAATAATAGGTGCAAGCAGCATCATTTTACTGCCAGCCGGGTTGCTCAGAATAGCATCAACCATCTGGCTGACGGTTTGTGCGTTAAGAGTGACATTATGCGTTGGACAACGCGGATCGCCGATACGTGCAAAAAGCAGGCGCAGATAATCGTAGATCTCTGTGATAGTGCCCACAGTAGAGCGCGGGTTGTGTGAGGTGGATTTTTGTTCAATGGAGATAGCAGGGGAGAGCCCTTCGATATGATCAACATCGGGTTTCTCCATTAATGATAAAAATTGCCGTGCGTAGGCTGACAAAGACTCTACATAGCGGCGCTGACCTTCTGCATAAAGAGTGTCAAATGCCAGTGATGATTTTCCGGATCCCGAGAGGCCAGTAATAACAATTAACTTATCACGAGGGATAGTGAGATCGATATTTTTAAGGTTGTGGGTTCGTGCGCCACGAATTTCAATATTATTCATTATTCCCTCTTGATGTTAACTTTTATCATGCAAGCAAGAATAGCATATTTACTGTAAATTAAAACAGTACAATCAACTGCTTATAATATGTTTTTTTAGGATAGAAAAGGGCAGGTAATGGTTGTTATTATAGCTGCCAGATCTAAGGCGCCAGACCGTCATCCTCAAGGTGTTAGCACCGTCATCCTCAAGGTGTTTTGTTGAGGATCTCAGTGAGTTTATCGGCTACTAAAACTGAGATTCCCGATAAAAAACTCGGGAATGACAGACTGACCCGAGGAATGACGGGCTGGACAACTCGAGGAATGAGATAATGCGATGGCTAGGGTTTGAGCATTAGCACCGCATTTTTACCACCATCCGTTATGCCGTTATCAACATAATTATCAGCATCATCAGGAACAAGCGTAAATTCACGACCATCTGCAGCGGTTGCTTTATAGATAAACTGGACGCTATCGTGATCTTCCAGTGAGATACTTTCCACGACCTTAAATTTGCCGTTTTTGAATTTTTGAAGTTCAACCGGAATCCAGTTGTTATGCTCGGAAAGTAACACTATGCATTGTGCATCCTGCGCATCTTGTTTCTCAATCTCAAATGTCACTTTTACTTGTGGTTTAGATTTTAGGTATTGCTTTTTTATCGGCATAATCAACTCCTTGAAAATATTTGTATGAATTTACTGTAAATCAAGGTTAAATTCTAGGCAAATATTTTTTAATTGCTTATTAAAGATCAAATTTCTGATTAATAATTGATTGGGTAAAGGGTTTTTTAAGATAAAAGCCCCGCGGACGCACTTTTATCAAGGTTCCTGCTTCACCAAATGCATCGGTCAAACAGCGTCCGTTGGCGGCTTTTGGTCTGAGTTGCATAACCTGTCCGTCACGTGCACTAATAGATTCAATTCGCCCGAGCGCAATTTTTTCCATTATTTCGTTCCAGTCAGCGGCTAATAAGCGCTCTTGTTGCGCATTAGCCGACCATAAAAACCCATTACCAACCACCCGCTCACCTAGCGGGATATTGCGCTCTCCCTGAATGGGCACCCATAATACTTTGCTGAGCTTATTGCGCACATTAGAGTTTTCCCAGGTGAGCTTACTGGTATTTAAGATGGGCGCGGAGCAGACAAAGGTTGTTTCCAATACTTTGCCATGCAGATCTATCGGGATAGTTTTTAGCTCTATACCCAGATGCTTGAAATCCTGTTCGGGTTTACTGCCTGCAGTTGCGCCCAGATGCCACTCTATTAATTGCCCAACCCAGCCTTTATTGCTGCGCAGATCTTTTGCCATCGCAATATTAGCTGATGCGGCTAACTCGGCAAAGGAGTGACCTGCAATATTCTCACACAGGGTTAATAGTTCTTCGCTTGAGTTTGGGGTCATCTATTTACCATTTTTATATTATCTTCTTTTATCCGTTCTGATTATTCAGGGTTATCCATGCTTTTCTCCTGAAGGTTGCACAGAGTTATCCACTTTTATAGTGGATAAGTGAATATGCAAAATAGTAAAGGCTAATAAATAAGCTTGTTACTATTAAGCCGCCTAAAAAAACAGATCAGTGTCTAAATTTTAACCTAAATAGTGGCTTTAAATTGCAAATGATTAATTTTTAGACTAAAGAGATATGCACATTGCACTGTGAATTAATAGTACTGGATCTACTTACAGACAAAAAATAAACTACAAAATAAAAACATCGTAAACCACTGTTATTTAGGTAATAATCTGAATATTATGGAAAGGCCATCAGATCGCCTTTAGTATAAAAAAGATCTGTTATATTTAAAAGTATTTATTATACACAAAGTTATGCACAGTTTTCGTGGATATGTGAAGAACTTAATTGTGCAGCAAAAAATAATCCTGATAATCAGCCGACAATTTTACTGTTATCGGTTTGATGGCGGGGATAATCTATGAAAGAATGTGTTTCTGACTCAATTTGTATTCATCACTTTAATAAATGGGAAAACACCCACTAAGTATCAGTGTAATGAATCTTAACCTTTAAAAGGCGCCTTAGTGATTGATACTGACGGTTATCGCCCAAATGTAGCTATCATCATCTGTAATAAAAATGGACAGGTTTTATGGGCAAAACGATTTGGGCAACATTCCTGGCAATTTCCTCAGGGGGGAATGAAAGAGGGCGAAACGCCTGAGCAATCAATGTACAGGGAGCTCTACGAAGAGGTCGGTCTTAAACCTGAACATATAACTATACTGGCCAGTAGCCGCAGTTGGCTGCGTTATAAACTGCCCAAACGGCTGGTGCGCTGGGATGCGCCCGAGCCTGTTTGTATCGGGCAGAAGCAGCGCTGGTTTTTATTGCAGTTAATCTCTGATGATCAGCAAATTGAATTTAATGCCTGCGGGCACCCTGAATTTGATGACTGGCGCTGGGTTACTTATTGGTATCCCGTACGTCAGGTGGTGTCATTTAAGCGTGACGTTTATCGCAAAGCATTAAAAGAATTTTCAGCTAGCGTTTTTGCTTTAATGAATCATGAATCAGAAAACAAAAAAAGCAAACGCAGCCGTCGTCCCTCTTTTTATAAAAATAGGTAGCATTTCTCACCCAAGGATTATGAATGTTAAGTCAGTTACGTCATATTGTAGAGCAGGTTGGAGAAGCGAAGAATTTAACGGCTGCGATGAATGCGCTGGTGCGGCAAACCCAATCTACTATGGAAGTGGATTGCTGCTCTATTTATATAACGGATGAAGAGAAAAAACAGCTTAATTTAATGGCCAGTAAAGGGTTGGCTAAACGCGTCGTTGGCAGAACTCATCTTAAGTTTGGAGAAGGGATAGTTGGCCTTGTTCATGAGAAGGGCGAGCCGTTAAATCTGGCTAATATTAGTAAACATCCCCGTTATCAATACCTGCCAGGTGCTCAGGAAGAGCGCTTTAACTCTTTTTTGGGTACGCCCATTATTCATAAACGTAAGGTGCTGGGCGTATTAGTTGTACAGCAAAAAACACCGCGTTTATTCAGTGAGTTAGAAGAGTCGTTTCTGGTGACACTGGCGATGCATCTCGCCAGTGTGCTGGGCAATTCAGAATTGCGCTTAGAGTTTGCTCAGTCAGCATATTTAAGTCACTCAATTCATCTGCAGGGCATCCCAGCCAGTTCTGGTATTGCTATTGCTGCGGCTTATGTTGTCCGTCCAGTTTTAACCTTAGCAGAAGTGCGCATTGAAAAGAGTTATTCAAGCTGCAAAGATATTCTGTTATTTGAAATGATAGTTAAAAAATGCAGTGATGAATTTTCATCTCTGGCGCTCACTTTAAAGGAGCAGTTATCAAAAGATGCGTTTGCTCTGTTTGATATTTATGCCCATGTATTAAAAGATAAAACCTTTTTAAATGCGATTCGCGGACAAATTAACGAGCAGCAGATGAGTGCTTCAAGCGCCATAAAAGTGGTTGCTGAGTCCTATATCAGGCAATTTGAAGCGATGAGTGACAGTTATTTAAGCGAGAGAGCTGCAGAGATAAGAGATGTGGCGCAGCGTCTGCTTTATCACCTCACCCAGCAGGTAGAGGAAAATATTCAATTACCTGATAAGCTGATTTTAGTGGCTTCTGAAGTTACTTTATCCATGCTTGCCAGCATTCCCACCGATAATCTGCAGGGTATTGTCTCCGTGCGAGGCGGGGCCAGCTCTCATGTCGCTATTTTAGCGCGCGCACTGGGTATCCCTGCTGTTATGGGGGTGCCGCTGTCATTAAGCAATACAGATCATAAGACATTAATCATTGACGGTTATGCCGGGTCAGTTATCTTATTTCCCGAGCCCTCCTTATTAACTCATTATCAGAGTTTATTAGCTGAAGAGAACGAGCTTAAAAAACTGGTTGAGCTGGGCGAGTGCAAAGACGCAGTCACTCTGGATGGGCACAAGATAGCAATCATGCTCAATACAGGATTAAATGCTAATCAGCATGCGGCTGTGGCAGGCCATTTCGACGCTATTGGCCTGTATCGCAGTGAATTACCTTTTATGCTCAGTAATTCATTTCCCACCGAGCAAGAGCAGACCGAATCCTATCGGGGTCTGTTAAATCAGTATGCGCCGCTTCCCGTGACCATGCGCACGCTTGATGTGGGCGGTGACAAACAGCTTAGTTATTTTCCTATTGTGGAAGAAAACCCATTTCTTGGCTGGCGTGGCATTCGTCTGACACTGGATCATCCGGAAATATTTCTGGTGCAGATACGCTCTATGTTAATAGCCAGCCTGGAGCACCAGAATCTGCGTATCATGCTGCCCATGATCAGCGCAATAGAGGAAGTTGTTGAAGCTAAGCGGCTGATTATTAAGGCATGGGAAGAGATAAAAGATGAACAGGCATTAACCTCAGCAGACTTTCCTCTGCCTGATATAGGCGTGATGGTTGAAGTCCCCGCGTCCATCTTTATTATTCCGCAGTTAGCTGAACTGGTGGATTTTATCTCAATTGGCAGTAATGACTTAATTCAATATCTGCTCGCTGTGGATAGAAATAACAGTCGTGTCGCCTCTCTTTTTGACAGTTATCATCCCGCCGTGCTGCAGGCTTTAAAACTGATTAATGATAACGCCAGACGCTGCAATTTAGAGGTCAGTATCTGCGGAGAACTTGCCGGGGATCCTATCGGCGCGCTGATTTTACTGGGGATGGGCTATAACCGCCTGAGTATGAATGCCACCAATATGGGCAAGATAAAGTATCTGATCAATGCGCTGCCCCGTTATGAGTTAGCAGAGTGCATCGAGCAGGCTCTCTCTGCCAATAATGGCGCGGCAATTCGCACTATTTTTGTTAATTATTTAGACAGTAAGGGGCTGGGAGGATTTATCCGCGCAGGTAAATAACAACCCTTCGTTAACACTTATCAGCCTTCACTATGCAAGTAGCGAAGGCTTTTTTATGTTTGCGCAGAAATTAGAAACAGAAAACCGCTATAAAATAGTTCGCCTTTCATATTGCTTGGATAATATATAGTTTGACAATCAAACTATATGCTGTGACTATTCACTTTATCAAGTCAGCAGATCTTTTTATACAGAGGAAGCCCATGAGTAAAGTCACACATTCAATCGCCTTATGGCAGCACAAACATGATTTTTCACAAACGAATAATCATGGCGAACGTAATACCCGCTATGTTTTGTATCTTACGGTTATTACCATGCTGGCAGAAATTATTGCCGGCACTGTGTATGGCTCTATGGCATTACTGGCCGATGGTTGGCATATGGGCACACATGCCGCCGCTTTTTTAATTACCTTGTTTGCCTACTACTATGCACGCAAAAATAAAGATAATCCGCAGTTTGCCTTTGGCACGGGCAAGGTCAGTGTATTAGGTGGATTTAGCAGTGCCATCGCACTTGGCATAGTGGCTTTGATCATGGCTGTGGAATCTGTGCTGCGCTTATTTAATCCCGAGCAGATCCATTTTCAGGAGGCTATTTTAGTGGCATCCTTGGGTTTGCTGGTGAATGTGGTCAGCGTCTTTTTGCTTAAAGACAGTCACTCCCACTCTCATGAAGAAGATGGCCATGCACATGAAGAACATGAGCATTCACATGAAGAAGATGACCATGCACATCAAGCGCATGCTCATAGACACGGGCAGGATCATAATTTACGGGCGGCTTATTTTCATGTGCTGGCTGATGCACTGACCTCATTATTAGCCATTGGTGCCCTATTAATGGGCCAGTATTTTGCCCTAAACAGTCTTGATCCTATTATCGGAATTGTTGGCGCAATCATTATCAGCCGCTGGTCATGGGGGCTGTTAAAACAGATGGCACCTATTTTACTGGACAAAAGTATCGCGCTTGATTATCAGGCAAAGATTGTTAAGGTAATTGAAACACAGGCGGATCATCAGGTTGCTGATATCCATATCTGGGCAATCAGCGCTGACCATTATGCCGCTGAGATCGCCATTGTCTCGCACACTCCCTTTACGGTGGAATATTATAAGGCACTGCTCAGCCAATTCACCCGCTTAAGCCACCTCACCATTGAAGTGAATACTTGTACTCAGGTAGAATGTGCACAGGCCCACAGAAGTGACTAAATAATGAAATCAAACAAAGAAAAACTCAACCATGCGTTTATCGAATTCTATGAAAAATTATCGGCATGGGAAGTCGACATAGTCAAAGATACCGGTCTTTCTTTAACCCTAGTACATGCGGTTGAGATTTTAGGTGCCTTTGGCGCTATGCCCATGAAAACACTGGCCGATAAAGTCGGCGTCACAACAGGCACATTAACTGTGCAGGTCGATAAACTGGTGGACGCCAAGCTGGTGGAGCGTATCCCGCACCAGACAGACAGACGCTCTATTTTGGTCGGGCTGAGCGACAAGGGCAGGGCACTTTTCGCGGATCACGATAAGCTACATCTGCAGCTGACCACGCGACTGACCGCAGCTTTTTCTGAACAAGAGATAACGCAGTTATTGAGTTTCTTCAACCGCATCAATAACGAATTTTAATCCCCCGCATCTTATCCCTGATAAATCTAAAATAGTAATTGGCATATGCTATTTATTGGGTTAGGGTATGAC
>Ga0075011_10000260_pt1 | contig 27901 bp, 17 predicted proteins | sample TARM_MetaG_T_14_FD_72354 | JGI IMG/M metagenome (GOLD analysis project Ga0075011, IMG submission 72354) | Freshwater microbial communities from Pennsylvania, USA, analyzing microbe dynamics in response to fracking - TARM_MetaG_T_14 | ecosystem: Environmental > Aquatic > Freshwater > River... | reverse complement strand
CCCAATGTCTGTGGCGTGAACAACGTCTGCATGTGTCCTTCCTACGCCACGGAGTACGCCACCTACGGCGGCATGGCGCGCGGCAATCCGACTCGGGCCAAGTGCGTGGTCATCTGGGGCCGGGCCGCGGCCAATTCCTCGCCGGTCCAAGCCTGGCCGTCGCTGCAGCGCGCACGGGACGAGGGCGTGAAGTTCATCGTCGTCGATCCCCGGCGCATCGACGAGGTCGACATGGCCGACATGTGGCTGCAGATCAGGCCCGGCACCGATCTGGCGCTGCTCTTGGGATGGATCCGGCTGGTCATCGAGGAGGATCTTTACGACAAGGATTTCGTTTCCAGATGGACTGTGGGATTTGATCAACTCAAGGAGTCCGTGCAGAAATACACCCCCGAAAAGGTCAGCGCCATCACCTGGCTGCCCGTGGAGCAGATCACGGCCGCAGCGAGGCTGTACGCCACGTCCCGACCCGCGCAGATCCCCTATGGCTACGGGCTGGACAAGCAGGGCATCAATGCCAACCAGTGTGCCCGAGCCAGGGCCATCCTGCGCGCCATCACCGGCAATCTGGAGGTGGACGGCGGGGAGACCTTCGGCCAGACCCCGCAAGTGGCCAAAGTGCGCGGCGAGTTCGACCTCATCGCCAGCGACGCCATAGGCCCGGCCCAGCGCGCCAAACAGCTCGGGGCCGACACGTACCCCCTCTTCGGCTTCCCCGGCTGGGAAAGGAATCTGGCCGGCAACCGCAAGCTCCCGCAGGGGCATGTGTCTGCGCCGTCCATGTACCGCACCTGCGTGGCCCACGCCCGCGACGTCTTCCAGGCGGCCATCACGAAAAAGCCCTACCCGGTCACGGCCATGTTCTCCGTGGCCAGCAATCCCATGCTCTCCTTCCCGGACTCGCCGCTGGTCATGCGGGCGATTGAGGCCCTGGAACTCTACGTGGTCATGGAATACTACATGACGCCCTCGGCGGCCCTGGCCGATTATGTCTTCCCCTCCGCCACCACCGTGGAGCAGCCCGAGATATGGGCCACGGGCGGATTCTGCATGGCCTGCCCTCCGGGCCTGGACCCGCTTTTCGAGCGACGCGACACCTATCAGTTCTATCGCGGGCTGGGGCTGCGTCTGGGCCAGGAAAAGGACTGGCCCTGGGAAACCCTGGAGCAGGCCTGCGACTATCGCCTCGAACCGGTCGGCATGACCTTCAGGGAACTTGCCGAAAACTACGGCTTCTTCGGCAAGCCGGAATTCAAGCGCTACGAGACAACGGGCTTCGGCACGCCGTCGGGCAAGGTCGAGCTCTGGTCTTCCATTTTCGGGGAACTGGGGGCCGATCCCCTGCCAGCCTACAAGGAACCGCTGTGGAGCCCTGCGGGAGACCAGGACCTGGCCGCTGAATTTCCGCTCGTGCTCATCACCGGCAGCCGCTTCATGCCCATGTACCATTCCGAGCAGCGCCAGATCGCCTCGGCGCGGCACGCCGTTCCTGATCCGCTGGTCCATCTGCATCCCGAGACTGCAGCAAAACTGGGCCTTGCGGACGGAGAGTGGGTATCGGTCATCTCGCCGAAGGGCAAAATCCGCATGAAGCTGAGGACCTCCGCCATCATTCACCCGCAGATGGCCGACGCCCAGCACGGATGGTGGTTCCCGGAGCGTTCGGGTCTGCTCCCCGAACTGTTCGGCGTGTTCGAATCCAACGCCAACATGCTCTGTCCCATGGACCCCGAATTCTGCAGCCCGGAGATGGGCAGCTGGCCGCACTCCGCCCTGCTCTGCCGCATCGAAAAGGCCTGAACCACGACAGGGCGGGGAATGCTCCGTGCATTTCCCGCCGTCTTCTGCTCCACTCTGGACGCCACGCAGAATACCTGAGGGGCTCAGCATCACCTGAACATCTTCAGCCAACAGAACTCAGTGCCCGCGAGGCGGCGCTTTTGTCTGGAGATGGATGGACAAGCATCCGCATCAGGAATAACAATCAGAGTTGCTTGCAAACCACCGGGCACGACCAACCTGGCCTCGTGCCCACACACTTTAGGGAGGTTCACTCATGTCCAAAAAAATACTCATGCTGATTGGCGATTATGTCGAGGATTACGAGGTCATGGTGCCGTTTCAGGCCCTGACCATGCTCGGCTATGTGGTGGAAGCGGTCTGCCCGGACAAGAAGGCCGGGGAATTTGTGCGCACATCCATCCACGACTTCGAGGGCGACCAGACCTACAGCGAAAAGCGGGGCCACAATTTCACCCTGAACAAGGACTTCGCCTCGGTGAACACCGCCGACTATGTCGGGCTGGTCGTGCCCGGCGGCCGCGCCCCGGAATACATCCGTCTCAACGCGAGGGTCCTTGAGATCGTGCGCGAGTTCGACGCCGCGGGAAAACCCATCGCGGCCATCTGCCACGGACCGCTGGTTCTGGTCACGGCCGGTATACTCAAGGGCAAAAGCTGCTCTGCCTATCCCGCCTGCGGCCCCGACGTGATCTGCGCGGGCGGCAAGTACGCCGACATCGCCCTGGATAAGGCCCACGTGGATGGCAATCTGGTCACGGCCCCGGCCTGGCCCGCGCATCCGGACTGGATCGCCAAATTCGCCGCGCTGCTCGGTGCCAAGATTTCCATCTGACAACACGCGCGATCCGGAGCGGCTCCTGCCGCTTCTGATCTCCATTCTCGATGCGCGGCTTTGGCCTACCCCCAAGCGTAAATCATCACTCCGCCCTGCTGGGCACGATCCATGAAAAAGACCCGGAAAAACCTTCCCGGGCCGAAAGAAAAACCTGTGAAGGGCCCGGGAAGCGATTCCCGGGCCCACCTTTTTTCTAGATCTTGAACTGGTTGACCAAGCCCTTGAGCTGCTCGGCAAGCTTGGAGAGTTCCTCGGCACTGGCCTGGACCTGATCGCCGCCGGAACGGATGTCCCCGGTGATGCCATCCACGGCAGTGATGTCCTGGGCGATGTCTCTGGACACCCCGGACATTTCCGAAGCACGCACCGAGGCGTCCTGCACGCCGGTGGTGGCCTGGTTGATGTTTGTAGCCACTTCGCGGGTCACGGCGGACTGCTCCTCGATGGCGGCGGCGATGGTGGTCACGATTTCGTTCACATCGCCGATGACCTTTACGATCTGGCCGATGTCGGTCACGGCGCTACCCGAGGCGTTCTGGATGCCGTTGATCTTGGTCCGGATGTCATTGGTGGCCTCGGCGGTTTTCAGGGCCAGCTCCTTGATCTCGTTGGCAACGACGGCAAAGCCCCGCCCCGCTTCACCGGCCCTGGCCGCCTCGATGGTGGCGTTCAAAGCCAGCAGGTTGGTCTGCGAGGAGATGGCGGAGATGGTGTCCGTGACTTTCCCGATTTCCTGGGCGGAAGCGCCCAGATCGCGCAGGATGCCTGCGAAATTGTCCACCTGGCGCGCGGCGCTGTCAGTGGTGCCCCGGGCACGCTCGGTGTTGCTGGAGATCTCGCCGATGGTCGAGGTCATTTCTTCGGTGGCCGCGGCCACCGAAGACAGATTGGTGGTGGTCTCTTCCATGCCTGCGGCGACGGAGGTGATGTTGGCGCTCATCTCCTCAGCAGCGGTGGCCACGGTGGAAGTTTTGGAGGAAAGGGACTGTACGCTCTGCGTGGTCTGCTTGCTCACAGCCGAAAGCTGGGTGGCCGAAGAAGCAACGGTCTGGGCGTTGCCGCTTATTTCCGCGATGATGCGCTGCAGCTTTTCCACAAACGTATTGAAATACAGCCCCAACTGGCCGATCTCGTCCTTGCTGTCCACCGGCAGACGCTTGGTCAGGTCGCCTTCGCCCTCGGAAATATCTTTGAGCAGATTGACGCAGTTGCGGACCGGCAGCAGAATGGCCCGACTGATCAAGAGGGCGATGACGATGCCCACGGCGAAGAAGCCCAGGGAGGCCAGGCCGATCATCCAGCGCATCCGATACACGTCGGCGAGCACGTCGTCCTGGATAGCGCCCACGGCTATGGACCAGCCGGCGCCTTCGATGGGGGCGAAACCGAAGAAGCGGTCGGAGCCCATGAACGGGTACTGGTCATAGCCTGTCTCGCCGTTGACCATGCGCTGAAACATGGTGGAGAGCCTGGCAAACTGGGCATCCGTCTTGCCTTCTTCGAGGAAGTTGCGCTGATCCAGCACGAACTGCCGGTTACTGTGGGCGATGAGAACGCCTTTGTCGTCGATTATGTATGAATAGCCAGTCTGCCCGTACTTGATGTTGTCCGTGGTCTCACTGAGCATGGTGGCGTCGAGACGAGCCAACAGCACGGCCTTCACGTCCCCCGCGAACCCCTTGATGGGAGTGGCCAGGATGATGACCGGCGAGTTGGTGACCCGGCTGATGATGACGTTGGAGAGTACGGACTTTCCGGCCATGGCATCCTTGAAATATGACCGGTCGCTCAGGTCTGCGGTGGTGCCGTCGGGGTACTTGGCCTGACCGTTTTCATCGATGACGCCCATGCCCAGATATTTCATCCGTTCGGTTTCACGTTCCAGGGTCAGCAATTGGCGGTCCCAGTTCATGGAACGGATCACGTCGCGGTTGGCGATCCCTTCAAGGCCCAGGATGTAGTAATCGAGCTTGCTCCGGACCAGCCTGGACCCGTCCTGGGCCATGAGCTGGATATTCTCCTGCACCTGGTTCAAGGATGCGTTTTTGGCCCGGTCGTAGGCTATAAAACCGAGACCCCCGCAGACCAGAATGAGCAGGACCAGAAAGCCACCAATCAATTTCATGCGAATGGGGATGTTCTTCATCGTTTTCTCCAAACCTTTGAGGTTGCTCCACGCATGACCGAAGACTGACCTGTGAACTAATTTCCGAGTCGGCTGTTAGAGGGTTCGTGGCCTTGATGTGTCGGAATCAGGATGATCGCGCCGCATGGTCGGCCCGATGCACAGGAACATCCTGATTGAGTGTTAACTCAAATCCAGAACAAAATAAAGAACAGCTTTTTCCGAAATGGGCAACAGCCGCCCAAAAAGGCAAAAAACAAAGCCAGCTACGACCCTTCCTTGCGTGAGCAGGGGGGCCGGTCTTAGGCATTGTTCCCAGTCACAGCCTAAGCTTTCGCTTCGCAAAGCGATGGGGTAGAATCCGGATTGATCGGCCCAGGGCTGGTCAGAACCGCAGCCAGGGAGAAACATGGAAGAGGCCAAGACGTTTATCGCGAAGGACGGTGCCACCATCGCCTACCGGATCAAGCGCCGCGCCGAGACACCTCTCATCGCGCCGAGCCGCGTCGAGCCATGCCCGACCCTCGTTCTGCTGCACGGGCTGGCCAGCAACATGACCCGGTGGTCGGAATTCACCGCGACCACGCGCCTTTCGAAAGATTGCGATCTGCTGCGCCTGGACCTGCGTGGCCATGGCGGTTCCATGAACCGGGGCCGCGTCGGCATGGAGGTCTGGTGCGACGATCTGGCCGCACTGCTGCGCGCGGAACACGTGCACAGGGCTGAACTGGTCGGACACTGCCTCGGCGCGAACCTCGCCTTGTGGTTCGCCCGCCGCCACCCGGACTTGGTCTCCGGACTGGTGCTCATCGAGCCCATGTTCCGGGCCGCCCTCTCCGGACCTATGGCGACGGTGGCCACCCTGCGCCCGCTCATCAATGCGCTGATCCCTCCACTTTTGGCCCTGGCCGCCCTCGGGGTGCACCGCAGGCATCTGGCCACCCTGGATCTGGCCGAACTGGACCGCGCGGCCCGGGAGGCCATGGCGGCAGCAGGAGCCTTTCCAACCGGCCGCTATGCTTCGCCCGCAAAAGACTTGCGCCTGCTGCCGCTCGTGGTCTACCTGCAGGACCTTCTCGCCGTCACCGGTCCGCTTCCGGATCTGGCGAGCATCCATGCTCCGGTGCTGACCCTGCTGTCTACCGGAGGGGCTTTCGGTGACCCGCAGATCACGGCCCGGCTGCTCGCCGCGCTTCCGCACGGGCACATGGAGAGTCTCGACGCGCTGCACTGGATACCCACGGAACAGCCCCTGGCCATGCGCGAGGCCATTGAACGCTGGTGCGCAAGAAAAGGGGTGAACCCCGGTCCGCCAAGCCGCGTGCCATGAACGCGAACTGCATCATCACGTCAACTTTGCCCACGGAGCAGAACCGCATGCATAACCAATTCGCAACCCTTGTCCCGCCCTGGTCTCTGGAGAGCCTGGAAACACCGTGCCTGCTCCTCGACGAAGGGCGCATGCAGCGCAACATCGCCCGCCTGCGAGACCGCTTGCAGGCGGAGGGAGTGATTTTCCGTCCGCACCTGAAGACCGCCAAGTCATGGGAAGTGTCCCGGCGACTCATGAGCACCCCGCACGGTCCGGCCACGGTTTCCACCTTGCGCGAAGCGGAACGATTGGCCTCGCACGGCGTGACCGACATCACCTACGCCGTCGGCATTTCCCCGGACAAGCTGGCGCGGGTGCAAAAACTGCGCGGCAGCGGCGTCACCCTGACCATCCTGCTCGACAGCGTGGAACAGGCAATAGCCGTGGCGGCGGCTTCCGACCCGTCCGACCCCATCCTTGTCCTCATCGAACTGGACTGCGACGGCCACCGCTCCGGAGTGAAACCACAGGATTCCACCCTGCTGACGGCCATCGCGCAGGCCTTGTCGCCCCGAGCCATGCTCGCGGGCGTGCTGACCCACGCGGGCGAGAGCTACGAGGCCCGCGGCAGCGCGGCGCTGGCGGCCGCAGCCGAGCAGGAACGCTGCGCCGCAGTCATGGCTGCCGAGACGCTGCGCAAAGCCGGCTGGGCCTGCCCCGTGGTCAGCGTGGGCTCAACGCCCACCGCTTTTTCGGCACCAAGCTTCGAAGGCGTGACCGAAGTGCGCGCCGGGGTCTTTGTGTTCTTCGATCTGGTGCAGGCGGGAATCGGCGTTTGCACCACGGACGACATCGCCCTTTCGGTGCTGGCCACGGTCATCGGCCATCAGCGGGAAAAGGGCTGGACAATCATCGACGCAGGCTGGACCGCCCTGTCCTGCGATCGCGGCACGGCGAGCCAGGCCGTGGACCAGGGCTACGGACTGGTCTGCGACCTGGCGGGCCGCCCCTTCCCGGACCTTGTGGTGAGCATCGTCAACCAGGAGCACGGCATCGTGGCGGCACGCCCAGGTTGCCCGCGCTCCGACCATGAGTTTCCCATCGGCACGCGACTGCGCATTCTCCCCAGCCACGCCTGCGCCACGGCCACGCAGCACGATCGCTACCACGTCATCGGCGCGGATCAAAACGAAGTGACGGCCGTGTGGCCGCGCTTCACAGGCTGGTAAAAAAAGCCTCGGAGTACCGTCATGCAATTCGTGAGTGAAGAAATTGCGGCCAGGATCGTTTCCATGGCCGAGGCCATCGAGGTCATCGAAAGGATGTTTCGCGAATACGGCCGGGACGAAGCCGAGGTCTTCCCGGTAGCGCAGGGGCATGGGCCCGACACCGGGACGTCTTTCAGCATCAAGAGCGGTCTGAACCGCTCGAGCCGGACCGTAGGACTGAAAGTCGGCAGCTATTGGCCGCAAAACCGCGCACACGGACTGCCGGCACACGCGTCGACAACCCTGCTGCTCGATCCGGACACAGGCTATCCCCAGGCGCTGGTGGCGGCCTCACACCTGACCTGCCTGCGCACGGCCGCCTCGGACGCGGTGGCAGTGCGGCAACTGTCGCGAAAGAACAGCCGGACCCTGGCCCTGTTCGGAGCGGGCCATCAGGCCTGGTTCGAACTGTTGGCCGTGCGTGAGGTCCGCCCCATCGACACGGTACTGGTCGCCAACCGCTCCCGTCAGGCCGGAGAAAACTTCGCCCGCCGCATCCGCGACGAACTGGGCCTGCGGGCCCAGTTCGCGGGCAGCCGCGAAGCCGTGCAGGCCGCCGACATCATCGTCACGGTCACGGCCGCGCGAGAGGCGCTCTTCGAGGCAGCCCTGGTGCGCCCGGGCACGCATGTTTCGGCCATGGGCGCAGACGCCCCCGGCAAGCAGGAACTGGACCCGGCCCTGGTGGCCGGCGCATCCCTGTTCGCAGACGTGGTGAAGCAGTCGCTGGTCATCGGGGAGTATGAAACGGCACACAAGGCCGGGCTGGTGGACGCAGGGCGCATCACCTCCATCGGGGCGGTGCTGAACGGCGCTCCGGGACGCACATCCGCGGAGCAGATCACTGTGTACGACAGCTCGGGCATGGCCCTGCAGGACATAGCCATCTGCACCCTGGCGCTCTCGAAAGCGTGCGAAAAGGGGTTGGTGCAAACGGCCTGAAGCAATTTGCCGGAAATTGAGTGTCGGCTGATTTCACCCTTGGTGCCAAGGGCGGAGCGCCCTGATTGAACGCGCCACAACAGGCAGGACAAAGACAATGTTTAGCATCCGCCCCATCTACGACACCACGGTCCCGGTCGACAGCCAGTGCGTTGAACAGGTCCAGACCATCCTCACTGAGCGCTTCCCGTTCATCGCGCCGGAAGAGGTGGCGAACCTTCCTGCCACTCTCAAGAACCCTCTGGCCAAGGGCTACCGGACCATCGTTTTCGTAGCCGAAGGACAGCGCAGGATCGTGCAGGGGTTCGCCCTGCTCTGCCATTTCTCCGACTTGCGCTTCTGTTATCTGGATTTTCTTTCCGTCAGCCTGCGCCATGGCGGAGGGGGCGTAGGGTCGGCCCTGTACGAGAGGGTGCGGGAGGAAGCCCGTGCCCTTGGCGACACGGCCCTGTTTTTCGAATGCCTGCCGGACGATCCCAACCTTTGCCGCGACGAATCCCTGCTGCAGGAGAACATCGCTCGCCTGCGTTTTTACGAACGCTACGGGGCGAGGCCCATTGTCGACACGGCTTACGAAACTCCCCTCTCAGCCGAGGACGACTGCGCTCCGTATCTGGTGGCTGATCCTCTGGACAAGCCGTTTCAGGTATCCAGACCCCGTGCGCGCAACATCATCCGCGCCATTCTCGAAAGAAAATACAAGGAAAAGTGTTCGCCTGCATACGTAAGCATGGTTCTCGACTCGCTTCCACCGCATCCGCTGGCCCTGCGCGAGCCACGCTACCTCAAAGAAACGCCCGCCCTGAAAATTCCGGCCATCAGCCGAGACCGAAAAATCGCCCTGAACTACAATGACAACCATCGCATCCATCATGTCCGGGAACGCGGCTATGTGGAAGCTCCGGTGCGCATCGACTCGATCCTCAAAGAGATCAAAAAGACGGAACTCTTCGAACACAGGCAAACCAGGCATTTCTCCGAAAGATACATCACAGCGGTTCACGACAAGAAATTCGTGAACTATCTCAAAAGGGTCTGCGCTACCCTGCCGGAAAATAAATCCGTCTATCCCTACGTCTTTCCGATCAGGAATGCGGCCCGCCCGCCAAAGGAACTGGCTGTGCGCGCCGGATACTACTGCATCGACACCTTCACGCCCATCAACGGCAATGCCTATGCCGCCGCGCGCGGAGCTGTAGACTGCGGCATGACCGCGGCTCTCGAAATACTTGAGGGCCGACGTCTGGCCTATGCCCTGGTGCGTCCTCCCGGCCATCATGCGGAGCATCGGGCCTTCGGGGGATTCTGCTATTTCAACACCGCAGCGGTGGTCGCCCAGCACCTGAGCGGCCAGGGCCGAGTGGCCGTGCTCGACATCGACTACCATCACGGCAACGGAACCCAGAACATCTTCTATGGGCGCAGCGACGTGTTGACCGTGTCCATCCATGGCCATCCCAGGTTCGCCTATCCCTATTTCAGCGGGTTTCCCGAGGAGAAGGGGGAGGGGCCGGGCCTGGGCTTCAATTTCAACTACGCGCTACCGGAAAAAATGGACGGAGAAGGCTATGCGGAGGTTTTGCGCCGGGCCCTCCGTGTCATCTCAGACTTCGATCCGGCGTTTCTGGTGCTTGGGCTTGGCTTGGACCCAGCCAAAGGCGATCCCACGGGCACATGGCTGCTCCAGGCCAGGGATTTCTTTCAGAACGGAAAACTCATCGGAGCGCTGGGCAGGCACACGGTGGTGGTACAGGAGGGCGGATACCGCATCCGCTCCCTGGGAGTGAATGCGGGCAATTTCTTTCAGGGCCTCTTCGAAGGCTCGCTTCTTGCGCGCCGCTGATGGCCGGGCGCGGCCAGGTCCATGAATTGTCCCGGCTCTGCCCGGCGAGGGATTTCAGGCCGCAGATGGATCCGCGGGGCCGTTTCCGTTCTTTTCCGCCTCGATCTCCCGCGCTTGGGCCGGGCTGCGAAGCAGACGGTCGCCCTTGACCAGCTGCTCCACGGCCCGTCGTGTAGCGCTTAAAAGATCGAGCATGCCGTCGGTTACCTGCACGGAAAGCTCCCCGTTTACCGCGGCGTCCAGCAGGGTCTGCTTGGTCCGGCCATACAATTCCTGAAACTTCTTCAACGCCAGGGTGCGCTCCGTGTCGTCTTCGGCGGGTTCTTGCGCGTGGGACGCGAGGGCAACACAGCCGAGGGCGGCGGCCATGATCTCCTCCAGGCTCGCGCGCGGGGCGGCTTGCGGCAGACGCCATTCCTGACGGCGCAGACGCAGCATGCGCGGCGAAAGGCGCGCCGCCTCCTGCAGGTAGCGGACCGTGAACAGGGCGTGAGCCAGTTCGTCGGCAACGCTCCTGGGCATGGCCTCGGTACGCACCATACCTACAAAGCCGGTCACGGCCTCGGCAAGGGAATGCACGGCCGCGGACCGCTTCTCCACCTCCTCCGGAGGCAGGGCTCCGGACAAGGATGCACGCATCATCTCAGCGACCATGCTCCGCAAACGCAAAAGCTCCTGATTCAGGGCCGATACGGCCAGTGCCGGGGTCGCGGGCAAGGTCAGGTCAAGATGACGCGGCCTGCCCATGTCCTCCTCCGTGCTGCGGAACATCAGACCAAGCAGCATCTCCAGCCGTCCCGCCAGAGGCAGCATGATGGCAACGCCCAGGATGTTGAAAACGCTGTGAAAGAGGGCCAGGATCGCCGCCGGGCTGCCTTCCATATCCAGGACATCGCCAAGCAGAGCCACCAGCCACAAGAGGACGGGCAGCAGCGCCAAGGCGACAATGCCGGTCAGGACGTTGAAGGCGATATGCCCAAGAGCGAGGCGCTTGGCGTTGGGGGTAGCCTTGAGTACGGCGATGAGCGCCGTGGACGTGGTGCCCAGATTGGCCCCTATGACCGCCGCCGCCGCGCTTTGAATGCCCAACATGCCGCTCGCGGCAGCAGTGAGAACAATGGCGATGGCCGCGCTGGAAGACTGGGTCAGCACTGTGGCCACAAAGCCCACCAACAGAAAAGTCCCCAGGTTGCCGCTGATACTCCCCTGGGCCACGCCTGCTCCGTACGCCGCCGCCAGCCCGCCGGTGGCATCTTTTAAAAACGCAAGGCCCAGGAAAAACAGGCCGAACCCGGCAAGGGCCATGCCCAGCCCCTGGCAACGCTTGGCAGAGCACCCCAGACGCAGAATCACGCCCAGAGTGAGAATGGGCAGCGCGAACGCCTCGATCTTGAAGCCGAATCCCACCAGGGAGACAAGCCAGCCGGTCATGGTCGTGCCCACGTTGGTGCCGAAGATCACGCCCAGGGCCTGCCGCAAGGTCAACACGCCCGCGTTGACGAAGCCGATGGTGGCCACGGTCACCGCGCTGGAAGACTGCACCACGCCGGTAACCAGAATTCCCGCGAACACGCCGCGCAGAGGGGTTGAGGTCCAGCGGCCGAGCAGCTGCTTGAGGCCGCCACCGGCAAATACATTAAGCCCCTCGGTCATGAGCAGCATGGCCAGCAGAAACAGGGCCAGCCCGCCCAGCGCATTGGTCAGTATCTCGAAATCCATCAAAGCTCCTTAAGCGTCCGGGTTTTCAATCCAGAAAAGGCATCAGCTCCAGTGGATGCTTCAGAATCGCGGCCGCCCCTGCGTCGAGCAGTTCCTGCTCCCCTCTGAACCCCCACAGTACGCCTACGGGATACATGCCGGAATTGACGGCCGTGCGCATGTCAACATCGGTGTCGCCGAGGTAGAGTATCTCCCTGGGCAGCACGCCCAGATGGCTGATGACCTGGCGGGGGCCCGCCGGATCCGGCTTGACCGGCACGCCGGGCATCTGCCCCAGGATCAGGCTGAAGGCCCAGCGGGGCAAAAACTCTCTCATGCAGAGCTCGGCGAAATCCTGCGGCTTGTTGGTCAGCACGGCCATGGGAATGCTGCGGGCGACCAGGGCGTCAAGCAGCTCGGACACGCCATCGTAGAGCCCGGTTTTGATCTTCCACCCGGCCTCGTATTCGCGCAAGAAATCCTGCAGACAACGCGCGCGCAAGGCCTCGTCATCGCGGACCTGCGCAGGCAGGGCGCGGGCCACCAGTTGACCGGCTCCGCTGCCCACGTGATATCGATATGCGTCCACATGATGGACCGGAAAACCGTGCCGGGCGAGAGCCCTGTTCATGGCGTCCCCGAGGTCGGCCAAGGTGTCGAGCAGTGTTCCGTCCATGTCAAAAACAACAGCCTTGAAATTCACGATGAGATCCTTTTCGTTCCGGATTATGATGAAAAGAAGGAACGGACGGCAGCAACCCGTTAGATATGTGTCTGCGCGCGCCCTTCCCGGCAAGCCTGATTGAGCATGGTGATTTGGAAAATTAAATTAGACAAGGTAAATTTTTCTTGACCTTGTAAATAATCAGGAATAATTACTGATTAATGACTTGCTACAAACTCAACAAATACAATCACAAGGAGAATATCATGAGCATACTCGTAACAAGACAGGCCCCCGACTTCACCGCCCCGTCCGTAACCCCTGGCGGAAACGTCGATGACTTCACCCTCTCTTCCCTGCGCGGAAAATACGTGGTTCTCTTCTTCTGGCCTCTGGACTTCACCTTTGTCTGCCCCACCGAAATCATCGCCCACGACAAGCGGCTCAAGGAATTCCGCGACCGCGGAGTGGAGATTGTGGGTGTATCCATAGACTCCCAGTTCACGCACTTCGCCTGGCGCAACACGCCTGTGGACCAGGGGGGCATCGGACCCGTAGGCTTTCGCATGGTCGCCGACGTGAAGCACGAGATCACCCGGGCCTACGGCATCGAACACCCGGAAGCCGGTGTGGCCCTGCGCGCGTCCTTCCTCATCGACCGTGATGGCGTGGTCCAGCACCAAGTGGTCAACAATCTTCCCCTGGGCCGCAACGTGGACGAAATGCTGCGGCTCGTGGACGCCCTGCAGTTCACGGAGAAGCACGGCGAAGTCTGCCCGGCCGGATGGCAGAAGGGCGACATCGGCATGAAGCCCGACGCGGGCGGAGTGGCTGACTTTTTATCAAAGAACGTCGAAAAGCTGTAATCCATTCATTCCTCCGCTCAAGGCCGTCCAGAAACGCGATTTCGGGACGGCCTTTTGATTTTGGGCAAAGCTGCTGCCGAGAAACGCTGGATAACGCATATCCCGACAAATCGCATCTGATTGACACCTTGGCAATCCGATGAATATGAAACGGCCTGCACAAACAGAGGGTGGAAAAATCCGCCCTTTTTTTTACCTGTCGGCGTGTTGTGTCTGCGTTGCCCCCTCTAATTTGAAGAGAAGATCATGCTCGTCATTCTGGTAAGCTTTGCCTTTGGTTTCGGTCTGGCCCTGACCCGCATCGGCCTGCCGCCCATGGTCGGGTTCCTGGTGGCCGGGTTCGCCTACAACATGGCCGGTCTGACCCCGCCTGCGGGTCTGGATTTTGTTGCCGACCTCGGCATCACCCTCCTGCTCTTCTCCATCGGCCTCAAACTGGACGTGCGCGGCCTGCTCAAGGCCGAGGTCTGGGCCAGTTCCACGGTCCAGATGATCGTCACCACCGCCTTCATGTACCTCATGCTGCTGCTCGGGCAGCATCTCTTCCCCTCGCCGCTCATGAGCATGTCCTGGCAGGCCATGCTGGTCCTGGCCTTTGCCCTTTCTTTTTCCAGTACGGTCTTCGCGGTCAAGGTACTGGAGGAAAAAGGGGACCTGACGGCTTTCTACGGCAAGATTGCCATCGGCATCCTGATCATGCAGGATGTCTTCGCTGTCCTCTACTTAAGCATCTCCTCGGGCAAGATTCCGAGCATCTGGGCCCTCAGCGTACTGGCCCTGCCCCTGCTGCGTCCCGTTCTCTTCAAACTTCTCGACTTGGCCGGACGCGGAGAGCTTTTCATCCTCTGCGGGCTTTTCATCGCCCTGGGCGTAGGAGCGGAAGGGTTCTCCCTGGTCGGCCTCAAGCCGGATCTTGGCGCCCTGGTCATTGGCGTGCTCATCGCCGGGCACCCCAGAGCGTCGGAACTGTCCAAGGCCTTGTTCGGTTTCAAGGAGCTGATGCTGGTGGGCTTTTTCCTGTCCATCGGCATGGAAGGCCTGCCCACCACGGAAATGCTCGGTGCCGCCCTGCTGCTGTGCCTGTTACTGCCCTTCAAGACCGGTATCTACCACTTCATCGTCAGCCGATTCGGCCTGCGCTCCCGCAGCAGCCTCTTCTCCGCCCTGGCCCTGACCAACTATTCCGAATTCGGGCTGATCGTAGCCGCCATCGCCGCTACCCAGGGACTCATCTCCGCAGACTGGCTGCTGGTCATCGCTATGACCGTCAGTGTAAGCTTCGCCGTGTCGGCCCCTTTAAGCACCCATTCCGAGGCAGTTTACCGTGCCATGAACGAGTGGCTCAAGAAGTTCGAAATCGATTTCTGCCATCCCCACGACGCGCCCATCGACCTGACCTCCGTACGCGCCGTCATTTTTGGCATGGGCCGCATCGGATCGGGGGCCTACGACGAGCTGCAAAAGAGTTTCGGACGCGAGATCTGTGGTGTGGAACACGCCCCCGACCGTGTGGACTTCAACCGCTCCCAGGGTCGCAACGTCATCCTCGGCGATGCCTGCGACACGGAATTCTGGCTCAAGTTGCAAAAGGACGACCGCTTGGAAATGGTCATTCTGGCCATGCCCAACCACCAGGGCAACATGTACGCGGCCCAGCAGCTCCGCAATCTGGGCTTCTCCTGCGCCGTGGCGGCCATCGCCCGCTTCCCCGAGGAAGTGGAGGAACTGTCCGCCATCGGGGTCTGCACTGCCCTGAACATGTACGAACAGGCTGGAGCGGGCCTGGCCCGCAACGCCCTGCAGAGTTGCAACCTCAAATAATAAGTTCGCCGTTATTCACGTCGCGACATCACCTTGCTTGATCATCATTCCAATACCGGCCACTCATCGTGGCCAGCATTGTTGGTTTCAAACATTCATTTCCAGCACATAAAGTTTATCCGCACTCAATGACGACCCGGAAGATGGGCGACCGAGCTAAGCTAAAATCCCTGTCCGCCGCGAAGACGCATTTTTTCGCGCCCTTGCCTGGAAATTACGCCGCACACACCTCAATAGCGTAAACAATCAATCGAAAATCAGAGTCTTTTCCAATGATTTTTCTTGCCAAATTAGAGGCCCTTTGATTTTATTAAGTAGGCGTTCAGCCATTGTCACGAGGCTCGGCTTGACTTGTAATCGATAATCTATTATTAAAAAGAGGTTCGACATTATTCTGCCACAATTGCCCTCATGGCAACACGATGGCGGGACTGTTTTATGGTTTTTTGACTGGATAGCTCGTGGTCTGGTGGCTGGGAAGGTTACTCTTCATCGGCGAAGAGAACACAAACCGACAAACCTCATTCCTCTGAACCACAAAGGACCCAGCAAATAGGGACCGCACTATAAAGGAGTATACGCATGTCTAATTCTCCAAATTCTGCACCCTCTATACGAGGAAAAGTAATTCTCAATTTTGGACTTTTTTTTCTATTCTTCTTTTTCTACCTTTTTGCCGCAGTACTCCAAACACCATCATTTAAAGACATTGCTGAAATTTCTGTACTGGGTATGCCCCTGGGATTTTTGCTCTCCTTGATGATTTTTCCTGTATCATGGATCATCATGATTGTTTGGTTCTGGAGGTCGAAATGATTTACAAATGTATTCTTCTTTTGCTGCTTTACCTGCTCATCCCTGCTTTTGCCTTTGCGACGGATGGCAACCAGAGGCAAGCGTCGGAATTGAATATACCCATTGTCGTTGGATTCATTCTTTTCTTTGTCATCGCCAGTATTTTCATTACGTGGTGGACCAGCAGATCGACCAAATCGGCCAGCGATTTCTATGTCGCCGGAAAGGGCGTACCCTGGGCCCAGGTTGGTATCGCCATGACTGGCAGTTACCTTTCCGCAGCCAGCTTCCTGGGTTGTCCCGGTGACATCGGAGTCTTCGGAATCGACTCCATCTGGCTGTCCATCGGCTTTTTCGGTGGATACATGGCGGTCCTGCTGCTCATTGCCGGCCCGCTCCGCAATATCGGATCCTATACTGTGGCCGGTGCCCTCTTCAGCCGCTTTCCGGATGATCGCATCAAGCTTGTCGTCATGATGTGTACGGTGGTCATCTCCACCTTCTATCTGGTGCCGCAGATGCTCGGTGCCGGCCTGCTGTTCGAAATGCTGCTGAAATGGAATTTTGTCTGGGTGACCATTGGCCTTGGCGTTCTGATGAGCGTTTACATCATCTTCGGCGGAATGAAGGCCACGCTCTACAATCAGGTCATTCAAGGGCTTTTCCTCTGGGGCACCATGGCCATACTGGTGACCCTGGCCTTTTTCATGGTCGGCAACGGGTCGATTTATGAAATTCTGGCCATCGCTGAGCAAACCGTGCCGCCGCTTATCGCAGCTTCCGACCCGGCCGTGGTCGAAGCCATCAAATCCCTGCCTGCCGATCAGGCAATAGCTACCGCACGTGAGATGTTGCCGGATGTCGACACGGCCATGACCATCGGAGTGAAGACCTCAAGCACCCTGGCCATGGTCAGCACCGTCATAGCCCTTGTTTTCGGAACAGCGGGCCTGCCTCACATTCTGATCATGTTCTTCACTGTTCCCAGTGCCAGGGCGGCCAAGAAAAGCGTGGCCCTGTGCATCGTCGGATTGGGCATTTTTTATCTTGGTGCGATCATCCTTGGCTTTCTGCTTTTTCCCGGGATCTACCCGCAGCTGGTGACATGGATCTCCCAGGGCCCGGTAGGGGTCGGACTGGCCAAGAACATGGCCGTGCTGGAGATGAGCTTTACGGTAGGCGGCACCTGGCTGATGGCCATAGGCGCAGCAGGGGCGGTCGCAGCCATTCTCTCGACCTCGGCGGGGCTCATGATAACCGTGGCATCGTCGGTCAGCCACGACTTGTACAAAGTCTACATCAACCCCAACGCCACGGAAAAGCAGGAACTGGGCATCGCCAAGATCACCACGGTGCTCATGTCCACCATCGCGGTCTCTCTGGCGGTCCTGCTCAAGGATCAAAACATTGCCTGGCTGGTCATGCTCGCGTTCGGCATCGCCGCCAGCGCAATCTTCCCGGCCATGCTCGCCACGCTGTGGTGGAAGCGTGCAACCCGTCAGGCCATAATCGCCAGCATCGTTACAGGGCTTGCCGTTTCGGTGGTCTTTATCGTCCTGCTTTTTGCCAAAGGACCCGGATTCACCCTTCTTGGACTGCCCGTCGGTGGCGGACCCGGCCTTTTCGGCGTGGTCGCATCCTCTCTGGTGCTGCTGATGGTGACCATGCTGACTTCCGATACCGGAAGAAATGCCGAGGAGTTCCTGGCCCAGGCCCACAGGCCGGACTCCGACTGACATCGACTCTGAGATTCAACCCGAACGCCGACCTTTCTTGTCAAGGTCGGCGTTTTTTTTGTATTGGGTCCAATCTGTGCGAAAGATCTATGCTTCCGGTCTCATGATTGGTAGGCAGAGTGCAACAATGCCTTGCAATCCAGGCGGACCGCCACAACGTTTAACCTGCGAGACGTCAGCCCCCAAGTCATGACCACGAGCATTCGCGTCAACCTGCATTGCCATTCGCACTTCAGCGACGGCGAACTGAGCCCTGAAGTTCTGGCCGAACGCCTGGCCTCGGCCGACGTTGTTTATGCAGCCTTGACCGACCACAATTCCATAGACGGCCTGAGCCGGTTTCACAGGGCACTGAAACGACGCAACATCGGCTTCCTGTCCGGCACGGAAATCTCTACGCAATTCCAGGGCCGCGAAATACACGTTCTGGCCTATGGCTTCGACACGCAGCACAAGGAGCTCCGCGCGACCCTTCAGGTCTTGCGGCATGACCGTATCTCCCGCCAGCAGGGTCCCCTGAGGCGCATGCCCTCCCAACTCCAGACACCGAAGCTGCATGGCGATCCCTCGCCGGGTGTGGCTGAAACAGGCAAAATCAATATCCAGGACGCCATCGCCTTGGTGCATCGCGCCGGCGGACTGGCGTTTTTGGCCCATCCCCTGGCATATGAAACTGAGCCCCACGAACTGCGCACGCTCATCGCCGATTTAAAAAATCTGGGGCTGGACGGTATCGAGGTGGCCGACACCCACGGCGCTCCGGGCGCAAATGGGATGCTCAGGGAATTGGTCGTTGATCTCGGGCTTCTGGTCTGCGCAGGCACCGATTTTCACGGTGTTGAAGCCGACACGGCCGGACTTGGCGTTGATATGCCCCTTGGCGATTGGAAACGCCTGGTGCGGGCCATGGGGGCTTCGGCCGGACAGGCGCCTTCGCTCCGTGAGGACGGTGAAGGGGATTTCGAGGGCATTGAAGTTCATCGACGCTGGTCTTTCTTTCCTCCCCGGATCATCCTGCCCTCCTTGCTGGCCATTGTGCTGTTCATCGTGTCGATATGGGGCATGCTGCTGCCGACCATTGAGCTGACACTGGTGGACCGCAAACGGGACATGATCCGGGAATTGACCAACACCGCCCTCAGTCTGCTCGCAACGGCAGAGCGGGAAGAACGGGCAGGACTGCTCAGCCGTGAACAAGCCCAGCAAAAAGCCAAGGAAAATATCCAGGCCCTGCGCTACGGGAAAGACGGTAAAGATTATTTCTGGATTCAGGATCTGCAACCGCAGATGCTCATGCATCCCTACAGACCGGATTTGGACGGCAAAGATGTTTCCGACTTCACCGATCCGCGCGGGATCAAAATTTTTGTGCAGTTCGCACAGATCGTCCGCAAGCAGGAGGAGGGATTCGTCGAGTATGTCTGGCAGTGGAAGGACGACCCGGATAGAATGGCTGCCAAAGAGTCCTATGTGCGTGGTTTCAAGCCGTGGAATTGGGTGATCGGCACCGGCATGTACATTGATGATGTCGAACTGGAAATAAAACGGATCGAACAGAACATCGTGTATCTTCTGGTTGGCATTGTCGCGCTGGTCTTCGCCGTCCTGCTGTCCAATGTGCGGCAGGTGTTGTCCATGGAAAGAAAACGCCGGGACATGCAGACAAACCTGCAGCAGGCCGAACAGCGTTACCGCACGCTCATCGAAGCCACTACCGAAGGATCCCTGCTGGTCCTGGGTGGCCGGTGCCGTTACGGCAACCCCACCGCCCTCCAGCTGACGGGCTACACCTCCGATCGGCTCGAATTGCTGGAACTGTCGGACCTGCTGCCTCGCGAGCCATTCAACGCCCCGGTTTGGGCACATCTTGAAAGCCTGCAGTCCGGTCCCGCAGGATCTAAAAGTTTCGAGGCCATGCTTGAACGTGCAGACGGGGAGAAACGGGAATGCCTCGTCACCCTGAACCCCATGACCCTGGCCGGGCATCCCGGTCTCATCGTGCTGATCAAGGACATTCACCCATCAGTGCTGGAAGCCGGTTCCATCATCAAACTTGGTCAGGCGGCACAGGCTGCTGCCATTGGTATTTTTCTGGCCAGGGCCGAGCGACGGGGAGTGATCCTGGCCATGAACGCCCCTGCCCTGCATCTGCTGCAAAGCGTATCCCCGACCAAGGATGACAGGTTTGCTCTTGAGGATCTGTTTGACGATGGCGAGGAATTCAACCTGTTCAACAAAGATTTGCGACGGATCGAAACACCCCTGGAACGGATGATCCAGAAGCTCGGAAACGACGGGATCATGCGCACCTTTTCGTTGTCGGCAGTCCTTGCTCCCGAACAGCTTGGCGATCCTGCCACCATTAATTGCGTCATTTCCGATGTTACTGACCGTGTGCGGCGGGAACAGGAACGCGAGACGCTGATCGAAAAGCTGCGGGTATCCCTGCTCTTTCTCCAGGAGCCCGTTGGGCCACTGGGGAGCGAGGCCGTGTCCTGCCATCTGAACACGCCTGTTCATGAGGCTGCAACCCTGATGGTAGAACGCGACGCTACATCCATTGTGGTCGAAAACGATGAAGGGGAAGGAGCCGGATTTCTGACCGACCGTGATTTCCGCAAAAGGTTGGCCGGAAAGCCGGAGGCGGATCTGCAGGTTCCTGTCAGGACCTTTATGAGCCAGCCCCTGGTGACCATCTCGGAACATGCCATGATCTATGAGGCCCTCATGCTCATGGAGGAAAAAAAGGTGCAGCATTTGGTGCTGCACGATGGCGGAGGAAAGATCAAAGGTGTGATTCGAGCAAAGAATTTGCTGCAATTTCACCGTTATGGTCCGGAAGTATTGCCCCAGGAGATTGCCCGGGCGACTTCCGTGGAGCAGGTTGTGCAGTGCTGCCGCCGTCTTACAGCCCTGGTCCGGGCACTGATCGAGGCCGGAGCCCGTCCGCGTACCGTGGCATACATGACCACCGCCGTGTGCGACGCGGCCACGATCCGATTCATCGAACTTGCCGTGGAGGAAATCGGCCCGCCGCCGGTGGCCTTTGCCTTTATCGCCATGGGCAGCCAGGGGCGCCAGGAGCAGACCCTGCTGACCGATCAGGACAACGCCATCATCTACCAACAGAGTGATACCTCAGCTGCGGCGCACAATGACTATTTTCTGTCCATGGGCCAACGGGTTTGCCAATGGCTGCATCAGGCCGGCTACGCCCTCTGCGACGGTCTGGTCATGGCCAACAACCCTGAATGGTGCCACTCTTTGCCCGAATGGAAGGAAAAATTCACGACTTGGATCATGAAAGCCGAACCCAAGGAGTTGCTCGATTTCAGCATCTGCCTTGATTTCAGAGCCGTCTACGGCGACCCTGAGTTGGCCAACAAACTCCGCACACACATATACAAGGAGTTGCAAGGTCGCCCCAGCTTTTTCCCACATCTGGCGCAAAACGTACTGCTTTTCAAGCCGCCTTTCAGACTTTTAGGCAGAATCATCAAGAGCGGCAGTTCTTCCCAGGATGCTGGGCGTCTGAACATGAAGGAAACGCTGATGCCCCTCATCAGTTTTGGCAGACTGTATGCCCTCAAGCATAAACTGCCCTACACCCATTCCATGGAACGCATAGAGGCCTTGGTCTGGAAAAAAGTCTTGCAACCAGCCTCTTGTGACGCGGTGTCTGCGTCGTATGATTTTCTGATGCGGCTTCGCTTTGAGGCTCAGTTGGATGCCCTTCAGGAAGACCGACCGCTTGAAAACAGCATCGTGCTGAACAAACTTGGGAATATGGATGAAGCTATGCTGAAGCAGGCTTTTCTTCAGATTGAATCGTTGCAAAAAAAAGTCGGGTACGACTTTCTGGGTGGCGCTGAATGGCCGGGGCATTAGTCTTTTTTGTAACTGCTCGCCCGAAATCCTTCCAGACGACGGCTGAGGGCGACGCACAGACCCATGAAGGGAGGCAACATGTACACGTCCACCATCATCTTCCGCAGCCTGCTGATTCATGCCGCCGCGCTGCTGCTCGTCCTTGCGGCCGCGCCCGCCTCGGCACGGGAATTCGCCTCCAAAGAGCATACAATAAGCCTGACCGTCGTGGCCAACGGCCTTGAAAACCCGTGGGCCATCGCCTTTCTTCCTGGCGGCGACATCCTGGTCAGCGAGCGGCCCGGGCGGCTGCGCATCGTCCGCGACGGAAATCTGCTGCCCGGCTCCGTAGAAGGCCTGCCTCAGATCAGGGCCCTGGGCCAGGGCGGGCTGCTTGATCTTTTGCCTCACCCGGACTTTGCGACCAATAAACTCCTGTATTTCAGCTACGCCGCGAACTTCGGCAGCGGAGTGACCACGCATGTCGGCCGAGGCAAGTTTGAAGGCGACGCGCTCAAGGACGTGGAGGTGCTGTTCAGGGCCGAGCCCGCTTCTTCGGGGCGCGTGCATTTCGGTTCCAGACTGGCTTTTGACGGCCAGGGCTACCTCTATATCAGCGTGGGCGACCGGGGAGAAATGGATCGAGCCCAGAAGCTGGACGATCACGCCGGAAAAATCATCCGCATACACGATGACGGCCGCATCCCCGAGGACAACCCCTTTGTGGGCGAAACAGGCGCGTGGAGTGAAATCTTCAGCTACGGACACCGCAACGCCCAGGGTATGGCCGTGCATCCGCAAAGCGGGGAAGTCTGGATTCATGAACACGGCCCCCGGGGCGGCGACGAAATCAACATCATCCGCCCCGGCGCCAATTACGGATGGCCCGTGGTGACCCTGGGCATCGACTACACCGGCTTCACCATCGGTGACGGACTGAGGCACATGCCCGGCATGGATGACCCGTTGCACTCCTGGACTCCGTCCATCGCCCCCTCGGGCATGGCCTTTTACACGGGCGATGCCTTTTCGCGCTGGAAGGGCGACCTCTTCGTCGGCGCTCTCGCCCACCGCCATCTCGCCCGCTTGAAACTGTCAGGAGATGTGGTCGTAGAGGAAGAGCGCCTGCTGGAGAACCTCAGGCTGCGCATCCGCGACGTGCGGGTCGGCCCTGACGGAAATCTCTGGCTGCTTACGGACCATGACCCAGGTCAGCTCCTGCGCCTGGAACCCGCGGACTAGAAGCGAAAACGGCCGACCAGATCTTGCAGTCGCGAGGACAGCTCGGCCAGTCCCTGCGCGCGGTCCAGCACCACAGAGCTCTCCTTTTGCATATCCGTGGAAGCGTTCAGCACGCCCTCGATCTCGGCGCTGATCTCGCGGGTCATGACCGTGCCCTGTGTGACGTTGGTGTTGATTTCAGAGATACCCTGCGCTGCCTGTCTCACGTTCTCCGAAATGTCCCTGGTCATGACGGTCTGTTCTTCCATCGCTTCGGAGATGGATATGACGATGTCGTTCATCTCCTCGATGACACTTATGATCTCGGCTATCTCCCTGGCCGTGACGTCGGTCACGTTCTGAATGGCCAGCACCATGCGGCGGATGTTTTCCGTGGCGGCCGAGGTCTGCTGGGACAATTCCTTGATCTCGCCTGCGACCACGGCGAAACCCCGACCGGCGGCTCCTGCCCTGGCGGCCTCGATGGTGGCGTTCAGGGCCAGAAGGTTGGTCTGGGAGGAAATGGCCGAAATGACCGCCGTCACGGAACCTATCTCCTTGGCGGCCTGGCTCAACTGCTCCATGTGGCGCGTGGTCTCGCCGGCCTTGATCACGGCGTCCGAGGTTGTTCGTTTAGCCAGGCTCGCGCTCTGGGCCACCCCCTCGATGGTTGCCGCCAGTTCCGCAGCGGAGGCGGCAACGCTGCCGACGTTGACCGTGGTCTGTTCCATGGCCGCCGACACGGAGTGCATATTCCCGCTCACCGATCTGGCTGACTCGTTTACGGCACCGGCCCTGCGGGTTGTATCGAAGGAATTGCCGGACAGGCCGTGCGAGATGCTGCCCAGCTCCGAGGAGGCCCCGGACAGGGATTGGGTCGCCTGGGCGATTTCCGAGAGCACTTCCCTGCTTCCGGCGACCATGGAGTTCAAGGAGTCGGCCAAATGTCCGATTTCGTCCCGTGCCGGGTAGACGATGGTCGCGGTGTAGTTGCCTGCGGCCACCTCGTCGGCCAGCCCGGCCATGCGGCGCACCGGAGACATGAGAACGCGCCCGGCCACACCGATGAGAATCACCGACAAGGCCAGCGGAAGGATCATGCTCAGGAGCGAATTCCTGATCAGTCGTTCCCTGACTCCGGCCATGAGATCCTCGGTGGCCACCCAGGTGGCGAAGGTGATGTCCCACGGTTCAAAGGTGTGCAGAGACACCTCCAGATGCCTGCCAGCTGGGGTTTCAAGAGTCCTGTGCCTGACACCATTACCGGCCTGGACTATGGTGGCCGATTCCTCGCGCGCATTCGGCAAATCGACGACCTGTCTGCCCTGCGCATCGACAGCCAAGGTCCCTCCGTGGCTGCCGATGCGCACATTGCGCACGAAATCCGAAAATGCGTCGCTGATCAGGGGATGGGCTATCTCCAGTGCTCCGATGATCCTGCCGTCATTGAGTTCCGTGAACGGGACATAGGCCGTCATGCGCCATGCACCTCCCAGCCACTGCAATCCCTCCCAAGTCTGTCCGGACAGTACGGCGGCCAGCACCGGCGAATCCGCACCGATATATGAACCTCGGCCCCAGGATGGCTGAGGCGTTTCGAGCGATGTGGATATGCGCACGAGGCTGTCCTCGTAAACCTGCAGCACCGAGGCCACGCCGCCGGTCAACTCGGCGACTTTGCGCATGACTGTATTGTCCTCGTGCAAGTAGACGGCACCATGCTTGATAGCCGAGATGATGCGCACCTCCGCTGCGCCGCCATCTTGATCGAATATCTCCATGTCCGCTTCCATGAGCACTTCGGGCACCGGAAAGCCGCTCAACTCGAACTGGGTTTTCATGATGTCCCGGTCAATGCGGATCTTGCGAAGCATCAGGGAGTGCTGCAGGGCCACGGACTCGGCCAACGTGGCCGAAATGCTGGCCAGCCCGTCCCGCCCTTGGCGCAGGGCATCCTTGTTGGCCATATAATACTGCGAAACTGTGAGACACAGAACCGTCACAAGGACGATGGCGACTGTGACGACGGAGAGCTTGGCCTGAAATCCGAGAGCATTTCCCATAAGCATGAGCACCTTGGGCAGAGATTTGTGGATGTGCTGGCGATGTTGGTGAACAGCGCCGTAGACGCCTTGTGCGTGACAGATGTCGAGAAATGATGACGGGAATGCGACAGAATGAAGACGACGGCCGAGGTTTCATTCCAGCAGAAAGCTGAGTGAAAGGCAGAACGTCGGTAAACGTAAAAAAAAAAAAGGGGCGCCAAAGACGCCCCGAACAACCAGAAAAACCGAACCGGCCTAGAGCCAGTCGAAATACTGCTTGAATCTGCTCGGATGCCGCTTGGAGTCATTGTCGGCCTCCTGGGCATAGAAATAGGCCACTTTGGCCTTGGACTCTGCAAGTTTTACAATTTCATCCAGTTCAGGAAAATTGTCGACGATGTACTTGTAGCGGGTCCATGCGGCCCTGTATGATTTGGACTTGAAATAAAAATCAGCCACGAACATCTCGTGTTCGGCCATGAGCGTCCTGCACTTGACGATGTAATCGAGGGCCTGCTCACGATATGCACTCTGCGGATACCCGCTGACTAGTCTTCTGAAGGATTCGACTGCCTCGGCAAGTTGCGTTTGCGGCAAGTCGATGGAACGGTGGGAGTTGAACTTGTTGACCCCGATCTGGAATAAAACGTAGTCAATGGACTCATGGCGGGGGTGCATGTTCAAAAATTCTTCGTATGCATCGACGGCTTCAAGATACTGCCTGTCAAGTGCGTAGGCATCGCCAAGCATGAGCCGGGCCTCGGTTGCATACGGACTGAACGGATACCTGTCGTTGAGCTTGGTCAGGGAGTCGATGGCGTTCGGGTACTCCTTGTCCTGCATGAAACCGCGCGCATTTTCGAATAGCTCCTGCGCCGTGTCTTCAGGCGGAGTCAAGAAATAGTAGTCTATGGCCCCGCATCCGTTCAACAGCAGGACAAAAGAAAAAAGAATCAAATAGTTACGCATTACTATTACCTGGTTCACAGCAAATGGAAGTGATGGGCCGAGTAACCCTGCATCCCGCAGCGTCATCTGCATAAATGCTCCGGACTCAACAAAAAAAAAGGGTGACCGCCACGGGTTCGCAGCCACCCTTGTCAGTCACTCAAGTATCTTCGGCGATCAGACCGTCTTGTCGCTGAGCATCTGCTTGAGACTGGCCTTGGAGACAGCTCCGGTGACCTGCTCCACAACCTCTCCGTCCTTGAACAGAATCAGGGTGGGGATGGCGCGAATGCCGTACTTGCTCGGCGTGCCGGGATTCTCATCGACGTTCATTTTCAGGATCTTGACCTTGCCCTCGAATTCCTGGGCCAGTTCTTCGATAACGGGAGCAATGGCCCTGCACGGTCCGCACCAAGGTGCCCAAAAATCCACCAATACAGGAAGAGCGTCTTTCAATACTTCTGCGTCAAATCCGGCATCGTTCACTTGTGCAGCCATTATTCACTCCTTGAAGAGAGGGTTGACAATAAAATCATCGGGAACATTCTTTCCCCTGGGCACGGCTTCGAAATCCATCGGACTCATGAGGCCTTTTTGCGCCCACTGAACTCCTGCGTACGCTATCATAGCCGCATTATCACCACAATAGTTTTGAGCGGGAGCAGAAAATTTGAGCCCCTGATCCTCGGCAAACGCCAAGAATTTTCGGCGTAAATGGCTGTTGGCCGCCACCCCCCCCGCAAGACACAATGTCTTGACCCCGGGACAAAGTCGCAGGGCCCGCCTGGTCTTTTCCAGCAGTGTCTCGACAATGGTGTCGTTCACCGTGGCGCAGAGGTCCTTTATTTCCTGGGCAATGACATCGACGTTGAAATCGGTGTAATCTATGGCGGCGAATGATTTTTTCTGCACGTACAGAGCCACCGCCGTCTTCAGGCCACTGAAGCTGAAATCGCAATTGTCGTTGTGCAGATACGGCTTGGAAAAAAGCCTGGGCTCGGCGGTGCCGTGTGCAGCCAGAATATCAATGTATTTTCCACCCGGATAGGGGAGATTAAGGAGCTTCGCAATCTTGTCGAAAGCCTCTCCTGCCGCGTCATCCAGCGTCCTGCCGAGCAACCCGAATTCGCAGGGACGGGGCATATCGTAGATATGCGTGTGTCCACCGGAAACGAGAACGCCAAGGGCCGGATACTCAATGGGCTCAGTGAAGTCGCAGGCCAAAAGATGCGCGTGCAGATGGTTGACACCGATGACGGGAATCCCAAGAGCCAGGGAAAAGGACTTGGCGTAGGCGATGCCCACCAGCAGCGCTCCAAGCAAGCCTGGCCCGCGGGTCACAGCGACCAGGTCGATGCCCTGCCCTGAAGAGCGGCCAGCGGCTTGAAGCGCGGAAGAAACCAGACCGTCCAGCAGACGCAGATGCTCCCGCGAGGCAAGCTCAGGCACCACGCCGCCAAAAACCGAATGCATGGGGATCTGCGAGTGCACGAGATCGCTGAGGAAACGTCCGTCCTGCCAAATCGCGACAGAGGTTTCATCGCACGAAGTTTCGATGCCGAGACAGATCATGCGCGCACGTGTTTGAAGTATGGCAAAGGCAAAACAGCTATCCTAGCTTTTGGCCGCATCGGCGTAGAACTTGAGGACAACCTCCACGTCGCTCTTGGACCCGATAAACAGGGGCACTCGCTGGTGCAATTCCTGGGGCTCGATGTCCAGAATGCGCTGGGTGCCGTCCGTGGCAAGGCCGCCCGCCTGTTCGACGATCATGGCCATGGGCGCAGCCTCGCACATCAGGCGCAACTTTCCGGAAGTCTTTCGCGCATCCCGCGAGTCGGCCGGATACATGAAAATGCCGCCATAAATCAGATTGCGATGAAAATCGGAAACCAGTGAGCCAATGTACCGCGTACTGTACGGACGGCCAGTGGCGCTGTCGCTTGCCTTGAAATAGTTGACGATGTTTCGCGTCGGCTCGTCCCAGTAAGAGGAATATCCTTCGTTCACGGAATAGATCCGGCCGCGCTCCGGAATCTTGATGTCCGGATGCGAGAGAAGGAACTCGCCGACGCTTGGATCAAGAGTGAAGCCGTGCACGCCGCTGCCTGC
>Ga0075011_10000259_pt1 | contig 27932 bp, 37 predicted proteins | sample TARM_MetaG_T_14_FD_72354 | JGI IMG/M metagenome (GOLD analysis project Ga0075011, IMG submission 72354) | Freshwater microbial communities from Pennsylvania, USA, analyzing microbe dynamics in response to fracking - TARM_MetaG_T_14 | ecosystem: Environmental > Aquatic > Freshwater > River... | reverse complement strand
TTTGATCCCAACAAACATTTTGTGTTTTTGCATGGTTATAAAGTAACCCCGGAAGCCGCGCGTGAAATCTATATTACAATTCGTTATTTGGATTCATTGGATCCGTTAATTCAGCAAAGTCAGCGATTTCTGGTCTCCGATGAACTGAAAGTGAAGATGTATTAGTTTTATTTACCTGTCCTAACGCTGCGTTTACCTGTTTTAGCGTGTTAAATATGTTTATGAAGATTACCAATACAAAACAAATCAGTGCTTATTTAAAAGATCTTCGATCAGATAAAGGGTGTTTCAGACCGATGTCGCCAATAAGGTGGGCATTCGTCAGGACAGGGTATCAAGTTTTGAGTTAAGGCCTGATTCGACGAAAATGGAGACATTTTTCAAGCGGCTTTCTGCACTTGAGTGAGACTTTGAGATCACGCCGCGAAATATTAAAAGCGAGAATGATAATTCGGACTGGAAAGAGGAGTGACAAATTTATGCAATCGCATAACAATTGCTGTTGTTAACTCATTTATCCTTATTTTTATGCGAACGCATAGGTGGAATCATGAAATTAAAAAATACAAAACAGCTCGGGCAGATAGCCAAAATTGTTAGGCAGGCGCAGTCTTTAGACCAGTCTACAGCAGGCTTATTATCAGGTGATGGGCTCACTTTCATCAGCCAATTTGAAAACGGTAAAGAAACGGTTGAGATTGGTCGGGTATTAAATTTGCTTGATCAGTTAGGCATTGAATTGTCTATTGATATCCCGCCGGGGATTAGTGCCAAGTACCTTGAAAAAATAAATCAGATGAAGGTCTAATTGATGCGTGAGTTTAAGGTTTACATCACCTTGTAAACAGCTCAAAACAAGGTAAATGTAAACTGCACAACTCTTTGAGCAGTTAGGCTCGGTTTACTTACTTAGCGCATTATCTAGCCATTCATCAAACTGACTTTTCGAAAGCGCGCCGCTTAACATATCGACTTTCTGGCCATTTTTAAACACCATAATCGTCGGAATACTGCGAATTTTATATTGAGCGCCAAGCATCTGGTTTGCTTCCGTATCTATCTTTACAAACCTTACTTCTCCTTTTCTCTGCTGAGCTACCTTTTTAAAGACAGGCGCGAAACCTTTACATGGCTGACACCATGGGGCCCAAAAATCGATAACAACAGGCTTATCACTGAAAAGAATAGCATCCAGATTATTATCTGTGCCCTCTATCGGCACACCGTCAAAAAGAGCAGCCTTACATTTTCCGCATGTTGCTGAATCAGATACCTTAGCTTGCGGAACGCGATTCATTGCCGAGCATGAAGGGCAACGGGTATTAAATGATGACATTGATTACCTCACAAAAACTTTAATTAGAAAAGCCTAATGTAACACAAGAAAAAAGGCAAGAGTGCCATACCATACGTTTTGTTAATTATTAAATTAAAGGGAAATATAACCCTACTATCCGATTGAACTGTGGATTATTTTCTCGCATGGCTATCAGATAGCCTGCGAATAGCTAAGACCATTTTTTTAGTTAATGATCTATTACGCATTATTGGATGATGCCCGTATCCCTGTTTACATTAGTCTTTGGTTAAATCCTGCCGTGCTACAGTTGGTATTTATCTGCCCGAAAAATGACAGATTGGTAAAGAATAAAACGGCTGCAATATGATTGTGTCTAACAAATAACAGCAGAAAGTTCACAGGAGAAAAGACCGATCTCGCCAATAAAGTGGGCATTCGTCAGGACACAGTATCACGTTTTGAGTAAAGGGCTGATTCGACGAAAATGGAGACATTTTTCAAGCTCCTTTCTGCACTTGAGTTAGACTGTGAAATCACGCCGCGAAATCTTAAAAGCGATAATGATGATTCGGGCTGGAAAGAGGAGCGGTAATGGCGATTCTAGATATTACCCTCGTCATTTTTTAGATACGGCTAAGAAAATAGGTTTTGACGTTGTGCAAATGGAAAAAATAATCAGTAAAATTAAAGCCAATTGTGAACAGCTAATTAATGAAACGAGGGTTAAACTTGCAGATAATTTTTCTGAAAAAATATCCGAAAGTCTATTTTCAGGGATGTTAAAGCAGCTTAAAAAATTGTAATTTGGGGTTTTAGTGTTGAAAGTTTGAGCATTAATATCCAGCCAATTGATTCTGACTTTTTATCAGAATCAATTGGTAATAGATAATAAATATTATTTGAAGATAAAGCTGTTAACGATATTTTCCAGGTATTCTTGTTGGCCGGAAGCGGATACTGGTTGAATATTATCCGCTACAGCTTGTTTTGCCAGTGCTTCAAGAGAAAGATCTCCATTTAAGATGCTCTTACCCATTTTACTATTCCAACCGGCATAACGAGCCGCAATGTTTTTACCCAGAACATCATTTTCAATCATTGCTGCTGCACGCTCTAGCGACAAAGCCATCACATCCATTCCACCTATGTGTCCATGGAACAGGTCGGCAGCGTCTATAGAAGGGCGACGTACATGTGCATCAAAGTTGAGACCACCCGTTGTGAAACCACCAGCTTTAAGAATTTCATACATTACTAAAGTGTTTTCTTCAACGCTATTTGGGAACTGGTCGGTATCCCATCCTAGTTGCGGATCACCTCGGTTTGCATCAACAGATCCAAATAAGCCTAATGATGTTGCGGTTGCAATTTCATGGTGAAAGCTATGTCCTGCTAACGTTGCATGATTGGCTTCAATATTCATTTTAATTTCATTCTCTAAACCGTACTGTTTTAAGAAACCGTAAACTGATGCCGTGTCGTAATCATACTGATGTTTAGTCGGCTCTTTTGGTTTTGGCTCTATTAAAATAGCCCCTTTAAAGCCAATTTTATGCTTGTGCTCGACAACCATGCGCATCATTCTGCCCAGTTGTTCACGCTCTTGGCGTAAATCGGTATTGAGTAGTGTTTCGTAACCTTCCCGGCCCCCCCAAAGTACATAGTTTTCACCGCCCAAACGTTTAGTTGCCGCCATCGCATTGAATATTTGGGTTGCAGCATAAGCAAATACCTCAGGATTTGGACTCGTTGCAGCACCATTCATGTAGCGAGGGTTAGAGAATGCATTTGCCGTTCCCCAAAGTAATTTAAGCCCTGTTTCTGCCTGCTTGCCTTCAAGGACATCAACCATTTCTGCAAAGTTGTTTTGGTATTCTTTAATTGAGTTGCCTTCTGGTGCTATGTCAATATCGTGGAAGCAGTAATAAGGAACATTTAATTTTTTAAAAAATTCAAAAGCGGCATCCGCCTTCATTTTTGCCATTTCCATCGCATTACCAGGCCTATGCCAGGGGCGATCAAATGTGCCTGCACCAAACACATCCGCGCCCTGTGAACAGAATCCATGCCAATAACAGGCAGCAAAACGCAGATGTTCTTTCATTGATTTACCAAGGATGATGCGATCAGCGTCATAATGGCGGAATGCTAAAGGGTTAGTTGATTCAATCCCTTCGAATTTTACAGGGGCTATGTTTTTAAAAAATTCAGTCATAATCATTATCCAATTGTTGTTTAAAGAAATGTACTTGTTAACCGACTGTTATCATTTGCTTTTTTGACAAAGGATTCAATTATGAAATTTGACAGTGCTATTCAGGGATTTAACTAATGTATCTTACCTCTCATTTTTTAAATTTAAATCTTCTGTTATTTTGCCGTTTTTTATTAATGTTTTATAAGGAAGAGGGTAAAGAAGGCACTGATTTACATCCTTTAAAGTATGCCAACTAAGTGCAATAATTGACGGTTAAACTGAGCAAACTGATAGGCGAGGTGAATGCATCTTGGATGCGAAATAGATCATTATTTGAAACGGATAGAGCCTATAGACTGCGTATTGACAGGGTAAAATCATAAGAAGAAAAGCAGGTATTAGATCTTGTAACCCCCTGTGAAATTAAATATTACACAGAGGGTTGTCAGGTAAATATTCTATTGATGATACTAGCCAATTTGAAGTAACAGATCTTTGGCGTTGTTAATAATATTTTCAGTGGTAAAGCCAAATAGCTTGAATAGTTCATCTGCAGGCGCTGATTCGCCAAAAGTTGTCATGCCGATAATGCGCCCATTTAACCCGACATATTTATACCAAAAGTCAGCAATACCTGCCTCAACGGCCACACGCGCCGTTACATCACCCGGAAGCACTGCTTCACGGTATGCTGCACTTTGTTTATCGAACAGATCTGTTGATGGCATAGAGACTACGCGTATCTGTTTACCCTCTGCTGTTAGCTGCGCAGCTGCTGCGACGGTTAGTTCGACTTCTGATCCGGTTGCGATAAATATTAGATCTGCTTTACCTGCGCAATCTTTAAGGATATAGCCGCCTTTAGCTATGTTTGCTAACTGCTGTGCATTACGCGCTTGTTGAATAAGGTTTTGACGGGAAAATATTAACGCTGTCGGGCCATCTTTACGCTCAATAGCAAACTTCCAGGCTACCGCTGATTCAACTTGGTCGCATGGACGCCAGGTGCTCATGTTTGGCGTCAGGCGCAGAGAAGCAATCTGTTCAACGGGTTGGTGAGTGGGGCCGTCTTCACCCAAACCAATTGAGTCGTGTGTGTAAACCTGGATGTTTTGTATTTTCATCAATGCTGCCATACGCATTGCATTTCGTGCATATTCCATAAACATCAGGAAGGTTGCCCCATAAGGGATAAAACCACCGTGTAGTGAGATACCGTTGATGATCGCAGTCATGCCAAATTCACGCACGCCGTAGTGAATATAGTTGCCTGAGAAGTCTTTACGGGTTAACGATTTAGATCCAGACCAGATAGTCAAATTTGAAGGTGCAAGGTCAGCAGAGCCACCCATAAATTCAGGCAGCATTGCGCCAAACGCTTCTAGCGTGTTTTGAGATGCTTTGCGTGATGCGATATTTGCCGGGTTAGCCTGCAGAGAAGCAATGATTGTACTGGCTTTCTCTTCCCACTGAGCTGGAAGTTCAGCGTTTATACGACGTTTAAACTCAGCGGCTAAATAGGGGTAAACCGCTGCGTATGCTGAAAATTTTTCATCCCATGCTTTTTCTTTTGTGGCGCCCGCATCTTTTGCATCCCATTTTGCATAAATATCAGCAGGAATTTCAAATGGCGCGTGCTTCCAACCAAGAAATTTACGTGCTGCTGCAATCTCCTGTGCACCTAGTGGTGCACCGTGGCAATCGTGCGAGCCTGATTTATTTGGAGAGCCGTAACCGATAATAGTTTTAGTACAGATAAGCGTTGGCTTACCTGTTTCTGCTTTTGCAGCCTCGATAGCTGCGTTGATTGCCGCTGCATCGTGACCATCAACCGCCGCAATTACCTGCCAGCCGTACGCTTTGAAGCGTTGTGGCGTATCGTCTGTAAACCAGCCTTCAACTTCACCGTCAATCGAGATACCATTGTCATCCCAAAATGCGATAAGTTTACCCAGACCCAGCGTGCCGGCTAGTGAGCATACTTCATGAGAGATACCTTCCATCAGGCAGCCGTCTCCCATAAACAGATAAGTGTGGTGATCGACAATATCGTGCCCGTCTTTGTTAAACTGCGCAGCCAGCGAGCGTTCAGCTATCGCCATACCCACTGCATTAGCAATGCCCTGACCTAATGGACCCGTTGTTGTTTCAATACCGGGAGCATAACCATATTCAGGGTGGCCCGGTGTTTTAGAATGTAATTGACGGAAGCTTGTAATATCATCAATAGACAGTTGATAGCCGGTTAGATGCAGTAAAGAGTAAAGTAAGATTGAGCCATGGCCATTGGACAGAACAAATCTATCCCTGTTTAACCAATCAGGATTGCCGGGGTTATGATTAAGATGATCCCGCCATAATACTTCTGCGATATCTGCCATGCCCATTGGCGCGCCGGGGTGGCCTGAATTGGCTTTTTGCACCCCATCCATGCTTAATGCCCGGATAGCATTTGCTAATTGTTTGCGATTCATAATATTCCTATTTTTTATAGATCAAAATCTATTGGCTGAGTGTTATGCCTGAGTCATCTCTTCTAACTTAACTTGACCGGTCGTTTGTATTGCACTGGAATTTTGTGTTAAACAGGCCAGAATCATCTCTTCTAGCTTGACCTGATCAGCGGCAAAACCGCGGATCCCCTCTGCCAGCTTTTCAACTGCCATCGGATCCTGATGGTGCTGCCATAGAAATTCTGAGTAGGTTATTTTTTCTGGTTGGTTTTTTTGTTGGCCACTGGCAATAAGCTTTTCAACTAACTGATCATTGCACTCACTGAGTGCTTGTAACAGTACCGGGCTAATGGTTAGACGGTCGCATCCTGCCAGTGCTCTAATTTCCTCCAGATTACGGAAACTGGCTCCCATCACAACGGTTTTATAACCATGCTCTTTGTAGTAGTTGTAAATGTTGGTTACAGAAATCACACCCGGATCTTCATCAGCGGCAAAATCCCGGCCCTCTTTTCTCTTATACCAGTCCATAATACGGCCCACAAAAGGAGAGATAAGGTAGGCACCGGCTTCTGCACAAGCTCTGGCCTGGGCAAATGAGAATAAAAGAGTGAGATTACAGTTAATGCCTTCTTTTTCCAGGATTTCAGCAGCGCGAATGCCTTGCCAGGTAGAGGCTATTTTTATCAAAATGCGATCCTTGCTGATACCCGCATTATGGTACATTTGAATTAGCTGGCGCGCTTTTACCAGTGTTTTTTCTGTATCGTATGAAAGACGTGCATCTACTTCAGTTGAGACACGCCCGGGTATTACTTTTAGAATCTCTTTGCCGATATTAACGGCAAGCATGGCGCAGGTATCTGCAACTTGCTGTGCCTGGTTATCACTCTGCGTTCTTGCATAAGCAATCGATGCATCAATGAGATGCGCATAACTTTTGAGTTGAGCCGCTTTTAAGATCAAAGAGGGATTGGTGGTTGCATCTTCGGGTTTATATTGCGAAATCGCTTCGACTTCACCAGTATCTGCCACGACTGTGGTCATTTTTTGCAGTTGTTTTAATTGGTTTTCCATTTTTTTCATACTCGCTGTGGTTTTTATATCGCTAATAGGGCATTAATAACGATCAATGCCCTATTTATTGGCCGTATTGATTTAAAAAACATCCTTTAATTGGAGATAAAGTTTTTGAAATTTTTTGCGCTTAAGTGCATAGGCCGGAATATTTTTAATATTGGGAAGATGAGTTTGAATCAGCCCTGGAACGGGGCATACTTCTGAGATTTTTGCTTGTTTCGTTGTCCCTAAGTGAGCCAGTCGCGCAGCACCTAATGCCGGACCTACATCTCCGCCAGCCCGATAGGCGAGTTTTTTATTAAAAATATCAGCGAGCATTTGGCGCCAATAAGCACTGCGCGCGCCGCCACCAATTAAGGAGATCTCTTCAGGCTCGACACCTGTTGCATGGAGTGCATCTAAGCCATCAGCTAAAGCAAAACCGACCCCTTCTAATACGGCTTTGGCTAGCTCCGCACGTTTAGTCGCGTGCGTCATACCAAAAAATACGCCTTTAGCATTTGGGTTATTATGGGGTGTACGCTCTCCGGACAGATAAGGAAGGAAAATTACTTCTGAATTTTCATCGGCATGCGCTTTAGCCTCCGCAATCAGCTCGGGAACACTTGCTGCACCGGTTAATTCTGCAACCCAGGTTAAACAGGATGCAGCACTTAATATCACTGACATTGAGTGCCATGTTGAGGGGAGAGCGTGGCAAAAACTATGTAGTGCTGATTCTGGGTTTGCGCGAAAACCATCACTGACGGCAAAATATACGCCGGATGTTCCCAGTGACAGCATCGCCTGTCCGGGCTGAGTAATACCCACTCCAATCGCCCCCGCTGCATTATCACCGGCTCCGGCAACGACCGGCACACAAGGCATACCCCATTGATTAGCCAGCTCTTTTGATAAGGTGCCTGTGATTTGGCTGCCTTCATATAATTTAGGCATTTGCTGGCGAGTTAACCCGGTGGCCGCCAGCAATTGATCATTCCAGTCCCGTTTTGCTACGTCCAGCCACATAGTGCCGGCTGCATCAGACATATCGGAAGCAAAATCCCCCGTCATGCGATAGCGCAGGTAATCTTTTGGTAGTAATACTTTCGCTATTTTAGTGAAACATTCAGGTTCATTTTTTTGCACCCATTTCAGCTTAGGTGCGGTAAATCCCGGCATCATAATATTGCCGGTAATATCGCGACTTGCTGGTACTAACTGCTCTATTTCGAGACATTCTGCGGCGCACCGTCCGTCATTCCATAAAATAGCAGGGCGAAGGACTTCACCAGTGTCATTCAGTAATGTTGCACCGTGCATTTGTCCTGCCAGGCCAATCGCGCTCACGTTAGATAAGTCGATATCTTTTGCAAGTGCTTTAATGGCGCTATCTGTTGCACTCCACCATTCTGCCGGATCCTGCTCCGACCAGAGTGGTGCGGGTCGTGACACAGATATTGAGACGGTTTTTGTGCCTAAAATAAGTCCGCTTTGATCCAGTAAAATGACTTTCACTCCAGACGTTCCAAGATCAATACCAATAAACATACAAGGTTCCTTTTTATAAATGAGATAAAATTGCTTCAATTCATAAAGCGAAGAATAAGTATTCATGTGAGAAATACGCGCGCTCTCTCTTTCTGCATGCATGTTCTCGTTTATCCTAACGCCCTACAATTACGTTTTTTGATAGGCGCTTTCACTGATTTACTAATTGGGTTGCCGATCACAAACTCAGTAGGGGACCGTTAGTTGGGCTTTATTTTGTATTGGTAAAAACACTATTATTAGCGGCCAATGGCTTGTAGTGAATGAGTAGGAAAGTGGAATTCTGTCCGTCTGAGCACCCATCTTTACGTGATTTTCGCGGAAAATAACACTAAGGCTTGGTTAGATAATTTGTATGTAGTGATATTTGCTAATTATATTTTTAATAAAGGAATAACTTAGCCGTTTTTTTGATAACCCTCCCACATCTTTGAACTGTCGTGACAGTCATCAAATTTGAATTAAAGTTGTTTCTAATGAAAAATAATTATCGTATAACTTTGTTATTTAATGCCAATAAGGCATATGACCGTCAAATTATTAAAGGAATTGGCGAATATCTGCAAGCCACTCAGTGTGATTGGGATATTTTTTTTGGAGAAGATTTTTGCACTAATCTGGAAAACATTCAGGACTGGGTCGGTGATGGTATTATCGCAGATTTGGATAACCCTGAAATTGAATTGCTATTATCTCGTTTAACTATTCCTGTGATTGGTATCGGCGGCTCTTATGAAGATGAAAAAAATTATCCCAATATGCCTTATATCGCTACAGACAATATCAGTTTGGTTAATACCGCATTTAATCATCTGAAGGACAAAGGATTAGAGAATTTTGCATTTTATGGTTTACCTGAAAGTCGTTTAACACGCTGGGCCTGTGAACGGGAAAAAGCATTCAATAATATTATTAAAAGTGAAGAATATTATGGTTCAGTTTATCGGGGACATGTAACTGCACCGCAGACCTGGCAATATGATATGAACCGCTTGGCGGACTGGTTGCAACGTTTACCAACACCTGTTGGTATTATCGCTGTCACGGATGCACGAGCTCGTCACTTACTGCAGGTATGCGATCATCTCAATTTGATGGTACCGGATAAAATTGCAATTATTGGTATTGATAATGAGGAATTAACCCGCTATTTGACGCGAGTTTCATTAAGCTCAGTGGGGCAGGGGTGTAAATCCATGGGCTATTCTGCAGCGCAAATGCTTCATAAACGCTTGAGAGAGTTAAATGATATTCGCGAGTTAGCAACGGACAAAAATGTAAAATACCCTCGCCTTATTATTCCAGCAGTGGAAGTATTTGAACGGCAAAGCAGTGACTTTCAGGCAATTAAGGATCCCTACGTTATTAAAGCTATGCATTATATTCGCAATAATGCATATAACGGTATTAAAGTAGATCAGGTTTTAGATGCGCTGAGAATTTCGCGATCGAACTTAGAAGTGCGCTTTAAAGAAGAGCGCGGACATTCGGTACATCAGGAAATTCATAATTCAAAACTGAAACGTGCTTGTGAATTACTCAAATCGACCAATATTGCGATTGCTGAAATACCGACTATGTGCGGCTACCCATCGTTACAATATATGTACACTGTCTTCAAGAAAGAGATCAATTTCACCCCGAAAGATTACCGTATTAATCATGCGCTTTCTTTAATCGAATAGCGTAAGAAATGAAGGCATTACTAGCAGAAATTAAAGCAATATTGTCATATTTCAATAATCGAGTATGCCTTCTTTTTAACTAACGGCTTTTAGATCCAGATGCAGCTGAATCGGTAGCAATAAAACCTTTCTTTGCTGAGTTAATTGAGGGCTATTTTTAAGACTGTTTTATGCGAATAAGGGCGATTTGGGGAGTAAATACAATCTTGAGCAATATCCGCCATATTCACTTGATCAGGGTAATGTTGTGTTTCAAGGCATAATCCATAATAAGCATCATAAACTTTGCCTTCCCGTCCCATTTCACCCGGTAGCGCATTACCCGTATAAAGCTGAATGGCATTTTGGTCTGTGTAGACCTGCAATTGCAATCCTGTTGATTGACAATGCACTTGAGCTGCTAAAGCAAACCCCTTTTGATTTAAGCACCAGCAGTGATCATAACCCTGCACTAATTTTATCTGCTGCTCGTCGGCAGCCAAACCTTCTTTAATGACCTTTTCTGTGCGTAAATCCATTGCCGTTCCGCTAACGGGCTCTTTACTGATTGGGATTGATTGCTCATCAATTTTCAGATAATAATCAGCAGCAATGGAAATAGTATGATCAACAATTTTTTCATGGCAACCAGATAAATTAAAATAACTGTGTTGAGTTAGGTTAATAGGTGTTTCTCTGTCGCTTGTTGCCCGATAATCAATGGCAAGTTCGTTATTGTCATTTAACCTATAGGTAACGGTAAAGTTAATATCAGCAGGATAACCTGCCTCACCCGCTTTAGTTTGTATTGCCAGACGGATTTCCTGTTGGTTAAACAATTCCACCTTCCAGCGCTGCTTATCCAGGTGCAGAGAGGCGCCATGTAAATGATTATTGCCTTCATTTAATTCAAGTTTTATGGTTTGACCATTGAGCGGGAACTGGCCGTTAGCAATGCGATTTGCCCATGGACCAACGACGCTACCCACATAAGCTTTTGTAGCCAAATAATCTTGAGGTTGCTTAAACCCTAAAACAATATTTTGTTGCTTATGGTGTTTATCATTTACAAAAAAATTAACAATAGTGGCACCAAGCTCTGAAATATCAACCTGAGTACCTTGTATATTTTTTAACGAATAGAGATGCACATCACCCCATACCTGTACGACTGTTTGCGCCATTATTTGCTCCTTTTTGAGTATTGCGATATTAGTTTAAGAAACTATAAGGAATTCCATTCAGGTAATGCTCTATAGCGAGTCTTACCTGAATGGCTACTATGATGATTCGCCATGGGAAAAGAAATTGTGAAAAGTGGTAAGTCGTTTGCGCTATGTTGTTTTAACAAAATGGATCACAAAAATACTCATTGAATATGTGCCGCTTTTCCCTTTGCAGGTAACACTGCTTCTGTGATTGGTTTGGGTATAGCATTGCCGAAACACTCAGCAGTTACACCGTCAGTATGATTTTGCGAACAAAATCTGCCTTATCATCATTCCATCACTAATATTGTGAGTTTTCGGTTGTTTTGCTTGTTTTGTTAAAAGTGATTCAAGGAGAATGGGAGCAATGTAGCAATAACCAAATAGCAACAATCAATAATAAAATTACGTAATTGATTGGCAAGGGTAAAAAAACAAAAATCCTAATGACATTAATTTAATTAAAGGAGTTTAGGATGAAAAGACGTGATAGTGAGCAGGGGAGTTTCTTGTTTGTAGTAGCCATTAGTTGTGTCGCAACGATTGGCGGTTTTTTATTTGGTTTTGATAGTGGCGTTATAAACGGCACGGTCAAGGGGTTACAACTGGCCTTTGAATCTGACAGTGTAGGCTCTGGTTTTAATGTGGCTTCTATGTTGTTGGGCTGTGCCGGAGGCGCTTTCTTTGCGGGCACATTGGCAGATAAATATGGCCGCAGAACATTGTTAATTGTTGCCGCTGTCCTGTTCATTATTAGTGCATGGGGATCGGGTATTGCAACGTCATCGGTTGAATTCGTTATTTATCGCATTATTGGCGGACTGGGCGTTGGCGCAGCGAGTGTTATGGCGCCTGCTTATATTAGCGAAATTGCTCCCGCTAAGTATCGCGGGACGTTAGCCTCTGTCCAGCAGGTTGCTATTCTTTTTGGGTTAACAATGGCTTTTTTTAGTAATTATCTTATTGCTGATCTGGCCGGCTCTGCGACAGAGATCTTGTGGCTAGGCTCTGAGGCATGGCGTTGGATGTTCTGGATAGAGTTAATTCCTGCTGTTATTTTCTTTGTGGCATTAATGTTTATTCCAGAAAGTCCCCGTTATCTTGTTGCTGCAGGTAAAAGAGAAATCGCAATAGACGTGTTAGCGCGTTTATATGGAAAAAACTCAGCAGGGCTTAAAGCTGATAATATTGAGAACTCGTTGGGAAAAGATCGTCATAAACCCAAACTATCAGATCTAGTCGATAAAAATATTGCTAAAATTCGTCCGATTGTCTGGGTCGGTATAGGCCTTGCTGTTTTCCAACAATTAGTGGGTATTAACGTGGTGTTTTATTACGGCGCTGTCTTATGGCAAGCCGTTGGCTTTTCAGAGGCGGATTCATTGATGATAAATGTTATCGGTGGGGTGGTGAGTTTATCTGCGGTTGCCATTGCATTAGTCTCAATTGATAAGATTGGTCGTAAACCCTTATTAGTTACCGGATCAATAGGTATGGCGGTTGCCTTATCAATAATGGTCTATGTATTTGCGAATTCAGGCGTAGACCTCTCAGGTAACCTGATATTGGGCTCATCTGGGATAGTTGCACTGCTTGCCGCAAATGCTTTCATCTTCTTCTTTAATTTATCATGGGGGCCGGTGATGTGGGTTATGCTCGGTGAAATGTTTCCTAATCAAATTAGGGGATCCGCGCTTGCAGTTGCAGGTTTAGCACAATGGGGAGCCAACTTTTTAGTGACAATAACATTCCCAATTCTGCTTGGCTCAATTGGTTTAGCCGGTGTTTATGGATTTTATTCATTTTTTGCTTTGATTTCAGTCTTCTTTGTACTTAGATTTGTCAATGAGACTAAGGGGGTAGAGTTGGAAGATATGCAAGGTTATATTGCAGCAAATTAATCAGCAGATAAAGTGCACAATTAACCTGAATTCTGTATAAGGATTCAGGTTAATTAACAATAGGGCTATGAGATTAAGCGGTCATTACAGTGCGCTATTACCCTGAAATTCCCGATAACAGAACTTGAAAATGACCAAAGATCGGCCTGTTCGCAATTGGCACTGCTAGTTTATAGCTATGGGGTGAATCGAAATCGCACGGTATCAAAATTAAGGATCTGATTATTATCTATTTCTATCCCCTCAGCGCGCAGTAATGCAATTTTTTTATCGACTCCTAACGAGTAATTTCCTACTTCACCATTGCTTTTTACCACGCGATGGCAGGGCACAATGATCGGATTGGGGTTGGCTGCCATGGCATTGCCCACGGCCTGATAAGCCTTACCCTTTAAAGCATGGGCAATATCCCCATAGGTAACAAGCTTACCAGAGGGGATCTGCATTAGCAGCGCATAGCACTGCTCATTAAAGCTGTTCGCGTCAGGCAATGCTGTTAACCTCCTGTTCGCTCAGATAACGCCATTCACCTGAGGCGAGCTGCGCATCTAAGGTTATTTGTCCTATCTGCTCGCGGTGCAGTGCCGTTACATGGTTACCGATAGCGGCAAACATACGCTTAACCTGGTGGTATTTGCCTTCGCTGATGGTCAGTAACACTTCATTTTCAGAAATTATTTGCAGCTCTGCCGGCAGACAGGGCTGGTTTTCGCTTTTAAGCTCAATGCCTGTTTTAAACTGCTCCACAGCACTCGCCTGAATGGGCTCGGCCAGTTCGACGCGGTAACGTTTCGCACATTTTCTTCTTGGACTGGTTATTTTATGTGACCATTGGCCATCGTCGGTGATCAGGGTTAGGCCTGTTGTGTCGGCATCCAGGCGTCCGGCAATACACAGCTGTTGCGGCTTGTCGACTTTGATGAGACTGATGATGCTAGGCAACTGCTCGTCAACGGTTGAGCAGATATAATCTTTGGGTTTATTGAGCATAATGTAACGTGCAATGCGCACATTAATAAGCTTGCCATCTAAACTGATCGCTTCATCCTCTGCTACTTTATAAGCGCTATTACGCAGAGTTGTGTCTGCGTTGCTGATCCGTCCGTGCAGAATCGCTTTTTTAGCCTGGCTTCTGGTGAGTGTTGTTGATTGGCAAATATATTTATCTAGGCGCATGATTCTCTTCTTGTGCTAATAATTGTTGAATAGCGCTTTTAAGGGCACTTTGAGCTTGCTTTTTGCCTGCAAGATGGTGTTTTTTACAGATCTCTGCCCAGCTATGATTTTGTAATATTTTTTGTATTGTAAGGCATTGCTGCGTTTTGCTTAAGCTTTTTAAATCACGGCTTAATAGCAGAGTAATTAAAGCTGGCTCGACAAATTCATAAGGGAGGTTACCCTGCAGATAACTGCCTAGTTGTACGGACACTGGCTGTTGTTTGGCGACCTCCTGCAATAAGTTTGCAACAAGCAAGGGATCCAGCGTTTGCAGGTGGCGACTTAATTGCACTGCGAATTGCTCGCTAAACTGTTGCTGAATTTGCGCATGCAATTGCTTCCCCTGTGCAGATAATGGCTTATTAACAATAACTGAATGGGCTCCGCTGCTATGGTCGATACTTAAACCAATACGCAGCGTGCTAAATCCTAACTGTTGCCAAAAAGATAACAGTTCGCTCGTTGCCCCAAAACTGGCGCACAGATGATCAAATTTTTGCTGCTCTGCCCAGCCGCTCAGGTGGCTGACAAATTGTTTGCCTAATCCTAAATGTTGTAAGCAGGGATGAATGGCTATTCTTTGTATGCGTGCATAGCGAAAAGAGGCGGCTTCTTTGCAGGCACTATGAAAAGTCAGCGACTGTGCCACTAAGTGACCCTGCACCCTGCGTCTGCCTTGCCATATCTGCTCGCACATTACCTCCTCAAAACCTCCTTCATCATTGATCAGGGCGACACCCAGTAGTTGCTTGTTTTGCCTGACGACAAAAATATGCACTGTGGGGTCATTGAGCAGCTTTTCCAGATCTGAAGGTTTAGTCTGATAGTGGGCCAGTACTAATAAAGAAAAAGTATCCTGAAGTAACGTTTTCTTACGCAGTAAAGTCTGCCGCTCTAATTTTTCAAATTGCACTGCCTGCTGCGCTTGGTAGTGGGGCAGTTGAGATGCAGGCTCAGTTAAGCACAGACTGTTTAAGGTAAAGGATTCAACGGGATCATTAACTGCCCAGCGAATTGGCTGGTCGAGGTGAACTTGTCGCCATTGCGGTGCTATTGTGTTTAACCGTTTTTGGAAACGCAGCGCAAAGCCGCGACCGGATCCTTCATAACCGTGCAGAGTAGTGGCAAAAACTAAGCGGGCATAATGGCGAGCAAGCGCTTCTAATGTAGGTACAGGTAATGCGGCTGCTTCATCAATAATAAGGAGATCACATTTGGGCTTATGGGCGAGCAGGCTATCAGGCGCGATAAACTGGATCGATTTGCCCTGTTCATCAGACACTGAAAAAGCGGGCTGCTGCTGGGCATTTAATAATGAGCGGGCATGTTTGAAAAGGGTCACTGTGGCCTGTTTATTGGGCGCGCAGATTAAGATAGTTGTAAGATCTGAGCTGAGTAAATGCGCCGCGGCGATACCCAGCGCTGCCGATTTTCCTCTTCCTCTATTAGCGGTTAGTAGCAGAGGTCGATGGCGGTGCCCGGTTACTGTTTTAATGATCGCTGCAATCGCAGTCTCTTGCTCAGATAAATTGAGATCGTTGTTTAACTCTGTCTGTGCTATGCAAGGGCTGTAAACGGGCAGAGGTTGGCTCTGCCCGACGCTGATAAAATTATACAGGCAGAGTTGTGCATCTAGGTATTGATAGAAGAGATCCTTGTTATCAATTTCTTCCGGGCTGATAAGCAGTAATAAACCGCCACCACGCAGTGCGCCTTCACTGGCCGCGAAAGCGTTAGCATCAAAACTAGCAAAGGCATTGATTATTAATAGCCTGGTCTCCTGGCCTAATATCTGTTTATAAGGAGTTGAGCTAATGCCCTCTGGAGAAGGGCCGCACCAAAAATAGGACTGCTGTAAATGGGTAATTAAAAAGGTAGCCTTTTGGTAACACCAGACTAAATCACCGCGCAGGCGCAATATCTGACGATGATTGTCAATAATCGCTTGCTGCTGAATATTTTTGGCAAATGAAAGAAGTGCTGACACAGGTATTCCTAGTTTTACTACGACCATGGGAGGAGTATATCACCAGCAAATTAAGATTGGTTGCAGTCAATAAATATATCGATCAATGCGCGATAAGTAGGAGAGGGATCGTAAGAAGATCCTTATGATTATTTTTTAAACGAAACGCTAAGAAACGCTTGCATTAGCACACAATAACTGTAATATACCCGCACTTGCCAATATGGCAGGCGGGCAATAAGCCCCATAATCTAATTCATCAGGTTATCAAAATGACTCCCGATTGGGGAGTGACTAGTTTGAATGGACACTTGAGATCTATCTATGATGGATTGTCAGGTGTTTGTTTGTATGTTGTATTTTTAACTATTGGAGTTTTGGTCCATGCAGAACCAAAGAATCCGTATCCGCCTTAAAGCTTTTGATCATAAATTGATCGATCAATCAACGGCGGAGATCGTTGAAACTGCAAAGCGCACAGGTGCTCAGGTACGTGGTCCTATTCCACTGCCTACTCGTAAAGAGCGTTTCACCGTATTGGTATCACCGCATGTAAATAAAGATGCTCGTGACCAGTATGAGATCCGCACTCACAAGCGCTTGATTGATATCGTAGAACCAACTGAAAAGACTGTTGACGCACTAATGAAGCTAGATTTAGCTGCTGGCGTTGATGTTCAAATCAGCTTGGGTTAGAAGGGAGTTAAAACAATGACAATCGGTCTAGTAGGTCGTAAAGTTGGTATGACTCGCATCTTCACTGAAGATGGTGTTTCTATCCCAGTTACAGTTCTTGAATGTACACCAAATCGTGTTACTCAAGTGAAAACACTTGATACGGATGGCTATTCAGCTATCCAAGTAACGACTGGCTCTAAAAAAGCTAGCCGTGTAACCAAGCCAGAAGCTGGTCATTTTGCGAAAGCAGGTGTTGAAGCTGGCCGTGGTCTGTGGGAGTTTACTCTTGCTGACAACGAAGGTGCAGATATCAAAGTCGGTGCTGAGCTAAGCGTTGAGCTTTTCAACGAAAAAAACAAAGTAGATGTTACAGGTCAGTCGAAAGGTAAAGGTTTCCAAGGTGGTGTTAAACGTTGGAACTTCCGTACGCAAGACATGACACACGGTAACTCACTATCACATCGTTCTAATGGTTCGATTGGTATGTGTCAAACACCGGGTCGTGTTTTCAAAGGCAAAAAAATGTCTGGCCACATGGGTGCTGAGCGTGTAACGACTCAAAACCTAGAGATTGTTCGCGTAGACGTTGAACGCAACCTACTGCTCATTAAAGGTGCAGTACCTGGTGCGAAAAACGGCAATGTGTTCATTAAACCTGCTGTTAAAGCATAACCAAGGAGCTAGTATGGAATTGGTATTGAAAGATGCACAAAGTGCTCTTGAAGTTTCTGACGCTACCTTTGGACGTGAATTCAATGAAGCCCTAGTTCATCAGGTAGTCGTTGCATATGCAGCTGGTGCTCGTCAAGGTACTCGCGCTCAGAAAACGCGTAGCGATGTACGTGGTGGTGGTAAGAAGCCATGGCGTCAAAAAGGTACGGGCCGTGCTCGTGCTGGTACAATCCGTAGCCCAATTTGGGTTGGCGGTGGCGTAACTTTTGCTGCACGTCCACAGGATCACAGCCAAAAAGTTAACAAAAAGATGTACCGCGGAGCGATTAGAAGTATTTTTTCTGAGTTAGTTCGCCAAGATCGTCTAATTGTTGTCGAAAACTTCAGTGTTGAAGCTCCGAAAACTCAAGAGCTGAAAGCTAAGTTAAAAGAACTGGATTTAAAAGATGTATTAATCATCACTGAAGAATTAGATGAAAATCTATTCTTAGCAGCACGTAACCTCTACAAAGTAGACGTTCGTGATGTTCAAGGTATTGATCCAGTAAGCCTAATCGCATTTGATAAAGTTTTAGTAACTGCTGATGCAGTGAAAAAGATTGAGGAGAGCCTAGCATGATCAGTGAAGCACGTTTACTGCAAGTTATCCTCGCCCCGCATATCTCTGAGAAGGGAACTTTATCTGCTGAAAACCATAATACTATGGTATTCAAAGTTGCGGGTAATGCAACTAAAGCAGAAATCAAAGCGGCAGTTCAGAAACTGTTCGAAGTTGAAGTTACTGGTGTTCGCACACTTAACGTGAAGGGTAAAACCAAACGTACAGGTCAACGTATGGGTCGCCGTAGCGACTGGAAAAAAGCATACGTTACTCTGGTTGAAGGTGCTGACATCAATTTCGCTGGCGCTGAGTAGAGGAATTATAGATGGCTATTGTAAAATGTAAGCCTACGTCTCCAGGTCGTCGCCACTTAGTTAAAGTGGTGAATAACGAACTGCACAAAGGCAAGCCATACGCACCACTTTTAGAGGCTAAATCTAAATCAGGTGGTCGTAATAATGGCGGTCGTATTACGGTTCGTCACATCGGTGGTGGTCACAAACAACACTACCGTATCGTTGACTTTAAACGTAATAAAGACGGTATCCCGGCAAAAGTTGAGCGTTTGGAATATGATCCAAACCGCAGTGCAAACATTGCACTAGTACTTTATGCTGATGGTGAGCGTCGCTACATTCTAGCGCCTAAGGGCCTGGTTGCTGGTGATTCAATCCAATCTGGTGAAGATGCATCAATCAAAGTGGGTAACTGCTTACCGATGCGTAATATTCCAGTAGGTACAACTGTACATGCTGTAGAAATGAAACCTGCTAAAGGTGCACAAATTGCACGTTCAGCTGGTGCATACAGCCAAATTGTAGCTCGTGATGGTGCTTACGTGACCCTACGTTTACGTAGTGGTGAAATGCGTAAAATCCCTGCTGAGTGTCGTGCAACAATCGGTGAAGTTGGTAATGCAGAACATATGCTACGCCAATTAGGTAAAGCGGGTGCAACGCGTTGGCGTGGTGTTCGTCCTACTGTTCGTGGTGTTGTAATGAACCCGGTAGATCACCCACATGGTGGTGGTGAAGGTAAAACATCGGGTGGTCGTCATCCTGTTTCTCCTTGGGGTATGCCTACTAAAGGCTACAAAACTCGTAAGAACAAGAGTACTGATCAGTACATTGTTCGTCGTCGTAATAAGAAATAAGCAGAGGTATCGCCATGCCACGTTCTCTCAAGAAGGGTCCATTCATTGACCTACACTTGCTGAAGAAGGTAGAGAAAGCGATGGAAAGCGGAGAGAAAAAGCCAATTAAAACTTGGTCTCGCCGTTCAATGATCATTCCAAACATGATTGGATTGACCATCGCTGTCCATAACGGGCGTCAACACGTGCCAGTATTTGTAACTGATGAAATGATCGGTCACAAACTGGGTGAATTTGCACCAACGCGCACTTACCGTGGTCATACCGCGGATAAGAAAGCGAAGAAATAGAGGTAACTATGGAAGCTTTAGCTAAACATCTATACGCTCGTTCTTCGGCTCAGAAAGCGCGCCTGGTAGCAGATCAAGTACGTGGACTACCAGTAGAAAAAGCACTAGAACTTTTATCTTACAGCCCTAAAAAAGCTGCTGTATTGATTAAAAAAGTTGTAGATTCTGCAATAGCAAACGCTGAACACAATGAAGGCGCTGATATTGATGAGCTAGTTATCACAAAAATTTGTGTTGATGAAGGCCCAACAATGAAGCGTATCATGCCGCGTGCGAAAGGTCGTGCCGATCGCATAATGAAGCGTTCTTGCCATATCACAGTAGTGGTATCAGACAGGGGTTAAACAATGGGACAGAAAGTTCATCCTAACGGTATTCGCCTAGGTATCACTAAAGCATTTAGCTCTACTTGGTATGCTGGCACAAAAGATTTCGCTGACAACCTTTACAGTGATTTCGAAATCCGTAAATTCTTAACAGAGAAACTTAAAGCAGCTTCTTTGTCTAAGATCACAATTGAACGCCCGGCGAAAAGTGTTCGTGTGACTATTCACACTGCACGTCCAGGTGTTGTAATTGGTAAAAAAGGCGAAGATGTTGAAAAGCTACGCGCAGCTATTGCTAAAATGGCCGGCGTTCCTGCTCAAATCAACATTTCAGAAGTTCGTAAACCTGAACTTGACGCAAAACTAGTCGCAGATTCTATCTCTTCTCAGTTAGAGCGTCGTGTAATGTTCCGTCGTGCTATGAAGCGTGCAGTACAAAATGCTATGCGTCTAGGCGCTAAAGGCATTAAAGTTCAAGTAAGTGGTCGTTTAGGTGGTGCAGAAATCGCACGTGCTGAATGGTATCGTGAAGGTCGTGTACCTCTACATACTCTTCGCGCTGATATCGATTACTCAACTTCAGAAGCGCATACTGTTTACGGTATTATCGGTGTTAAAGTTTGGATATTTAAAGGCGAAGTTCTAGGTGGTTTACCACTACAACAAGAACAACAGCCATCTAAACCTAAGCGCAAAAGCCGCGGCAAGTAGGAGTATACGCTAATGATGCAACCAAAACGTATGAAGTTCCGTAAAATGTTCAAGGGCCGCAACCGTGGTCTTTCGAAAGGTGCGGAAGTAAGCTTTGGCGAATTTGGATTAAAAGCTGTCGGTCGTGGTCGAATTACTGCTCGTCAAATCGAAGCAGCACGTCGCGCAATGACTCGCCATGTTAAACGTCAAGGTAAAATCTGGATCCGAGTATTTCCTGATAAACCGATTACCGGCAAACCGTTAGAAGTTCGTCAAGGTAAAGGTAAAGGTAATGTTGAGTACTATGTTGCTCAAACTCAGCCAGGTAAAGTTCTTTATGAAATGGAAGGTGTTCCAGAAGCATTAGCTCGTGAAGCATTTGCTCTTGCGGCTGCTAAATTGCCATTGGCAACAACTTTCGTAACTCGTAAGGTGATGTAATGAAAGCTAACGAACTAAAAGAAAAAAGCGTTGAAGAGCTTAATGCTGAACTTCTTAACTTATTACGTAAGCAATTCGAATTACGTATGCAGTTAAGCACTGGTCAGTTAGCACAGCCGCATTTAGTTAAACAAGTGCGTCGTGACATTGCCCGTGTTAAGACAGTATTAAATCAGAAGGTAGGTGCGTAATGAGCGAATCTAAAACTCGTACTCTTCAAGCGAAAGTAATCAGTGCAAAGATGGATAAATCTATCGTTGTTGCTATCGAACGTAAAGTGAAGCACCCGTTATACGGTAAATTCATGAAGCGTACGACTAAGTTACATGCGCATGATGAAACAAATCAATGTAGTGAAGGCGATGTTGTATTAATCAGCGAATGCCGTCCACTTTCTAAGACTAAGTCTTGGACATTGGTAGAAATCGTAAATAAAGCTTAATTTATTAAACTTTGTTTACATATGTATAAACGGCGCCCATTCTGGGTGCCGTTTTTTTAGACTATCTTTCTGTTAAAGTTGGTGGTATTATGCCGCACCCTAAAAATATGGGTAAACAACTCCTAGAGAGTAATCAATTGTAAAATAGCGGAGCACTGTAATGATCCAAATGCAAAGTGTGCTAGATGTCGCCGATAATTCTGGCGCTCGACGCGTAATGTGTATTAAGGTCCTTGGTGGCTCGCACCGCCGTTATGCAGCAATCGGTGACATCATCAAAGTTTCTGTGAAGGAAGCAATTCCTCGCGGTAAAGTTAAAAAAGGTGATGTTCATTCAGCTGTGGTTGTGCGTACCAGAAAAGGTGTACGTCGTCCCGATGGTTCTGTAATTCGATTTGATCGCAATGCAGCGGTTATGTTGAATGCAAACAACCAGCCTATCGGCACACGTATCTTTGGCCCTGTAACTCGTGAACTTCGTAATGATAATTTCATGAAGATTGTTTCACTGGCGCCAGAAGTACTGTAAGGAACCGAAAATGGCAGTAAAAATTAAACGTGACGATGAAGTAATTGTTATTACTGGTAAAGATAAAGGTAAAACTGGGAAAGTTTCTCAAGTTTTATCTAACGGTAAAATAATTATTGACGGTGTAAACACTGTGAAGAAACATCAAAAGCCAAACCCGCAAGCGGGCGTAACTGGTGGTATTATCGAACAGTCTGCACCAATACAAATTTCAAATGTTGCGATCCTTAACTCGGAAACGGGTAAAGCGGATCGTGTTGGATTTAGACTTGAAGACGGAAAAAAAGTACGTTTTTTCAAATCTAATAATGAACTTGTGAAGTAACTGGAGTTTACGATGGCGAAACTGCATGATTTCTATAAAGACAACGTAGTGTCTGATTTGCAAACGCAATTCGGCTATACGTCTGTCATGCAAGTCCCTCGAATAGAGAAAATCACCCTGAATATGGGTGTTGGTGAAGCACTGGCTGATAAAAAAGTGCTTGAGAACGCAGCGTCAGATATGGCTGCAATCTCAGGTCAAAAGCCAATGATCACTAAAGCACGTCGCTCTGTGGCTGGCTTCAAAATTCGTGAAGGCTACCCGATTGGTTGTAAAGTAACACTACGTGGTTCGCGTATGTGGGAATTTTTTGAGCGTTTGGTAACAATCGCTATCCCACGTGTACGTGATTTCCGTGGCCTGAATGCTAAGTCATTCGATGGTCGTGGTAACTACTCTATGGGTGTACGTGAGCAAATCATTTTCCCTGAAATCGATTACGATAAAGTTGATAAAGTACGTGGTTTAGATATCACAATTACGACATCAGCTAAGACTGACGAAGAAGGGCGTGCATTACTGTCTGCCTTTAACTTCCCATTCCGTAAGTAAGGTGTAAATAATGGCTAAACAATCAATGAAAGCGCGTGAAGTAAAACGTGCGAAGCTTGTTGTTAAATTCGCAGAAAAACGTGCGTCTTTAAAAGCAATCATTAGTGATATCAATGCAACTGACGAAGCTCGTTGGGATGCAGTGTTACAGCTTCAAACGCTACCTCGTGATTCAAGTCCAGTTCGTAAACGTAATCGTTGTAACGTAACTGGTCGTCCGCATGGTTTCCTACGTAAATTTGGCATGAGCCGTATTAAGGTTCGTGAGCATATGATGCGCGGAGAAATCCCTGGCCTGAAAAAAGCCAGCTGGTAATCAATTAATCACGGAGTAGAAATTTATGAGCATGCAAGATCCTATTTCGGATATGCTTACGCGTATTCGTAACGGTCAAGCAGCAAGCAAAGTTTCTGTTAAGATGCCTTCTTCTAAGCAAAAAGTTGCAATCGCAACTGTGCTTAAAGCTGAAGGTTACATTACAGATTTCGTTGTTGCTGGTGACACAAAGCCTGAATTAGAAGTTACTTTAAAGTACTTTGAAGGCAAAAAAGTTATCGATACTATTAAACGAGTCAGCCGTCCAGGTCTGCGTATCTACAAAGGTGCAAACGATCTTCCTAAGGTTATGGCTGGTTTAGGTATCGCAATCATTTCCACTTCACATGGTGTTATGACTGACCGTGCTGCGCGTAAAGCAAGCATTGGCGGTGAAATCATCTGTTACGTATCATAAGGAAGTAGTCAATGTCTCGTATAGCTAAGGCACCGATTACTTTACCTTCTGGCGTTGAAGTTAAAGTAAATGGTCAAGAAGTTGCCGTTAAAGGCAGCAAAGGCGAACTCGTTCGTACTCTTAATGATGCTGTTGTTGTTAAACTAGAAGACGGTGTGATTACATTTGCGCCAGTTGAAGGTGTTAAAGACGCTTGGGCACAAGCAGGTACTGCTCGTGCTAACGTTAACAACATGGTTGTAGGCGTAACTGAAGGCTTTAAGAAGACTCTTCTTCTTCAAGGTGTCGGTTACCGTACACAAGTTCAAGGCCAAAATGTGAACCTAACATTAGGTTTCTCACATCCTGTTGTTTACGCACTACCACAAGGTATTACTGCTACGGCGCCAAGCCAAACAGAAATTACTCTTGAAGGTGCTGACAAACAACAAGTTGGTCAAGTAGCTGCAGAGATTCGTGCATTCCGTCCACCTGAGCCTTATAAAGGTAAAGGCGTTCGTTACGCTGATGAAAATGTGCGTCGTAAAGAAGCGAAGAAAAAGTAAGGTAAGACTATGGATAAGAAAGCATCTCGTCTTCGTCGTGCTACTCGCACACGTAAGAAATTACAAGATCTTGGTGCCACTCGTCTTGTGATCAACCGTACACCTCGCCATACTTACGCGCAGGTAATTACAGCAGACGCACAAGTCGTAGCAAGCGCTTCTACATTAGAAAAAGAAGTGCGTGCACAAGTTAGCAATGGTGGTAATAAGGAAGCAGCTCAACTAATTGGTAAATTAGTTGCAGAGCGCGCTATCGAAAAAGGAATTTCTAAAATTTCTTTTGACCGTAGCGGTTTCCAATACCACGGCCGTGTAGCCGCACTAGCTGAAGCAGCTCGTGAAGCTGGTCTACAGTTCTAATCTAAGGGTATAGATGATGTCAAAAGTAGAATCTCAAACCGGTGATCTGAACGAAAAGCTAATCGCAGTTAACCGAGTTTCAAAAGTAGTTAAAGGTGGTCGCATCTTTAGCTTTACAGCACTAACAGTTGTTGGTGATGGTAATGGTCGTGTTGGTTTTGGTTATGGTAAAGCACGTGAAGTTCCTGCAGCTATTCAAAAAGCTATGGAAAAAGCACGTCGCAATATCAGCGAAATCCAATTAAAAGGTAACACTCTGCAGCATCCTATCAAGGGCCGTCATTCTGGTTCTAAGGTATATATGCAACCAGCATCTGAAGGTACTGGTATTATTGCAGGTGGTGCAATGCGTGCCGTATTAGAAGTTGTTGGTGTACAGAACGTACTATCTAAAGCTTACGGCTCAACTAACCCAATTAACGTTGTTCGCGCTACGCTTGATGCACTAGAGAATATGAATTCTCCAGAGCAAATAGCTGCTAAGCGTGGCTTAAACGTTACTGAATTGCTGGGGTAATTAAGCATGGCTACTAAAACGATTAAAATCACCCAAACCAAAAGTGCAATTGGCCGTTTACCAAAGCACCGTGCAACACTAACAGGCCTAGGTCTGCGTCGCATCGGTCATACTGTTGAGTTAGAAGATACTCCTTCAGTACGTGGTATGGTTAATAAAGTTTACTATATGGTTAAGGTTGAGGGGTAATTATGAAACTAAATACTCTATCTCCGGCAGCTGGTGCTAAGCACGCTGCTAAACGTGTAGGTCGTGGTATCGGCTCTGGACTTGGCAAAACTTGTGGCCGCGGTCATAAAGGTCAAAAGTCTCGTTCAGGCGGTACTGTACGTCCAGGTTTTGAAGGCGGTCAAATGCCTTTGAAACAGCGTTTACCAAAATTTGGTTTTACATCACGTAAATCTCTTGTTAGCTGTGAAGTTCGTTTGAGCGAAATAGGTAACGTAGAAGGTGATGTAGTAACTATCGAAACGTTGAAACAGGCTGGTCTACTTGCGAACACTGTGAAGTTTTCAAAAGTAGTACTATCTGGTGAAATCTCTCGTTCAGTTACAGTACAAGGCCTTCGTGTTACGAAAGGCGCGCGTGCTGCAATTGAAGCTGCGGGCGGAAAAATCGAGGAATAATAGGCAATGGCTAAGAAACCAGGATTAGATCCTAAAGCGGTACAAAGCAGTAATTTGAGCGAACTTAAAACACGACTTTGGTTTGTTTTAGGTGCTATTTTAGTGTTTCGTGCAGGCTCTTTTGTTCCCATTCCTGGTATTGACGCCGCTGTCTTGGCTGATCTGTTCCAACAGCAAAAGGGTACCATCATAGAAATGTTTAACATGTTCTCTGGTGGTGCGCTTTCGCGTGCATCTATCTTTGCTTTGGGTATTATGCCGTATATTTCGGCATCGATTATTATCCAATTGTTGACCGTTGTTCATCCTCCTTTAGCTGAGCTAAAAAAAGAGGGTGAGTCAGGTCGACGTAAGATAAATCAATACACGCGCTACGGTACTTTGATACTGGGTACATTCCAAGCGATTGGTATTGCGACTGGTTTGCCTTCTATGATGCCGGGACTTGTTGAAAATGCAGGTCTTAGTTTTTATATTACGGCAGTTGTAAGTCTGGTTACCGGAACTATGTTCCTTATGTGGCTGGGTGAGCAAATTACCGAACGCGGTATAGGTAATGGTATTTCTATCATTATCTTTGTAGGTATTATTGCTGGTCTGCCTCAAGCAATTGGGCAAACTGCAGAGCAAGCACGTCAAGGTGAACTTCATCTTCTGGTGTTATTGGCATTAATAGTTATCGTTTTTGCGACAACCGCATTTGTTGTATTTGTTGAACGTGGTCAGCGACGTATCGTTGTTAACTACGCAAAACGTCAACAAGGGCGTAAAGTTTTTGCTGCTCAAAGCACGCATCTGCCATTGAAATTAAATATGGCTGGTGTTATCCCTGCAATTTTCGCATCGAGTGTTATCCTCTTTCCGGGTACAATCGCGCAGTGGTTCGGTCAGACTGAAGGTTTAAGCTGGTTATCGGATGTTTCATTGGCTTTACAGCCAGGACAACCGTTGCATATGATGTTATATGCTGCAGCTATTATCTTCTTTTGCTTCTTTTACACTGCACTTACGTTTAACCCACGTGAAACTGCAGATAATTTGAAGAAAAGCGGTGCCTTTATTCCAGGTATTCGTCCCGGAGAACAAACATCACGTTACATTGATAAAGTGATGACACGTCTGACATTGGCGGGCGCGTTATATATTACTTTTATCTGTTTGATTCCCGAGTTCATGATGGTCGCAATGAATACGCAGTTCTACTTCGGTGGTACCTCGTTATTAATTATTGTGGTTGTTATCATGGACTTTATGGCACAGGTGCAGACTCATTTGATGTCTAATCAATATGATTCTGTCTTGAAAAAAGCTAACTTGAAAGATTACGGTAAATAACCGCCTGACAAGTTATACTAACTACGGAGTGTTGCAATGAAAGTTCGTGCATCCGTTAAAAAAATCTGTCGTAACTGCAAAGTTATCAAACGCCACGGTGTGGTGCGTGTTATCTGTGTAGAGCCAAAACATAAACAACGTCAAGGCTAAGATCGATTTTGGATCTCAATGGCTTAGGTAACTGAAGTTATCTAAGCTTTGTTTTGTTTGATAAATCATCATTTGTAGAGTATCCTACCGGGCTTTTCGCAAATGAATCGTTAACTTTTAAGGAGTGCATAGTGGCCCGTATCGCTGGCATTAACGTTCCTGATCACAAGCATGCCGTCATTGCATTAACTGCAATTTTCGGTATTGGCAAGACCCGCTCACAACTAATTTGTGCAGCTGCAGGTATTGCTGAATCAACCAAGCTTAAAGATCTGGATGAAACACAAATCGAAGCTCTTCGTACCGAAGTGGCTACGTTCACCGTTGAAGGTGATTTACGTCGTGAAGTTTCTATGAACATCAAACGTCTTATGGACCTTGGTTGTTACCGTGGACTTCGTCATCGTCGCAGCTTGCCTGTACGTGGACAGCGTTCTAAAACGAAT
>Ga0075011_10000258_pt1 | contig 27941 bp, 28 predicted proteins | sample TARM_MetaG_T_14_FD_72354 | JGI IMG/M metagenome (GOLD analysis project Ga0075011, IMG submission 72354) | Freshwater microbial communities from Pennsylvania, USA, analyzing microbe dynamics in response to fracking - TARM_MetaG_T_14 | ecosystem: Environmental > Aquatic > Freshwater > River... | reverse complement strand
CAAAGCGGCATAATTTCACGCATAATGCTGCTTGTTGCATCAGGTCTAAGCAATAAAACGTCCCCACTTTGGGCGATAATTTGAACCAATGAATCTTTTTTTAACCGTTTATTATTTCTTACAAATGGTTCGAAATACTCAAATATTTCAGGTTCATACTTTGTGTATCCTGCTTTTGTGACTAGTGATTCAAGATGTTTTTGCATACTTTCTTTTTTGCAAAAAATGCTAATTTTTCATTAATGGTTAATAAATCCATGTTACTGCCTCCTTTTTTTGTATAAAAAAATCCCAGGTAGATTGTATCTACCTGGGAATACTTAATAGATTAGATACAAGCCATCGATCAACACAAAATAGGCTTGTATTAATAACTAAATTAATAACAATCCTTGGTTTTATAATGATGATGGTTGCTTGTAAATAAAAATGTCATAGTTGCCACCTCAAAAATTAAGTTTTGGCAATATTATATATCGCTCACATAAGAATACAACCTTTTTGGACCATTTTTTTCATAGTCTAGAATGAAAGCGTAAACTTCGCTTATTGGCTATAGAAAAAAGACTCAAAAATGAGTCTTTTTAAAAGTAAAGCGTTTCTATAAGCCATGTTCTGTACCTATAAAGGCGACAATCATTTATCTGCGCCTAAGCGCCTCTTCTTAGATTGAATTATCTTTGAAGAGTGCCCCTACCAATTTTGGGTTTCTAGCTTGCGGGGTTTACCCGTTCCACCTTCTATGTTTCCATAAAAGCTCGTCTCTGTGGCACTTTTAAAGATACTAATACCATTTAACAGGTATGCTCTCAGCCGTCATACAATTGTATGCATAGAGTTATGGTTTCCTCTATCACAATCACTACAAGCATCTCAGCTTGTGCTAGCATGGACTTTCCTAACCACCTTAGTGATGGCTCGATTGTCCGAAACGCCTTATTTATTGTTTTGTTCTTCTAGAATTTCTTCTAAATCTTCGATACATGCTCCACAAGTGATTCCTGCATCGGTTTTATCGCCAATCGCATCAATATCATCTGCGCCATTTTCAATGGCTTCTAAGATGGTTCCATATGATACTTCTTGACAATGACAAATAATTTCATCTTTATCTTTCATGATGCACCTCCATTGTTGATACATCAATTATAGCAATTTTTTATTTAGATTCCTTTTCAGATGCTTTAGGATTTTCTAGTGTCGCTTTACGACTTAAATCAATGCGACCACGATCATCGATTCCGATGACTTTCACTTTGATTTTTTCTCCTAATTTAACAACATCTTCAACCTTCGCAACACGCTCATGTGCAAGTTTAGAAATATGGCAAAGCCCATCAGTGCCTTTCCACAGTTCAACAAAGCATCCGAATTTTTCAATACGAACAACTTTTCCTTCATATACTTCGCCAACCTTCGCAACACGTACAATATCTTCAATGCGTTTCATCGCGCTTAAGATTGGTTCGATATCTGTATGCATTACAGTTACTCGGCCATCTTGTTCAATATCAATTTTAACATCATCATTTTCTTCGATGATTTTTGAAATTTGTTTTCCGCCTGGTCCAATAACATCACGAATTTTGTCTGGGTCAATCAGCATGATTTTTACTTTTGGCGCATGTTTAGCGACTTCAGGACGTGGTTCTTTAATGGCTGTAAGCATGTTATCTAAAATCGTCATACGACCAACTTTTGCTTGGTTTAATGCTGTTTGTAAAATTTCTTTGCTTAATCCACTGATTTTGATATCCATTTGTAAGGCTGTGATACCTTTTTCAGTCCCAGCAACTTTAAAGTCCATATCACCTAAGTGATCTTCTAATCCCTGAATATCAGAAAGCACACGATGCGTCTTACCATCACTGATAAGTCCCATAGCGATGCCAGCAACTGGCGCTTTAATAGGCACACCAGCGGCCATTAATGACATACATCCCGCACAAATACTCGCTTGTGAAGTTGAGCCATTACTTTCTAAAATTTCACTTACGATACGTACAGTATAAGGGAAATCTTCTTCGTTTGGTAAAACTTGTGCTAACGCACGCTCACCAAGTGCCCCATGTCCAATTTCACGTCGTCCAGGTGGCCCGTAACGTCCTGTTTCACCCACTGAATATGGTGGGAAGTTATAATGAAGCATAAAACGTTTTTTAGTTTCTTCATCGCTTAATCCATCGATAAATTGATACTCACCAAGTGCGCCAAGTGTTGTTACACTAAGTGCTTGTGTTTGACCTCTTGTAAATAATGCACTTCCGTGTGTTCTTTCAAAAATATCAATTTTTGAATTTAATGGGCGAATCTCTTCTAAGCTTCTTCCATCAGGTCTAATACCTTTTTCAATAATTAAACGTCTTACTTCAGCTTTTACAACCGAGTCAGAATAATTTTTTGCTTCTTTAAGTTTAAGTTTACGATCATCTTTATCAAGTGAGGCATAATGATCTTCTAATTTTTCTTTGATTTCATTGTTAATGCCTTTTAAGACATCACTACGCTCAGTACGGTCATGAATAGAAACGGCTTTAAGAATTTCATCTTTGTAATGTTTATCAATAAACGATGTAACGTCTTCATCATCCATTTCTTTTTCAAATTCCATTTTTTCTTGGCCGATTTCAGCAACAATTTCTTCTTGGAAAACACATAATTTTTTAATCCATTCGTGTCCAAACATAATCGCATCTAACATTTCTTCTTCAGGGACTTGTTTAGCACCTGCTTCAACCATGTTAATCGCGTCTTTAGTTCCGGCAACGGTTAAGTCGATATCACTATATTCTAGTTCTTCAATAGTTGGGTTAACGATAAATTCTCCGTCTACTCGTCCAACAACAACCCCAGCAATTGGTCCATCAAATGGCATGGGACTTAGGGCAAGTGTTAAACTGCTCCCAAACATTGCAGTCATTGGTGGTGAATAATCAACATTCCCACTCATAACTGTATTAATGATTTGAATATCATGTTTAAAACCATCAGGGAACAATGGTCTGATTGGACGGTCGATTAATCTCGCCGTCAATGTTTCTAACTCTGAAGGTCTACCTTCACGTTTTAGAAACCCTCCCGGAATTTTTCCGGCCGCATAGAGTTTTTCAGTATAATTGACCATCAACGGGAAGAAATCTAATGTACTTGGCTCTTTTGAAGCTTGAGTAACACTCAGTACACCGGTATCTTCGTAGCGGATAATTGCGGCAGCAGTTGCTTGTTTAGCAACCTCGCCAACCTCAACAATTAAGCGACGTCCATTGAAGTCAAATTCGAAAATCTTGGCTTCTGTCATTTTTTATTTCCTCTTTTCTCTTCTTCTATTTTCTACAATTAATAATAATATCATAAAAATCGTTAAAAGTATAGTAAACATCACTAAAAAAAAAGCGATACTAATCGCCTTTTTTAGCTATTTTCTTAAGATTCCATGACCACCATAAATCGGTCTAATATCATTGACTGTAATCACAACATCTCGCTGGTGAGACTTGATTAATTTAATCGTGCTTGCAATTTTTTTACGTGGGACATGCATATAAAGAATTTCTTTACGGTCATCACGTCCATACGCATCAACTGCAGTGACTGCAAAGCCTAACTCTCTTAAAGCGATAGACATTTGTTTCCCGTGGGCTTTTTTTACAATCGCTTCAATATTTACAGTTCCTATGGCTAATTTATTTTCAACCATACTTCCAACATAGTTCCCAATCGCAAATGCTAACGCATAAACAATCACTTTCATAGGGTCACTTGTGACATCGGTTAACACGGTTGCAGCCAGTAATACCCAAATAATGACTTCAACAAATCCTATTAAAGCCCCTTTTAACTTTTCACCCTTAGTAATAAAAACAATACGAATGGTCGCCATGGCAACCTCTACAATTTTTACTACAAATATAATTAAATATAATAATATTGGATGGATACTATCTAATACTTCACTCAAATTTTCACTCCTAAGCTTTATGAGTAATTTGACCATTAACCAAAACTAGGTTTGGTCTTGTTTGGATATCAAAGATATCGCCGTCCCAAATAACGACATCTGCATCTTTACCTGGTGCTAATGATCCAACGCGGTCATCGATTCCGTTTAATGTTGCCGCATTGATCGTTAATGCTTTTAATGCATTCTCTTTTGAAAGGCCATCTTTAATAAATAATGCGGCTTGGACTAACGTTGTATCAAGCGTCACAATTGGATGATCAGTCATAATCGCAAATTCTATGCCTTCATCTTCTAAAACTTTGGCACTTTTAAATGATTTATTAATCAATTCATATTTTGATGCATGACCTAGTGTTGGACCTAATATAACAGGATAACCACTTGCTTTAACTTCTTTTGGAATAAGGTAAGCTTCAGTTCCGTGATCAATTGTCATATCCAAATCAAATTCTTTGGCAATACGAATCGCTGTCATGATATCATCACTACGATGCGCATGAATTTTTACTTTTAAGCCATCAAATACACGCATTAAACTGTGTAATTTCATATCAAATGAAGGTTTTGTTGCGCCTTCTTCACCCTTTTCATACGCATTTAATTGGGTGTGATAATCTTTCGCTTTGGTTAGCCATTCTCTTGCAAGTGCGGCTGTTCCCATTCGGGTTGATGGGTTTTTCTTTTGCGATGAATAGACTCGTTTAGGATTCTCTCCAAGTGCCATTTTCATACACACTTCATCTTTAAAAATCATTTCATCCACAGTGTTACCAACGGTTTTTAAAGCGGTGAAAGTTCCCCCAATAACATTGGCACTTCCTGGTCCTGTAACAACTGAAGTGATTCCACTTCTCATACTATAATCAAACGCTTTATCGTGGGGATACACACTATCAATTCCACGAAGTTCTGGATAAATAGGATTGGTCATCTCGTTGGTATCATTACCTTCAAACTGAATCCCTTCTTCCATAATCCCAATATGGCAATGAGGATCAACTAATCCTGGTGTCACCATTTTTCCTAATGCGTCAATCACTTCAAAATCTTTAAATTTAGACGCCTCAAAGTCTCGTCCTACTTCTAATACTTTTCCCTCTTTAATCGCAACATACCCATTGTCGCCTTGAATCTTATCCATAGTGTAAAGATTCGCGTTCTTAATCACGTAATTCATTGTCATCTTCCTCTCGTATTTTTTCTTTTTCTGCCTTGCTTAATGATAATTTATCATCATGAAGTTCTTTGAGATAATGAAAACTAGTGCGGATCATTCCCGTAATGGGGATGGCTAAAATAATTCCCACTACGCCAAACAAATATCCAAAGAACACAAATGAACTTAATACTAATAACGGATGGAGTTTGGTTTCTTTGCCCATAATGAAAGGTTGTGCGACATTGTTTTGAATAAGCTGCCCAACACTTACCATAATAACAACTGCAATTGGGGCATATTCTCCAAATAATAATGTTTCATCTGTCAAACTATAAACCACCGGTATAACCATCGCGATAAATGGTCCGACATAAGGGACAACATCGAAAAACCCCATCATGAATCCAAATAAGAAACTACGCTCTTTGAATCCAAATATGAAAAATGCAATTGTAAAGGCTATTGCCATCACAAACATTGTCACAAAACGCCCATTAAAATAAACTTCTATAACTCTATGCGCACGACCCGTTAAGGCAATCGCATGTTTACGGTATTTTTCTGGAAATAAGCGAATAAGCCCTTCATAAATATTGGTGCGGTCATTTAAAATGAAAAACAAAAATACTGGGACCAATACTACGGTTATTACAATACTTGTAATGCTTTGGAAAACACCGACGATATTAATAGACTGCCCAATTGAGTTAATATCAAACAAATCACCAAGGGCCTGATAAGCGTCATATAATACAGGATTATTTGCTAAGAACAGTTCAATCGATTCTAATATATTAGGCCAGTCATTTTCAACAAATAAAATGCCTTGTTCATAGAGTAATACGCCTGCAAAACGAAAGAAGAAAAATAAAATAACCAAGATGATCCCGTAGACCAACCCCGTATTAATGAGACGGTTTTTTAATTTTATTTTCGTTTCTAATACTTTAAATATTGGAGCGACTAAGTAGCTAATAAATAACGCAATCGCAAACGGTAATAATATGGAAGTAAATGCTTGAAAAAAGCGGGTAATAAAATCTGAAAAAATTAACCGGATAAGATAAATAATACTCAGTGCTAAAACCGTAATTGCTAAATTAATCAAAATTTTAATTTTTTTATTCAAAGTTTTATCTTGCATACTTTGCCCTCCTTTAATTAATAATTATATCGAATATTTCTATAATATGAAAGGTAAAAACGGATATTCTTAAAATAAAAAAGGCATCCAACTTGGATGCCTAATGTTATTATCGTCTTAATCCTAATTTTTTGATTAATGTTTGATAACGTTCAACATCTTCTTTCGCAAGATATTTCATTAAATTACGACGATGTCCAACTTTTTTCATTAATCCACGACGTGAATGGAAGTCATGTTTATGTGTTTTTAAATGTCCGTTTAAATCGTTAATTTCTTTTGTTAAAATTGCGATTTGAACTTCTGGAGATCCTGTATCTCCTTCTTTAACACGATACGCTTCCACGATTTCTCTTTTTTCTTCTTTAGTTAATGCCATGTTTGTTTCCTCCTTTTTTAATAAACTTACCTAATACTTAGAGTAACGCTGAGGAACGTTATACCATGAACTAGGCGCGACATATATTATAGCACATTTTAATGATGTTGCAAGTAAAATTCATGCGTTTTTAATAATTCTTTTGTATTTTTTCCATCTTCATCAATTTGAGCAATAAGCGCTTCAATTTGATCAAACTTGATTTCTTCACGTAATCGGTGTAAAAATACCGTTTCAATAATTTCACCATAAATCATTTTCTCAAACCCAAATAAGTAGCTCTCCACACTTAAATCCACATTACAATTAAGAGTTGGGTTATGACCAATACTGGTCATTGATTGAAACCACTCCCCATTGTATTTGGTCATTGTCGCATAAACCCCAGGTTTTGGAATAAGGTACCCATCTGTATCAATATTTGCAGTTGGATAGCCAATTAAACGGCCTTTTTTTGCGCCGTGAACGACTTCGCCTCGAATTGCATAATAATCTCCTAAGGTTTCTTTAATATGATCAACTTGACCGCTGAGGATTAAATCTCTAATATGTGTTGAGCCTATTTTATACCCTTCATAAGTTTGTTCATGAACAACCACAGTGCTAAATGGCGCTTTTGTTTTCAAGGTTTTCACATTGCCACTACCTCTTACCCCAAACTTAAAATCAAAACCACACACTAAAGTATGGAGATTTTGAATATAATATTCAATAAATGCTTCTGGTGTAAGCTGTGCTTTTTCTTTATCAAACTCAATTAAATACACATAATCGATATCAAATGTTTTAATTTTTTCAAGTTTTTTTTCAAGCGGTGTAATATAGTAATAATCCAATCCAAAAAGTACTGTTTTTGGATGAATATCAAACGTAATAACTGCCGTTTTAAGCTGGTCTTTTTTGCCAATCTCAATGGCCTTATTAATGAGTACTTGATGGGCCAAATGGACCCCATCAAAAAACCCAATTGCCGCAACAACGTTATCGTTTATTTTTTTACCGTTTAATTTAATTACTTCCATTGTAACCCTTCTTTACATAAATACATTTTTTGGTTTATAAAGTCCTGGTTCTTTAAGTTCATAAATGGCTAAGAGTTGATTGGATTCATCCAAACATTTAATCAAGGTAGCATCACTTTCAATTGATAATCTTAAACCATGAGAAATACGTGTCTTACCATAGTCATTAGGATAATAACTCGGCATATCTTTTAACGCGTCTGACATACTGATGCACTGCGCTGTATCCACCGTATTTAAATCATGGGCATCATCAATCGTGAACTGACCAGCCTTAACCCGGTGAATTTTTGTAGTATGCGCAACTGTATTAAGAGATTGTGCGATATCTAAAGCAAGTTTTCTAACATAAAGCCCTTTAGACCCATGAACATAAAGACTAACTTCAAAGTGTTGGCCTACATGGTTGACCGGCGATAATTGTTTTAACGCATAAATGGTTAAATCTCTTGGGTTGACCGAAGGTATTTCTTTGCCTTCAAGCGCATATTGATATAACTTTTTCCCATTGACTTTCACCGATGAAAAATCGGGCGGGGTTTGTTGATAAGGCCCTACATAGTCTTTTAACACCTCACTTAATGCACTTAAGTCAGAAACAGGCGCTTCATTAACGACTTTACCCACATGATCTAGCGTATCTGTTTCAATCCCAAAAGAGATTGTAAAAATATAGGCTTTATCATCTTGATTAAGATAATTCAGTAATTTAGTACCTTTATTGATCCCAAGCACTAAGACACCACTTGCTTCTTTATCAAGGGTTCCTGAATGTCCAACTTTTTTTGTTGAGAAAGTCTTTCTTATTTTGTTCACCACATCGTGACTACTCATCCCAAGCGGTTTATTTATTACAATAATTCCATCCATAAAAATCACCTTTTTCATTATACACGAAAACATGTTGTTTCTAAAGCAAGATAATCAGTTTTTATTACTAAAATAAAAGATATGATCGACGCGCTCATTAAAAAATCTTGATATTTCCAAAGCGAGGCGTAAACTTGGTTCATATCCACCCTTTTCAATTGCTATAACAGTTTGTCTAGAGACATTTAATCTAAGCGCAAGATCTTGTTGGGTTAGTTTGCGGGAAAGTCTTAATGCTTTAACGTTATTTTCAATTTTCATAGCGATTTAACCGAATTAATATTAACACATTATATAAAATATATGGAACCATCAATAAGCTTGCTATTGCACTTAGAATGAGTTTGATTAAAAGAACAATACTATGCACAAAAAACAAATCAGGGATTAAAACGACTAAAATCGCTAGAAGGAAAATAATTACAAAAAATAGTGGTGAAAATTTCCCAAAGACAAAAAATGCCGTATCTTTCATAATAAAGGCTTCTCTTTCATCTTCTGATTCTAGTGCAATAATCGCGTGATTTGATTGTTTGTAAAGGGTTCTATATGTTGAAATAATCATTGTGTAAATAAATAACATCACATAATAAAACCAAAAATTATAGTGGATAACTTCTAAGCCTTGATCGGTAACAAAAATATCAATATCAAGAAATAAAATCAACATTAATAATACTAAAAACGCAAAACTTTGAAAAATAAGGGCAATTAGGGTTTTCTTCATAAAACTTCCTCCAATGTTAACTCAACTTGACATTATTATAAATAATAACCAATTAAATGTCAAGTTGAGTTAACATTTTATGACAAGAAAAAAAGCCACCGAAGTGACTTTGAATCATTTAAGCACTCTTTACCCAATTAACAAGCGCATCTTTTGGCATGAATCCTGCTTTTTGAGCCACTACTTTGCTGTCTTTGAGTACAAATAAAGCTGGAATACCTTGAACACCATATTGTTGCGCAAGTCCGATATTTTCATCAACGTTTACTTTAACAACTTTAATATCAGGGTTTTCATCTGCAACTTGTTCTAAAACTGGTCCAATCATTTTACATGGTCCACACCAGTCAGCGTAGAAATCTAATAAAACAAGTCCATCTTTTACTTTTTCCTCTAAATTTGTGTTATCTGCATAAATTACTGACATATAATCTTCCTCCTCATTAATTTTACATGCTTATTATACCGTTACTTAGGTAATATTACAATTGTTTTGCTTGCAGTATTTATAAAGATTTCTAAATAACCTAGCATTCCCAAAAATCACCGTTTTTTCCCTTAAAAATATGCAATAGTGACACCCTTCCCTCCTTCATTACCTTCGCCATCACGGTGAGATTTTACTAGGGGATGTTGATTAAGTACTTCTTTAACCATCGTTCTAACGGCCAATGTTCCAAATCCATGAATAATCGATGCAAAAGGCATTTTAGATAACGCACAATCATCAAGATATTTTTCAAGTTCATCTTTGGCTTCATGGACTCTTAACCCTCTTAGGTCAAGTTCACTAGGGACACGTTTTTTAACGGTTTTTTCTTTTTGGGTTTGTTTTTTCTTTTTGGGTTTTCCACTGTATTCAAATTCATCTTCTTTGAAAACACTGGTTAAAACCCCCATTTTTACTTGCCATTGTTTATTCTTAAGCTGTTTAACCAGTTCTGCATGGCGGTTATATTTTAAGACATACACTTGATCTCCTGGTTGATAGGCATGGCCTTGTGTTTGTGAGACTGCATGTTCTTCTTGTCTTAATGTTTTTAGTTGATGCTTTTTCTCTGCAAGCTCATGGTCTTTAAATGATTTTGTTTTAAGTGTCTCAAGGTCTTCAATAAGTTGTTTAGCTTCTGCTTCATATTCTTTCATCTTAAGCGCTTGTTCACGCATGATTTGATCTTTTAACTTGGTCCGTTTTTCTTCTAATTGCTGTTTTAAAGTTTCGTGTGCTTTATCTTTTTTAATAAGTGATTCATTATACTCATGATATTTTAATATTTCTTGGTCAAGTCTTGTGGCTTCAGTTTTTAGTTTTTGAATTAAGTCACTCACTTCTGTTTTTTGAGTAATCACCCGGTCTTTTGCTTTATCAATAATGCTTTGTTTTAGCCCTAAGCGTTGACTGATTAAAAAAGCATGAGACTCACCAGGTGTTCTAAGCAATAAACGATAGGTTGGTTTTAATGTTTTTTCATCAAATTCTACACTAGCATTCATAATGGTGTCTTGTGTGTAAGCATAGGCTTTAAGTTCGGGATAATGGGTTGTCGCAATGATAATACTATTCTTTTTGAGTAATTGATCCAAAATGCTCATTGCTAAACTCGCACCTTCTTTAGGATCGGTTCCACTTCCCAACTCATCAAGTAAAATAAGCGCATCATCGTCGTAATCATTGATAATATTTACAATGCGGCTCATGTGTGATGAAAACGTCGATAGTGATTGTTCGATACTTTGTTCATCACCGATATCGGCTTTGATTTGTTTAAAGATACGAATTTCACTATGTTCATCAACCGGAATGAGTAAACCACTTTGAGCCATTAGACTAAGAAGTCCAATGGTTTTTAAGGTGACTGTTTTCCCTCCTGTATTACTTCCTGTAATAATCATCATTTTTACAGTTTCATCAAATGTAATTGTATTCGAAATCACTTCCTCAGGGTCAATCAGAGGGTGTCTAGCACGAATAAGTTTTAATTGCTGAGTAACCTTTGGTTGATGAGCATCAATTTTAAACGCATATTTGCCTTTTGCAAAAATCATATCTAGTAAAGCAAGGATTTCTACATTGACTTTTAAATCTTCCACAAACGTACTTACAGTAAGCGTCAGTTCATTAAATAAACGTTCTATTTCTTGTTTTTCCTCTGATTCAAGTCGCATCTTACGAACTTGTAGTTCGCGAATGCTCTCAGGTTCTACATAAGCGGTTTCTCCACTGCTTGAATAATCTAAAATAGTCCCTTTTATCGTATTTTTATCTGATAATTTTACCGGTACGACGTAGCGGTTATAACGAATAGTTACAATTTGTTCTGTAAGCTTTGATGCATCTTTTTTTAAGACTTGGTTTAATTGTTCTTTTACTTTTTTCTCATTGGTTTCAAGTTTATGTCTAATCGTTCTTAGGGATGAAGAGGCATCGTTTTTCACACGACCTTGTTCATCAAAAATCGATTGGATGGCTTCTCTTAACTTTGGTAAAAGAATTATTTGATCGGCATAATCACATAATACAAATCGCTCGTCTAAATCATCGGGTAAGCGATACATTTCACGTTTGATTCTGGTTGCACTTTCAACATGCGCTAAAATAGCCATAAATTGATTAGCCTCTAACACACTATGAATTTTTGCACGCTTTAAACTATCATCAATATCATAAACTCCACCAAATGATGGATGTTTATCATGATTAATATAACGTTTGGCTTCTGTTGTTTCTTGATGGGCTTGTTCTATTAATTTAATATCTGTTAATGGCTTCAAACCCTTTATTAAAACTTTTCCTTTATTTGTCTCTGCATAATACATACATTGTGTTAATATCTTAGGAAATTCGAGAATATTTACATCGAAGCTCATAAAATCACTCCTTATCGGTACTATTTTATCAAAATTCGTGGTAAAATACAGTAAAGGATGTGAAAAATATGAACTTTGTGATGACAATTACCGATAATCAAGTAGAAGCCATCATCATGTATTACAGAGAAAACCTTATAAAACAAAGTCAAGACCATATTACTGCCTTGGTTAAGCAGGACGATTTGGTCATCACAATTTATCAATCAAATAAGGTAATGTTTCAAGGGAAGCGTGCAGAGGAAGCTTTTTTCTTTTGGCATGAAACCTTTGATTTAGATCCCCTTATCAAAGTTGATGAAGTTGACAAACACCATAATTTTTACAATGAATCCATCGGAAGTGATGAATCAGGTGTAGGTGATTATTTTGGACCATTAACCGCATGTGCAGCTTATGTAAGTGATGAACATGTCGAGTTTTTAAAAGGCTTAAATATCAAAGACTCTAAACAATTAAGTGATACTTATATAGAAAAGATTGCGATAAAAATCAGTAAAGTCATTCCTTATTCTTTATTAGTCCTTGATAATAAAAAGTACAACATGATGATTAAAAAGGGCTATAATGCTAATAAATTAAAAGCGTATTTGCATGCTCAATGCCATAAACACCTTGTTGATAAAATTGGCAAAAAACCGACGATTATCATTGATCAATTTTCTGAAGAAAAAACTTATATGAATTATTTAAAAACGTTTAAAGACCCGATTAAACCAGACTTGTTTTTAACCAAAGCAGAAAATTTTTATGCGAGTGTTGCTGTGGCTAGTATTTTAGCACGTTATGCGTTTATTAAACATTTACGCGCACTGTCTAAGAAAATGAAATTAGAACTTTATAAAGGGGCTTCTAAGAAAGTTGACCAACAAGTAGCCATGATCATTAAGGCTTATGGTGAACGTCGCTTAGATGACATAGCAAAAGTCCACTTCCAAACAACGCAAAAAGGAAAAGATTTAATAAAATAAGCCTTAACCAAGCACATTTTATAAAGACCTATCATGGGTCTTTTTTTTCTATAAAACAAACAAAAGATTGAATATTTATTTATGATATGTTCTTTTTGGGTAAGCATTTATTTCGCTTTTTAAATGCTTTAAATGACTTTTTAACGATACTTAAGTATCATTTTATAAAAATTAAGCATTAATTTACTTGTCGTGATATTTTATTTGTGTTATCATTGAAACGAACAAAACCGAACAAATTCTAACAATAGGAGGCGATAGGGTTGATTAACAATTCTAGACAACGTGAAATTATTGAATTAATTAGCCAAAAAGGCAATGTAACAGTTGAAGAGTTGGCAAAAACATTCAAGGTTTCTAAAATGACCATTCGACGTGATTTAGAAAAACTTCAAGAAAGTAATTTATTGCAACGTACCCATGGTGGTGCACTTGTTAATAAAGTATTATTACATGAAATGGCATACCATGAAAAACGTGAAGAAAACCTTAGCGTTAAACAATGTATTTCAAAAGCTGTACTTGATTTTTTAGAACCAAAACAAACCATCTACTTAGATGCAGGAACGACAACTTACGAAGTTGCGACAAAAATTCCTGATTTAGAACTTACCATTATCACAAACGATATACGTATTGCATCCCATTTAATGCTGACTAATAATAAAGTCATTATGCTTGGGGGTAATGTGCTAAAGGAAACTGGGTCTACCATTGATGAAAACGCCCAAAAATTCTTGCGTTCATTTAACTTTGATTTATCGATTATTGCAACAAGTTCAATCGATAATGATATGTGGTTATGCACGCCTGATTTAAGTCGTAAATCGATTAAAGAAATTGCTTTAAAACGTTCAGTTAAATCAATTTTAGTAACAGACAGTTCTAAGTTCTACCGTAAATCACTTTATAAAATTGTACCCATTCAAGCATTTGATGTCATTATTTCAGATATCGATGAGAAAGAACTTGAAGGCATTGATTTACAAACAACTGAATTCATTCCTTTAGAGTGCCGTGTTGACCCAGGTGATGCCAATGATTAAAACATTGATTGTTGCTGATGACAGTACTGGCGCAAACGCATCTGCGATTTTGTTGAATAAATTGAACTTCTCAACACTTAGTTTAATTGAATATGATCACGCTTCTATGATTCGCGGGTATGATGCGGTTGCTGTGAGTACAGATTCACGTGCTACTGAAGCCACTACTGCTTTTGAACGGGTTGAAAATGTATTAAAAACATTCAGCCATATTTCACCCAATATTATAAACAAACGAATTGATAGTACTTTAAGGGGAAATATTGGCGCTGAACTCAATGCTTTTGTGAAATACTACAAAAAAAGAAAAATTGCGATGGTGCCAGCGTTTCCTAATTCAAAAAGAACTTGTAAAGATGGACGCGTTTATGTGAATGATATACCACTTGAAGAAACGGATGTCGCTAAAGATCCTAAGATGCCACTTCATACTTCAAATGCTAAAGATATTTTACATGCACAATTTAATGGTCAAACCGCTAATATATACCTAAGTGATATTCACAGCCAAGGGTTGGTTGATAAAATAAAAACATTATTTGAAACCCATGATGCCATTATTTTTGATGCTGTAACCAACAACGATATTATGATAATTAGTCAAGCCCTTGTAGAAGCAAAACATTCAATGATTACTGTTGATCCTGGACCTTTAACCTATTATTATACAAAAGCAATGATTCAAAAATCAGAGAAAATCAATATGAAACGCTATCTTTATTTAGTGGGCAGTGTCACTGATACAACTTACGAACAAATCAATCATATTCAAAATGATGACATGTTTGATTTATTCCCTATTAGTGCTCAAGCGATTTTAGATGGTAATACTGAAACTATAGCCACTGACTTATTAAAAAAACTCACACAAACATCTAAACCCTTTATTTTAATTACAACGAGTGATCCTAATCATCGTGAATTATTGGATTTATTTGAGATTGCACAATCACAACAAACAACGGTTGATCAGCTTTCTAAGCAAATTAACAATGGTTTAGCAACCATCCTTGAAACACTCCTTAGCAAAACCAAAAATATTGGTGGCGTATTCTCTAGTGGTGGAGACATCACTTTAAGCTTTTTACATAATACAGAAGCTGATGGCATACATCTACTAAATCAAGTGATGCCATTATGTGTTTATGGAAAAATTGTTGGTGGTCGTTTTGATGGTCTTCCTTTAATTACTAAAGGTGGGATGATCGGTGAGCATGATGCTTACTCAGAAATTAAAGAATTTTTTATGGAGGTAGATAATTATGAATAAAAAACCAATCATCGGTATTCCGATTGGCGATCCTGCGGGTATCGGTCCTGAGATCGCTTTGAAATCCGTTCTTAATGATAGTTTACTAACAATTTCAAACCCTGTTCTTATTGGGGATGAATCTGTTTTAAACCACATTATAACGTTATATAATTTAGATTTACGCATTAATGCGGTTACAAACCCACAAGAAGGGACTTATGAAAAAGGCATTGTAAATGTTGTGCCTATGCAAAGTGTTAATATCAATAAACTTGAACTTGGGAAAGTCAGTGCAATGTGTGGACAGGCCGCGTATGATTATATTGAAAAAAGTGTTACTTTATCTGATAATAATCAAATTGATGCTATTGCGACAACCCCGATTAATAAAGAATCCCTAAAAGCTGCTAAGGTACCATTTATTGGCCATACTGAAATATTTGCAAAACTATCAAACACCCATGATCCACTCACCATGTTTGAAATTGAAAAACTACGCGTCTTCTTCTTAAGTCGTCATGTGTCTTTAAAAGAAGCCATTGATTTAGTTAAGAAAGATCGTGTAATGGATTATATTAAACGCAGCCATGAAGCGTTAAAACGTCTTGGGGTTGAGGGAACTATTGCTGTTGCTGGCCTTAATCCTCACTCAGGTGAAAACGGATTATTTGGCCGCGAAGAAATGGATGAGATTGTTCCAGCAATCAAAGCCATGCAAAAAGAAGGTTTTGATGTGATTGGACCAGTTCCTGCAGATTCTATTTTCGCAATGGGTCTAGATGGACGTTGGGGAGCAATCTTAAGCCTTTATCATGACCAAGGACATATTGCGACAAAAACCTATGACTTTCATAAAACCATCTCTATCACCAACGGTATGCCATTTTTAAGAACTTCTGTTGATCACGGAACGGCGATGGATATTGCAGGTAAAAATATCGCTAATGAAATAAGTATGGTTGAAGCAATTCGCTTAGCCGCACAATATGCTGTGTATTTTAAACGATAAAAGAACATAAACGAACAAAAGAGTGTTGACTTTCACACTCTTTTTATTTATAATTACCATGAAAACGTTTAAAAATAACATAAACGAACAAAGGAGAGTGTTTTTATGAACAAAAAAGTATTAATGAGTGGGGATCCAATGATCCCAAGTGAATTATTTGAAGGTGCTTATGAGAAACATTTAAAACAGTATTTTAATGACAAAGCCTTAGGGAACTGGGAAGATGATTGGGGTCAACTACAAGATAGACGTTTAAAAGTTGAACAAAATGGACCAGAAATAGAAACGGTCCCTGAAATTTGTAAAACGCATAGTGATGCAGAAGTCCTCACTGGGTTGTTTGTTCCTGTCTCTAGTAAACTTATGGACACAATGCCAAATCTTAGAATGGTTGGACTTGCAAGAGCTGGTAAAGAAAACATTAATTTAGATGAAGCTACAAAACGCGGTATTTTAGCTTTTAATGTCATGGGAAGAAATGCTGAAGCAGTCAGTGATTTTACTGTAGGATTAATGTTAAGTGAATCACGCAATATCGCTAAAGCCCATCATTCCATTAAACAAGGTGCTTGGCAAAAAGAATTTGCAAATATCGATTTTATTCCACAGTTAAAAGGTAAAAAAGTCGGGATTGCAGGCTTTGGATATATTGGCCGTTTAGTTGCGCAAAAACTTAGTGGATGGGATTTAGAAGTATTAGTTTATGATGCTTTTACAAACGATGAAGACATCAAAGCCAGTGGGTGTACGCCTGTTGATAAAGAAACGCTTTTTAAAGAATCTGATTTTATAAGTATAAACTTACGCTTAGTTGAAGCAACTAAACACTGGGTAGATGAAGCGCATTTAAACATGATGAAAAAAACAGCTTATATTGTAAATACAGGACGTAGTGGCTTAATTGATACTAATGCTTTATTAGATGTTTTAAAAAATAAAAAAATTGCAGGTGCAGGACTGGATGTCTTCGACCAAGAGCCCCTGGAACAAGGTAATCCTTGGGTTGAACTTGATAATGTTACTTTAACAACACATATAGCAGGGACGACTACTGAGGTTTTAACCAATTCACCTTATTTACTTATGGAAGATATGGAGCGTTTCTTATCAGGTGAAAAAGCACGATTTATTTTAAATCCTGAAGTCTTGGAAAATGCTTCATTTAATGAATGGTTAAAAGAGGTTAAAAAAGTATGATTACAAATCTAAAAGATTTACTCAATAAAGCAAAACAAGAAAAAGTCGCAATCGGTGCTTTTAATGTCTATAATTATGAAACAATTAAAGCCGTCATCGAGAGTGTAAAAGAAACTAAAACACCCGCAATTATTGCATTTGGTTATAAGTATTTAAGTAATATGTCACTTAAAGAAGTTGTCAATTTAATCCGTACAATGAGTGTGAATATTGACACAGATATCGTCATTCATTTAGATCATTGTAACGATATTAATACCATAAAAAAAGCGATTGAAGCCGGTTTTACTTCTGTTATGTATGATGGGTCAATGTTACCCTTTGAAGAGAATTTAAACCATACAAAAAGTGTCGTTGAGTACGCGCATAGTTTTAACGTAAGTGTTGAGGCTGAGCTTGGTTCTTTATCTTTAGGTGATCACTCTAATGAAGATGAAGGCGATGAAATTTATACCGACCCTTTACAAGCCAAAGAATTTGTTGAAACAACAAAAGTCGATGCACTTGCAGTATCAATCGGTACGGTTCATGGTATGTATAAAGGGGAACCTAAAGTTAGTGTTGAACAACTGATAAAAATAAAAGACGCTGTAGATATTCCTTTTGTTTTACATGGCGGGTCTGGTACACCAGAAGAAACTGTCAAAGCCTGTATTAAAGAAGGTATTACTAAAATTAACGTAAACACCGAAATATCTTATCAAGTCGTGCAAGCCATGCAAAAAATGATGCATGCGAATTCTAATGTCCACTTCTCTCAATTATCCGTTGAGGCAGTGCATGCAGCGAAACGTGTGGTTCAAAAATATATGTCAATGTTTCAAGCAAAGGTGTGATGTCAGTGAATAAAGCTATCGCAGTTGTCGATGTAGGAACACAAAGTTTAAGAACTATTTTATATACAAAAGACGGAGAAGCTTTATATACCGCACAAGATGAGTATTCCCCTATATTTAACGGGATTGAGGTTGAACAAGATCCAAGAGACTGGAAAAATGCTTTAATCAGCACTTTAAGCAACGCTTCTTCTTTTGCTAGTAAGCACGATATTACTATTGAAACCATTACAGTAACATCACAACGTGCCTCTATTATTCCTATTAGTAAGCAAGGGAAAGTATTATATAACGCCATTACTTGGCAAGATAGACGATCTTATAAACAATGCGACAAGGTTAAAGAGACCTTATCGATGAAAGCCATATATCAAAAGACCGGGTTAAGGTTAGATTCATACTTCTCTGCACCAAAAATTATGTGGTTAAAAGAAAATATGCGTGAAATATATAATGATGCTTATAAAATCATTGGGGCACAGGATTATGTTGTCCATATCTTAACCAATCGTTTTGTAACAGACCATACACAAGCAGCAAGGACCTTGCTTATGGATATTCATAGTTTTTCTTGGGATAAAGATTTAATCAAAGCCTTTAACCTAGATGAATCTATTCTTCCTGAGCTTGTAGCGCCTGGGACTAGTGTTGGGACCTTGAGCGATTTTATAACAAGTAAAACAGGATTAAACAAAGACATAGATGTCGTAATTGCAGGTGGCGATCAGCAATGTGCTGCACTTGGATTAAATGTATTAAGACCTGGGACACTTGAGGCAAATATTGGAACTGGCTCGTTTATAATTGCTTATGCTGAAGAGGCTGTTTTTGATGAAAATATGCGAGTTTTATGTAGTGCTTCTGCTATTCCAGGACAGTGGATTGTTGAAGCTGGTTTATTAACTAGTGGAAATATCTACGCTTGGTTTAAAAATGAGTTTTATAAAGATTTACCTGATAATACTAAAACCTTTGAAACCATTAATACTGAAGTTGATGCTAGTCAACCAGGATCAAATGGATTAATTTTAATCCCTCATTTCAAAGGCAGCGCTGCACCTTATTGGAATCCGTTATCTAAGGGAATGTTCTTTAATGCAACCCTTGAACACACCCGTGGAGACTTTGCCCGTAGTATTTTAGAAGGAATTGCTTATGAAATGGCTGAAAACATTGAATTGATTGAACAAATGGTTGGCTATGTTGATAATATTCATGCCGCTGGTGGATTAACGAAATATCCGACATTCAATCAAATTCAAGCTGATGTCTTTAACAAAGCTGTAAGCGCTTATGATTCAAGTGAGGCTACTGCATTAGGTGCTCTTATGAGTTGTTTGGTTTCAAAGGGAACGTTTGAAACACATATTGAGGCTTTTGATCATTTACGTGGTGAAAGCGTTAAAAAAACATATCATGCACAAAGTAAAAATGTTGCCAATTATATAAAACTCGTACGTACAAAGAAACATTTATACCATGCAATTAATGATTCACATATCTATACTTATATGACATTAAAATAAAAAAACCCTTTCAATCTTTTATTGGTTATAACACAAACGAACAGTAACGTGTTCTTAAATGTGCAAAAAGCACGTAATTTTGTGGGTTTTATTCAAAAATATAACAAATTTATGTGTTTTTTGCTTGAAAACGCTTGCGTTTATGTTCGGTGTGGTTTAAAATACAAATAAGGAAAAATATATGAAATTAAAAGAGGAGTGAAATTGTGAGTCAATTATTATTAAGTTGGACAGTTGATCCAACGCAAATGTTAATGGGGTTACTTGTTGGGGTAGTTGTCTTAATACTATTAGTAACCATGTCAAAATTGCCTGCGTTCGTTGCAATTATTATTAGTGCAATGTTAGTCGCTTTAATTGGTGGCGTGCCAGGTGGGGAAATTCCAGGCATTATTTCTGCTGGATTTGGCGGTACACTCGGTACAATTGGTATCATCATTGGTTTTGGTGTTATCATGGGGAAAATATTCGAGGTATCAGGTGCAGCAGAAAAAATGGCAAGAACTTTTATTAAGTTATTTGGTAAAGGTCGTGAAGAATTAGCCTTAACACTTACTGGGTTTATTGTGTCAATTCCAATCTTCTGCGACAGTGCATTTGTTATTTTATTTCCAATTACAAAAGCTATTTCACAAAAAACACGTAAAAACTTAGTAGTATTAGCTGGAGCACTTGCAATGGGATTAGTAATCACCCATACAATGGTTCCACCAACACCAGGCCCACTCGCTGTTGCTGATGCGTTTGGTGTTAATTTAGGAACGATGATCATTTGGGGGATTGTCGTTGCAATTCCAATGACCATTGCTGGTATTGTTTATATTAAATGGGTTGGAAAGAACTTAATCATCGTCCCTGATGAAAACGGCCAGTTAGTTAAGTTAGATGTTGCAGATAAAAACATCTTAGACTTTGACTTAAGTGAAGAACCAAGCAGAAAATTACCAAATGTTTGGATGGCTTTTGCACCAATCTTTGTTCCTATCTTACTTATCGTCTTAAATCAAGTATTAGCTGCAGCATTTGATTTATCAACTTTTTGGGCTAATGTCTTAGGATTTGTTGGTCACCCTATTCCTGCTGTTGCTATTGGGGTAGTCATTGCAATTTACGGATTAGGCTTTAATTTAAACCGTGAAGATGCGCTTAATATTATGGATAAAGGGATCCGTAGTGCTGGTGTCATTTTACTTGTTACTGGGGCTGGGGGAGCACTTGGTCGTGTAATTCAAGTAACTGGTGTTGGTAATACTATCGCTGATGGGATTGCAAACTGGGGAATTCCAGCGTTACTCGTTCCATTCTTAATTGCTACAATTATTCGATTTATTCAAGGTTCTGGAACTGTGTCGTTAGTTACTGCAGCTTCTATTTCTGCTCCTATCTTAGTTCCACTTGGGATTAATCCAGTGTTTGGAGCACTTGCTGCAATGGTCGGTGGTATCTTCTTTGGATACTTTAATGATTCATACTTCCATGTTGTTAACCGCTCAATCGGAATCACTTATTCAAAAGATCAGCTTAAGTTTTGGTCAGGTGCTACCACTGCTGCATGGGCAGCTGGGATTATCACTGTCTTAATTCTTAATGCATTCTTAGGAAACGTTGTAGGCGTATAAAAACCATTAAAAAATCGGTCACAAAGTGATCGATTTTTTTATACATTTTTTTTGGTTAGTCTAGATAACGATTATTTCTAACTAATGTAATCAATGTTTTATCTGCTTTCTTTTTAACGTCAATGGTATCAATAAGCAACCCAAGAATCTCAAGTTCTGTTTTATCATCAATATCACCAATGAGTTCCCACCCATATGTTTCAATTTCCATCTCACGTTCACGGCTAATTTTATCAATCATATGGTCTAAGAAACTTTCTTTTGGGTGGTCAATTTCAATGATAAAGGCAGTAGTATCCTTCGTGTTTTTTGTTGATAGACTAAAGTCTTTAAACCCGTGCATTATTAAAAACAAGCTCAATTCACGAATAATTTTAGTGATAATTTTTATCTCTTGTTTACTCATGCTTTTTCCTCCTCTAAATCTTGTTTCTTAATCGCTTCTAAAAAGGGAATCATAATCGCGGCAACAAATCCTGCCGCAAATCCGTTATTATATAAGTCAAATCCACCTTGAAAAGTATAGGCAAGTGGTGTGATAATAATATGAATAAAGCCTGCAATCATTCCTATTATAACACCATATCGACCTGCGATTGGGCTAACGGCTGTTACAAATAGTAATGCAATCACCATACCAACACTATCTAGCGTATAATTGGTCACAGTCACACCAATGAGTGCTCCAAGCATTACGGGTAAAGCATTCTTAGGATGTTTCCCAAAAGCGCCAAATCCCATCACTGTTAAAATTCCGCCCATAACCGGACCATTAAGCTTAAGGTCGAGTAACAATAATAATGCAATACTAATATAACCCATAATCGCAACATTAAACATTGTCACAGCTCTTCCGTAATCTCTTACAAAATCACTGACTAAACGCCCTGTGCTTTTTAGTAACGGTGGATATGAACGATACACTTTTTTATCGATAATAAATGAAGAGATAAGAAAAATCGTTGATAGCAATAAGCTGATAATCACAAGTTCAGTATGATAAACTTCACTAGTAGGACCCCCAACCTCAAGATTGACATTAAAACTATGCAATATGACTGCATAAAGCATTGAAATAACCCCTAAAGCAAAGCCAATGTTATATAGGTTATATCCTTTGTGAAACCGAATGGTGTGGGCTGAAAATGCAGGTAAAATAAAGCCTGTAAAGATTCCTACTAAAATGCCAATTGGAATTCCAATATAAAGTGGCCATGTTGTACCAAATATTAAAAAACTAACAATTGGACTGATCCCTGTTGAGAATAATACGACAATCATAAATGACTTGAATTCAAGTTTTTGGGTTTTTGCATATAAATAAATCCCTAAATAAATAGGTAGTGTATTAAATATGTTTTTCCCAAAAAATGAAAAGCCTGCAATGGTTAAAACACCGGCAAAAATCGGTCCTGTCATTTTAAAACCTAATCGTCTTAACATTATAATGTTAAACAAAATAATGGTTGCTACATTAAATAATGTCGCGCCTAATCCCCCGATACGAATATAATCTGAAATTAGTACACTAGGACTTTTCAGAATATTGATATAACCGTGGTAAATATTGGTGGGTGTATCAAAAACAAACGCTAATGCAAAAAGCACTACGAAAATAAGTGGTATTAGCATTCTTTTTTTAAGTTTTGTAAAAAAATCCATGAATGGCCCCCTTTTTATCTTTTTTATTATATCAAACTGCTTCCTTTAAAAAAAGACAAAATAAAAAAAGACCTAATTTAGGTCTTTATCCAATGAAACTTATCACCTTAAAAATCGTCTTTATAAGATTACGAAATAGATAAATCCACTTGTGCTTATACCCATAAGGCTCAGTGTAAAAATAAGTGTTCCAACTAAAAACATCACTTTCTTTTTTGATGAAATGTTTTGATCGCTTAAGTCAAGTTCAACCTTTTGATAAAGGCTATAAATCAGACTCATTAGTAATGACGGAATAACCAAAACAAACAGCAAAATCACTAAAATAAAATATATCAATGACAATTCCAGACTTTCACCCACAAAATATGCAAGTGATACGGCTAATGCCATAAGTGTAATAAACACCACCACAAATAAAAATTCATTAAACTGTTTCATACCTGGCCTCCATAATAAGATAAATCCAGTATAGCACATTTATTATTGCTTAGCCAAGGATGTTAAAGATTCTGGTTTATGAAAATAAAACCCTTGTTGTAAATAACAATTTAAATGATTCATCGTCTCTGATTGATCTAATGTTTCTACACCTTCTACTATGATTAGACGGTTTGATGCATTCGTAATATTTCTTACCATTTTGACAATTTCTTGGTTGGTCGCGCGGTTTATATTTCTTGTAAATTGTCCATCAATCTTGATAATGTCATACTGAATATTATCCAAAATACTTAAGGATGCATAATCTGAACCGAAATCATCAATAGCAATTATATAACCAGCTTCTTTATAGTTTTCAATGGATAATTTACATTGTGCTAATTGATATTTAAACGTTTTTTCAGATATTTCAATACAAATTTGGTTTCGCCTCAGTTGATAGGTATCAACCATTTGATTTATAAAGGTAAGCGTACGATCATCAAGCAGGGATTCTGGTGATAAATTAATAGATAGCACGGCATTGGTATTAAGTGTTTTGTAAGCTATAAAAGCTTTTTTAATCAGCGCTTGATCTAATGTTTTTATTAAGTGAGCTTTGCGCGCGGCTTCTATTAAAACAAACGGTGATACCGGACCATACTCTTCATCATGCCATCTGACTAAAGCCTCTAAATACAACGTTTTATTAGTGCTTGTCTGGATAACTTTTTGAAAATGAATGGCCAATAAATCGTGATCAATGGCCGTTTGTAACTTTTGAATGAGTGCCATTTCAAACTTTAAGTTCAGATACATACTTGGTTGATATGACTTAATCGTATCCACATCATAATTGTTGGATTTTGCCGCCATATGCGCGAGTGATATGGTTTCACTTATTGTATTTGCATGTTCAGGGTAAGTTGCATAACCCACTCTTTTTTTCAAATGAATTTCATGATTTTCATGAAAAAGTGGAAGATCAACAATCGACTTCATTGTCTTTATCATTGCATTTTTGGTTTGCTTTGTATTTTTGAAATCTAAATAGGTTATGGTAAAGATTCCACTTGAATATCGAGCGAAAATTACATCTTCTTCGCTGTGTTTTTTTAAATTTTCCGCAAAATCAACCAGGATATTATCGCCACTTTCATGACCATAAAAATCATTGATTTTAGAAAACTTGACTAAATCAATTGCAAACGTTATAGCCGATTGAACATCAAGATTTGAAAGCGTTTGGTATAACCCTTGTTGATTTAAAAGTCCTGTAAGATTATCATAAAGAGATTTTTGTGTGTTAAAGGCTTTGTCATCTAAGATATCTTGCAGTGGATGTTGAGTATGGTGAAGCATAAAGTTTTGTTGCATCATTGAACCGTCTTCATTAATGGTTGATATCGTTTTGTTTTGTAAGACTTGATGAACTTCATCAAAAGGATGTTTTAGTAAGATAATACCAATTAATATATAATGCATAATAACGATAAACACTAATGATTCTGTCATTGGAAAAAGCTCATAAATATAGGCGAAAAAGACCATTAGAAAACTAATCGTCAATAAAATGAATATAAATTTTGTTATCGTATTATGTTTTTTCATAATTGCCTCCATGTTGATTATGTCGTTAATTAATGATGCATGGAATAAACAATTTGGTTGATGTATATCTTTACTATATGTAGTGTAATTATTTATAACAGCGCACATATGTCGTAGTTTTTAAAAAAAACGAGAAATTATACACTTTACTTGTATAATTTCTCGTTTTAGATAATGCTTTTTTTCATATATTTTAGAATGAATGTGTGATATACAATGTTAAAATCTTTTTCAATCCACTTTGTAAACATTTCGGTTTTTTTGGGATTATTCTCCATGTGCAAGACATTATAGCATCTAAATAGTGCTTCTTCAAAATGAATCACATCTTCTAGTGCTTTATAAGCTAAGGCTTGATAATAGTAGTAATAATCAAAGAGATAGTATTGCTTAAATGCCATCCCTTTTTTTATACCCAAATTGCAAAAATGAATAACTTGATCGTAAGCTTTATATTTTCCATAGTTTTTGGCAAGGCCCATTAGCAACATTGAATAAGTAAATTCGCCACCCGCGCTTAAAATACTATTTTGATCATCAAAAAGCGAGCCTAGTTTTTGAAGTAATTTTTTATGAGCTTTACCTTCTATTAAATCCAGTAATGAACTTAAGATTAGGACTTCGACATCTGTAAAAAACGATTGTTTTAAAATATTGGGATAGTCTATTAAATCAGAAATCCTTTTAATATATTCAATTTTCGAGATTTTTTTATTGATGACTTTATGACGTTCCTTAGCAAATTTATAATGTATCTGTTTTTCCTTATCGATAATAATGTCTTGATCAATCGCTTTTTGAAGGGATTTAATCTTCTCTTTATCTTGTGTTGCAACGGCATTATAAAAGGCGCTAATTAATTTTCCTTGTTGATCTTTTTCTCGTTTATACTCATTAAATAGCTTTTGAGTAGGAATTCCTAATTTTTTGGCAAACAATTCAATTCTTTCATAAGGAATTTCACTAACTCCTGAGCGATATCTTTGATATTGTCGCATTGAGCACACACCATCAATAAATGTTTCTTGGGTCATTTTTCGACCATGTCTGATTTTTTCTAAATAATTGCTGATTTCCATAGAATTCATTAAAATTCACCTCAAAATACGACATATGTGCGCTGTTTTCAGTTAAAAGTATTGGTTATGATATAAGTGTAATAAAAAAAAGAGTCAAAATAAAAAGATAAGGAGTGTTTCAAATGAAAAAATTATTTATGTTAATTATTGTTGCGGTAGCCGTAATCGGTTTTGCGTTAAGCTTCAACAAAACAACTCAGGAAACTTACTTAGACTTTGATGACTTAAATACACCTGAATATGTTCATGTATAAACTAAGGATAGAAGGTGATTACAATGAAACAACAAGAATTTGCGATTGAATTAGATGGTATCATTGGAACGATTCACACTTATACTAGAAACCCGTTTATGATGGGTTACACTAAAGAACTTCGCCGTGCGATGAATGACAATGATCGTGATACGATGATTATTGTACTCGATAAAATTATTACATGGTATAAAGAGGAAATTGAAGCCATAAAAAATGATACCTATGTATTTAACAAATCAATGCATGAAAAAGCTTTTGAACTATTAAAAGCTTATCAAGAAACTATCTATAGTTAGTTTTTTCTACCCTATTATAGCACATCCATATATTTTTTTCTTAGCAAAGTGTCATGTGGGGTATTAAAATAAAAGGGAAAAAGGAATGGATTGGATACTTGGGATTTAACAATGACTTCTCAACGTTCGATTCAACACAAAAAAAGACTAGAAATTAGTCTTTTTTTCTGTTTTACCAGTGGTTCCTACATAAATGGATAAATGATTTTCGCCATCAAGCGCTAATGCATTATTTAGTGCATCGTCATTAAATGCTGCAATCGCACAAGTACCAGCGTTTATCTGTTCACTAGCGAGATATAAATTTTGCATGATGTGACCTGCATCTAAATGGATATATCGATATCCTCGCTCGACATAGCGGTAAGTCATGCGGTATATATCAGCAACAAGAATAAATGTCACTGCACTATTTGAAATCATGACTTGATCAAAACACGCCGCTTGAATCGTATTTGCAATTGTCTTATTTTCTTCAATAACCCCTAGTGATTCTTCCTCTGCTAAGTAGCGGTATAATCCCTGATTGATGTCTTTGACTTTATTTATGAGGACATAGACTTCAAATGGATGACGTGCGCCTGCGCTTGGGACTACTCTTTTTGTTGCTTGGGGGTGGGATTCTTTGATGCCTTGCATTGAAAACAATAGGTATGATAGTTCTTCTTTTGTTAAAGCTTCTTCAGTATATTTTCTTACCGTTTTTCTGTTCATGATTGCTTGATTAAGGTCAAGCGTTTTAAATGTTAAAGTGTCGTATTTAGGAAGGGGAATTTTATCACCTTCAAAAGGGACGGTTAACTTAGGTTGGCTTAATCCTTTTCTTTGGTCACTTTCAGATAAGTTTTGATACTTGGTTTCTTGCATGAATATTTTTCCAGTTTTTTTCATTCTTTCACCTCATCCATAGTATACCATGTTCATATAAAAATAAAAAAGAGGCTGTAAAGAAATGAAATCTTTAATGATTTCTGACTTTACAGTCTTTCTTTTGTGCTTGAGACAAAAAAAAGAGGCTGTAAAGAAT
>Ga0075011_10000257_pt1 | contig 27958 bp, 31 predicted proteins | sample TARM_MetaG_T_14_FD_72354 | JGI IMG/M metagenome (GOLD analysis project Ga0075011, IMG submission 72354) | Freshwater microbial communities from Pennsylvania, USA, analyzing microbe dynamics in response to fracking - TARM_MetaG_T_14 | ecosystem: Environmental > Aquatic > Freshwater > River... | reverse complement strand
CGCTTTGGGCTAGGTAGGCTTCTACTGCACTTTGGTGGTGGGCTTCGAGGTTGATGACAAGGTGGCCAAGCACGGTGCCGCCAAGGCGCTCTAGCTTGCCCCAGACGATGTTAAAGTCCATGTCAAGAGTGCGCGCCATGTGGGTGATGAGGCTGTGTTGGGCGACTTCTTTGGGGAAGTAGAGGTGGATGTTGACGCCTGTTTGGGGCAAGTACTCTTCCTCGCCAAGGAAGTGTTTGAGGCGTTGGGTGGGGCGCAAAAAGAGTTCTTCGACCCTGCCGTGGCCAAGGATTTTGCCCTGTTCTAAAAGCATGGCAAATTGGGCGGCTTTTTTGACCACTTCCATTTCGTGAGTGACGATGATGACGGTGATGCCAAAGGTGCGGTTGATGGTGCCAAGGAGGTCTAAGACGTCGTTGGTGGTTTTGGGGTCAAGGGCACTGGTGGCTTCATCGCTCAGGAGAATCTTGGGTTCTAGTGCCAAGGCGCGAGCGATGGCGACGCGCTGTTTTTGGCCGCCACTAAGGGCGTTGGGGTAAGCGGTGGCTTTTTCGGCAAGGCCGACGAGGTCTAAGAGTTCTTTTACGCGGCGCGTGATGTGGGCGCGCTCATACCCGTGGACGCGCAAGGGGAGTGCGACGTTTTCAAAGACGCTTTTTTGATTGGCAAGGGCGAAGTTTTGGAAAATCATCCCCATCTCTTTGCGCAGTTCGCGCAAGGCACTGGGGCTTAGGTCTTTGACTTCGTGGCCAAAGACTTTTAGGCTGCCGCCTTGGTACTTCTCTAAGCCGTTGATGCACCGCAAAAGAGTGCTTTTCCCCGCGCCACTGTGGCCGACGATGGCATGGATTTCCCCTGCGCCCACATGCAAGTCGATGCCATCAAGCACGCACGTGTCGCCGTAGGATTTTTGTAACTGGTCTATGTGAATCACACCGTTCCTTTACATGTAAACAGTTTTGGTGGCGGTATTATAGCGTGTTGGGATTGTTGCACTTTAGGTGGGGTCTAGGACATTCTCGGGTTTGGGGAAACACAGCTCAAAGGTGGTGCCAACTTCGGGGGTGGAGTGGACGGCGATGGTGATGGCGTAGTGTTTGCAGACGGATTTTACGATGTCAAGGCCTATACCAAAGCCGCCTACTGAGGTGTTTTTTCGTTCAAAACGGTTGAAGATGGCCTCTTTGTCTTCGGCTTTGATGCCGATGCCTTTGTCTTCGATGCGAAAGCAATGCGCGGCGAGGGTGATGCGAATCTCGCTTTGGGCAAAAGAGTATTTGAGGGCGTTGGAGAGGAGGTTGTTAAGGACTTTTTGAATGCGCGATTTGTCCATGAAGACCATGGTTTTTTCAAGTTCACAATGGATGGTATTTCCCCGTGTTAGGGCGATTTCATCAAAAAACCGCACACTTTCTTGCACGGTATCTTTGAGGTCAAAGTACTCATCAAACACCGTGTCCACGTCGTAAAAAGCGATGAACGACAAGGAGTTGTAGATTTGGGAGATGAGCTTGGCGGAGATGGAGATGTGGTTTAGCACGCGCCCATCCACGCCGGGTTTGTTGCGTAGCGACGAAACGCTCATCATGAGTGCCGAAACGGGCGTGTTGAGGTCGTGAGAGCTGTCTCTGATGAAGGCGTTGAGCTTTTCCATGCGGCTTTTGATGGGCGCGATCAACAGTTTGCTCAAAAAGTACCCCACAAGGGCGATGAAAACGGCTGAGAAAAGCACCACGGTTCCTAAGAGCGCGAGGAGTTTGTATTTTTCTCTAAGCCCTTGGTCTCCTTCTATGACGATACAGTTGACCCCCAAAACGGGCGCTTTGAGGGGCGCAACGTAGTACTCATGGGAGTTGCTTTTGTAGGTTCCTTTTGAAAATTCGACTGTGTCGGTGCGTAGGTTTGAGAAAACTGTTGTTTCATTTGCGTCAAACAAACCCACTTGAAACGCGGCACTTGGCGTAGAAAAGGTGTAGGGCTTGCCGGCCATTTCCGCGCTCATGAGTTCTTTTTCAACGCGCATGGCCACGTTGGCCATCTCCATGGTGATGTGGTTTTCGATAGCCATACTCTCTTTTTTGTAGTACAAAAAGGCGATGATGCCCACTAGCACCATGGCGGAAACCACGTAGATGACCAAAAAGCCAATAAGGGCGTTGCGTTCTTCTTTATTCAAAGTAGTACCCGCTTCCACGGATGGTTTGTATTTTATCTTTGCCCAAAAGCGTGCGTAAGTTTTTGATGTACACGCGAATGGTCGCGTCTGAGGGCATGGATTCGTACTCCCACAAGTTTTGCATGAGCTCTTCAGAAGAGATGACGCGTTTTTTGTGGGTGCTAAGGTAGATGAGGATTTCGCACTCTTTGCGGGCGAGTTGGTGGGTTTTTTCGCCTACGAAGAGTTTGTTTTTTGCAGGCACAAGGGAGATGCCATCCCCAAGGTCGAGGTTTTCCACACTCTCGATGGAAAACCGGCGCGAAATGTTTTGAATACGCAGGTCTAGCTCTTCTAGGTCAAAAGGCTTTTTGATGTAATCATCGCAGCCATTTTCAAACCCTTGTTTCATGTGCGCCGTATCTTGGTAGGCTGTGATGATGATGGTCGGCGTGGTATTGTCGTGCTGTCGCAAGGTTTTGACCACATCGAGTCCATTTTTTTTGGGGACGTTAATGTCTAAAATCATAAGGTCAAATTTTTCATCAAAGGCTTTCTCTAACGCCGCTTCCCCGTTGTCTACATGTAGGGCATCAAAGCCTTTTTCACGCAGGTAGTGGGTCAAGATATCTGCTAAAATAGGGTCATCTTCTAAAAGTAAAATTTTCATGCGTTCTCCCGCCCGCAGGGGCACTTTGGGGCTATTATACTATTTTCTTATCCACAGGTAATCAAGTGAGATTTTTCCTGCGCCGTGGCTTAGAAAAAGTAGTAAAAACAGCAGGTAGTACAAGGGAATTTCAAAGCCATTCTCACCCGCGGCGAAGCCGTGAGGCAAGTGTACGGTGAGGATTGCCACACCCATCACGACGATTAGGGGGAGGCTGATGAGGCGTGTTAGAAACCCCAGGCTAAGGAGTAGCACCCCTAGGGTCTCCGTGCTAGCGGCCAAGTACGCGTTGAGCGTGGGCAGGGGAATGCCAAGAGTGTCAAACCACGACGCGACCCCTTCGATGTTTTTCCATTTGGTCAAGACAGGGTCAAGAAACCCGTACGCTACGGCCAGGCGCGCCAAAAGAAGGGAAATGCTTTGAAGATATGAGCTTGTTGTCATGAGCTTTGTGTAGCACGTTTTTACGGACATGAAGGATTCCTTTGAATGATGTGTAATGAGAGCAACTCCGCTAAAGGTGGCTCAAAAAAGGCTTTGACGGCCGTTGGCGTCTCGTCGCTAAGGCGGCAAATCGTCTCTAGTGCGTTGTGTATACCGCCTTGTTTTAGGGCTTTTAAGAAAAGGTACAAAGGCGGTGCTAATTCGCGGTAAAACACCCGTTTTTTGTCAAAATCATAATAGGCCAAAAGGAAGTATTCTCCCTTTTGCGCGTACTTCCCCTCTTCAAAAACGCGGTAGGAAAGCTTTTTGAGCACGGCACTTGGGCTGAGGGTGTAGGGGTTTTTCCACGAAAAAGAGGCGTGTTTTTGGGGGTGATAATTTTTCATCATCAAAGCCACTTCGGTCCACTCAAACCAGAGCAAATCGTGCACGTAAGGGAGGTGCGAAAAATGCTTTTGCTTTTTTACAAAGGCGCGAAATTCGTTGGGGACTTTCCACATGAAGGGTGCGCGCGCGCCGTATCGCATAAAGGCCATAACGACTTCTTCAAATCTCGCCGCGTCCACGTGCTGGGTAAAGAGCGGGTAGGCATTGCCCAAGACTTCAAGAAATCGGTACGCTACTAAAAATTTATAGGCTTGCAAGCCTTTGTTGCCTTTGGGCACAGGCTGTTGGCCAAAGGCGACGGCCACAAGGTCTTGTTGGTGTTTATACGCGGCCATGTTTGGCTCCTTGTACGACGGATTCGAGGGTGTTGTACTCTGCTTGCATCTGCGCGTAGGAAGGGATGTAGTTGTCCCGCTCAATCATCACAGGGAGGTCTGCTTTTTGGAGTGTTTCCCCCAAAAGGTGCCAAACGTCTTCGTGCACGGAAGTGCCGTGAGAGTCGATAATCATGTCCAGTTCCTCATCGTGGTAATGGCCTGCTACGTGGATGTACGCGGCGTGGCTAAGGTCAAGCGCGTCGATAAATTCGCGCGGGGAAAAGCCGTGATTTTTAGCGTTGACGTAGGCATTGTTCACGTCTAAAAGTAGCTTCGCGTTTGCGCGGTGCATGATTTCATTGATAAAATCCGCTTCGCGCAGGGTTGCTTCTGGGACGTAATAATACGTTGCGTTTTCCAAGATGAGTTGACGTTCCATGATTTCGCTCACTTGCTGGATGCGGCTTGCGATGTGTACGACGTTTTGCGGTGTCATCGCGAGGGGCAAAAGCTCGTAAGTTTGGTGTCCCATGAGGGACGTGAAGCTAAGGTGATCAGAGTAATGTTCGATGTGATACCTGTCCAAAAAGGCTTTCATTTTTTTTAAAAAGGCAACATCAAGAGGCCCGTAAGAGCCTATAGACAAAGAGAGGCCATGGGCTACCACGGGGCGCAAGGTGGTCACTTCTTCAAACTTTTCTCGGTGGTGGTAGGGCATGTTCATCCAGTTTTCTGGAGCGATTTCCCACCAGTCGGGCAAAAAGCCTTCACTGTCGATGTGCTGAAGAAATTCCCGTCGCAGCCCTAATCCTAACCCGTTGATAGTTTTCATGGCCGACATGGTTGGATTACCCACATTTACCTGTGCCGCATTTGGCTTCGACATCTTTGGTGACGACTTTTTTCTCTTTTTCACTGCCACACTTGCTAGCACCGCATTTGGCTTCGGCATCTTTTTTGACCGTCTCTTGTTTGGCTTTGTCGCCACCACATTTGCTTGCGCCGCACTTGGCATCGCTACTGCTTGCTGCAAAAGCCGCGGTCGCGGTGATGAGCGTTGTTCCTAGTAATACTCCCGCGAGTTTGAGTTTGTTGGTCTTTGTCATCGTCTATCCTTTTTTTTGGGGTTTGATGGAGGAAGTATATTTGTTTAACGTGTAGTGGCTATGTATGCTGTGTGTAGGGAATGTGTAGTTGTTTAGGGGTAGAAAGAGGGAGTTTGTGCCTTTACATGTAAGGGCAGGTTGTATTGAGACTTCTTGCATGTAAAAGTTCTTACAGCGTGTCTCGCGCCCTTTTAGGCAGTGCGCTCACCACGAGGGCATAAGAAGCGTCAATCCACTCGCGCAGGCTCTCTTCGTCAACTTCGCCATCGCAGATGATGGTGTTCCAGTGTTTTTTGTTCATGTAATACCCACCCGTGACACTGGCGTAGAGGCTACGAAGTTCGAGGGCGTAGATGGGGTCGCATTTAAGCGTGATGCGCGGGGGTGTTTCTGGCTCGGCAATGAGGGCAAACATCTTTTCACCCACTTTGTACACGGCAGTAGTGGCGTCAAAGGGGTAACTTTTGTGCGCACCTTTTTTGCTAAGGCAATAGGCGTCCAGGGTTTTGGCGGTCATGGGGATGCTCCTTGTGTGGGAATGGGTAAAACTCTTTTTTATGGAAGCAAAATGCATGTCTAGATTTTATTGAAGATTATAGCAGTTTGCATTGTGGTGATGCTAGCTGCTTTACATGTAAGTTCGATTGAATTATTGTAAAGGGATTAATTCAATTATGTTGTAAAAATTTGTTGATATTGCGTTTGTCGTATTTCATTTTTATTTGGATGTTTTCTGATGTCAGGGTATCCTCTTGACCATGATGGAGAGGGGGAATAAAGAATGACAATATCGATTATTTTATTGTGCAGTGCCACTCTTTGCTTCTTTTTTATTTTTAAATCTATTTTGCATCCTGTCTGTTTGCAAAATAGATTTGCTGCAAATTGGCTTGTAAAAAAGAGTTGAAGATGCAAGTTTTTGTTATTTTTAATAATTTTACAAGCATCCACAGATTTAATTTTTCTTAAATCAGAGTCAGACGCACTATGATTATTTTTTCTGGCACAGCGATGTACCATGTCAAATATGCCGATTTTATAGTTTTTTAAAAAGCCTTTTTGCCCCTTTCTTGTGCAAATTATTGCTTCAATATCGCCACAACTTTGTTTCAAAATATCCCAAAACGCATTGTTTTTACTTCCATAATACCAGTCTATATCACCGCATAATAGGTTTTTTGGCTCCGAGAATCTATGCGGAGGAATTGAACCAATGATTAGCTTTTTAGCATTTTTTATATTATATGGCCTATATGGGTGTTGTGACATGTGCGGAAGAAAATCTGCTTTTTCTTGTTTCATGTGGTTATTCTCCTTTGGAATAGAAAAAGTACCAAGTACTAAACCTTAATCTGCTTTGTTGCCACCTGGTGAATGATAGAAGAAATCAGCGACTGGTAAGGCAAGCCTTTTTGCAAAGCGATGGCTTTGATGCTCTCAATGTCGTTTTCAAATAACCTTAAGTTGTAACTTTTTTTGGTGGTCATTTTTTTGAGTGTATTGTCCGCGACGGCTTTAAATTCCTTCTTCTTTTTGTGTAGTGCTGAAGCCTCCATGGGTTTGTAGGTGCCGTTGTCGATATCGTTTTCTAGGCTCTGAAAAAGAGCCATTTCATCGTCTGTGTAGAGTTTTTTATCTTGCATCATACATCCTTTAGCTTGTAGAATTTAGTGTGCTTTCTGCTTGGGTAAATTGTTTTTAAAAACAGCGTATTTTCATCTTTTTGAACAAAAGGGACAATGTAGGCATAGTTATTAAATTCAACAACAAAACAGTGTTGGTTTTCATGGGTGGGGCTTTGTATAAAATCCAATATTTTCTCATTTTTGATGGCCAACACAATGTCTTCAAAGGAGACCTTTCTCGCTTCTTTTAAAACAATATTTTTTTCTTCATTCCATTCAAAATACATTGTTTTTATCTTTCAAATCATTTTTTATGTAGATACATTGTCAACACATTATATAGATTTTTATCTTCCAAATCAAGCAAGAGAAAGCAAAGCAGGGTAGCAAAACCCCTTACATGTTAAGCCCCGCACACCTTCTTTCCACTCCACCTGCAAAATAATTCATATATATTTGTAATTAACGCCAAAATACTGCTACAATTACAAATATATATGAATTAGGATAAAACGATGCAAAAGGTATTTATTACTATTTTTGACCAGCATGTGGCCACTATGTATCAAAACGATGACCGCATATTTTTAGAACAAGTCAATGACATGTGCCATAAGCTCAGCCCTTTGCGCCTCTCACCTACCATCAAAGAGATTGACACGACACCCTTGGTGCATCTGGAAAAAGTAGCGGGGTTCATCAGCGATGCACTGCCGGGTAGCTTTGGCAATGAAATTCTAAAAAACTTTTTCCTTCAACATCGGCGTTCAAACCCTACCGTTAGCGATAAACTGCTTTTCATCGGAAACAGAGGGCTTGGCGCGCTTACCTTTGAACCCTCCGTTATCAAAGAAGACCATACGGAGCATACACTCACCCTTAAGAGCATGTTTGACCACGCGCGAGAAATCCAGCGGGGCGGACACTACCACGCTTTGCAAGATGTTTTTCTGGTTGGTGCACACTCTTTTGTAGGTGGGGCAAGAAGCAAGGCTGTTTGCGCCATCAACCTTGACACAAAAACCGTTTTTTTAGGTGACCGCACAAAACCACTCGAAGAGGGGTTAACACACGTCATTGTGAAATACGATGATTCGGAAAAGAAAAAATCGGTGTACTCAACAATCGAATACATCTACTACTGCCTAGCAAAGCAATGCGGACTAAACATGTCCCAAAGCTACCTTTTGGAGGCGGATGGAAGGCACCATTTTGTAACCACACGCTTTGACATTGAACCTAGTGCAAAACGCTATCATGTCCATTCCTTGGCGGGTCTTTTGCACCTAGACTACGCATTGCCCCGCACAATCGGATACGAAGACCTTCTAAGAACCGCTGTGCAATTGGGAGCGCAAAGTAGCTTGCAGCAACTCTTTTTACAGATGCTGTTTAACTACATGTTCGTCAACCAAGATGACCACAGTCGCAATTTTTCGTTCATGTGTGACAAAGATTTTAAATGGCGCGCGACGCCAGCGTATGACCTCACTTTTGCGCAAGGCGGTGGACAAACGGTAGAGCACCAATTGTCACTTTATGGAAAACCGCTCTCAACAATCGGGCTTGATGAAGTTGCCGCTTTAGCAACGGAGTTTTCTCTTGAGATGGAGTTTGTTGCTCTAGCGTTGGAGCTGACGAAAAAAGTGCGTGAAGACGAACTGCCAAGGCTTTTAAAAGCGTACGCCGTAGATACTCCAAAACAAGAACAGATGTTGGATGCTGTGAACAAAAGAACATTCATGGGAGCATTATGATGCAAAATGCATTACTAAAAAAATTAAAACAATCACAACAAAACGCAAAGAAAATCCTCAAAAGAAGACTAACCCCTAAGAGCACATTTGCAACGCTAACCGATGATGAAATAGCCCAAGTCATCGCACTAAGAGCTAAAGAGCTAAGAATAAAGCAAGATAAAAAACAAAGCGAATTTAGTACACAAGCACAGTTAAGTTCGCCGACAACCTATGCAAATTTTGAACAAAAAGGAACCATTTCTCTGGTAAATTTTATCAAGGTCATGCGGACATTTGGTCGCTTGGAAGAGTTGGAGGCGTTGTTACAGCCCACCGTTAAAGAACAAATCCAAGATGCCAAAGCAAACCTTCTCGTGCCTAAAAAACGGGTTAGGTAACCCCGCGTGAAAGCCAAAAAACACCAAACCCCTTACATGTAACCCCACGACCCAATGCCCTAAACAGTATTGGGCGGTGGCTATTTAGTGTTTTTAAATCATCTTTAATTGATTGTAATGAAGCTATAATTTCAACAAAAATATTACTAGGACGCTACATGTCATCAGGCTCGCTTCATCATGGAGAGTTGGAAACAACCAAGGAAAACATGCTTGACGAAGCGTTGCTTTTTGAGTTGAGCGTTGTGTCTCAAATGGTGGTTGATAAAGAAAGACGCATCGTTCGGGTCAACAAGCGATTTAGCAAGTTGTTTGGGTATGAGCCTTTAGAAATATTGGGTCAAAAAACCCTCGTTCTCACTCCTTCGGAAGAAAAATTTTACGAATACGAAACCTATTTTCGCCAAACCAAAGAGGGGATGGTCGTGGACGAAGAGTTGCTCTACAAGCACAAAGACGACACCCTTTTTTGGACAAAACTAGAAGGCACCGTGCTTAGTTCAAACGAAGGCGAGCACTTCGTCCTTTGGTCGTTTATTAACATTGACAAAGAGGTCAAATACCGCGAGCAGTTAAAGGTGTTGTCCAGAGTTGACTCGCTGAGCGGACTCTACAACAGACGCTTTTTCCAAGAGATGGCAGTAGGCATCTTGGAGCTAGCAAGAAGGCAAAAAAGAGAAACCTCCCTCGTTCTTTTAGACATAGACAATTTTAAAAACATCAACGACACGTACGGCCACAGTGTGGGCGACGATGTCATCACAAAACTGAGCGAAATCTTGAAACACTACACCAGACAAAGTGACGTACTGTGCAGGCATGGCGGCGAAGAGTTTGTCTTGCTTTTGCCCGAAACAAATCTCCAAGGAGCAGTCAAAATCGCCGAGTCTTTACGGTTAGAGTTTCAAAACCACACCTACGCACTTGGTGAAACAAACATACACTTTACCGCCAGTTTTGGCGTAAGCACCCTAGACATTAGGCTAGCATCCGCCCTAGAAGAAGGCATCAAAAGAGCAGACGATGCGCTGTACCTGGCAAAAAGATTGGGCAAAAACAGAGTAGAGGTTAGTTAGCCCTTACATGTAAGCCCGAAACTACTTAAAATCACACCCGTTTACATATCCCTCAAGCTAAGCCCGTGATACTCCACTTTGTAGCCGTTAAATTTATCCAACAGCTTTGAAGATTTTTGTTTTAGGGCGTTTAAGTCTATTTTTTTCTCGTTTAATTTCACCTCATAAAAGGCGAGTTTTTTATCAAGCTCATCTATGGCGACGATGTCGATTTCATTGTGGTTGCCACGTTCCCAGTAAGTGCCAATGTGTGAAAAGGTTTCACTAGCTTTCATCATCTGAATGAAATATTTCTCCAAAAATCTACCGCTGTAAACGTCAAAGTCTCTTTTGACAATCTCTTTGACAAAGGCGTAGTTTTCGATTTCGATAGCACTTTTGTATTTGTAAATAAACCGAAACCAAAAATTAAAATAATTGTCGATGATTTCATATTTGAGGGTTCGGCTTCCTTCTTTGGCGAGGATTGGCTTCACTTTTTGTATCAGTGTGTACTCGTTTTCTAGTCTGTCGAGGTAGCCGCCTACGTTTTTGCCTAGGATGGACTCTATCTCAGTGCGCGCGGTTTTTGAGTTTGCAATGAGGCTAAGGATGGAAAAATAAGTTGTGTATTCTTTGCCAAACTCTTCGACAAGCAGGTTTTTCCCTTCTTCTAAAAAGAGTGAAAATTCGTCAAATATCGCCTCAAGTTGCCTCTCAAACGTGTAGGCTTTTTTGTCTACAAACAGTTCAACATATTTCGCCACTCCCCCTGTAAAAATGTAAAAACTGAGCAAGTCTTTTGGCCTAAAGCTTGGGTGGTGTTCTTGCAAAATCTCTTTAAGCGTAGCGACACTAAAACTTTTGAGGTGGATTTTGTTATCAGCCCTTCCAAAAAGAGGCTCTTTTTTGTCCTCAAAAATCCGCTTCATTAGACTGTAGATGGAGCCGCACAAGATGAGGTTTACCTTGGTGGTGTCCTTGTAAGTATCCCAAATGTTTTGCATGTCGCTATAGAGGGAACTATTGATGGTCAAAAACTCTTGAAATTCATCAATCACAAGGGTGAAATGCCTGTGTTGGCCTAGTTGCATGAGGTATTCAAAAAGATTTTTAAAATTTCTAAATTCGCCCAATAGCTTGATATTTAGCGCGTTTGAAACAATTCCTACAAACTCTTCACACAACATCGCTTCATCTTTTTTAGAGACAAAAAGATAGACCTTTTTTGCGTAGGCTTCCTTGATGAGCTTGGTTTTGCCAATCCTTCTCCTGCCCACAATAAAGGTCATTTTCGAGCTTATTTGTGAGGCTTGTTCTATGTGGCGAAGGTTTGCAAGTTCTTTTTGACGATTGTAAAATTTCATAATTTCTCTTTCTATAGCAATATAAGTTACAGTAACCTATGTTACTATAGAAATTCTTAAAGGAAAGCAAATCTCTTTACATGTAAGCCCGAAACTACTTAAAATCACACCCGTTTTCGTGGTCATTGACCATCCCGCACGCTTGCATGAACGCGTAGATGGTCACGGAACCTACGAACTTGAAGCCGCGCTTTTTAAGGTCACGGGTGAGCGCGTCGGAGAGGGGCGAAGTGGTAGGTGCGGTTTTATAATCAGGCACGTCGTTGAGGAGTGGGGCGTGGTTGACAAAACTCCAAAAGTACTCATCTAACGAGCCAAACTCCTGTCTGATGTCCAAAAACAGCGTGGCGTTGTGGATGATAGCTTCGATTTTCTTGGGGTGTTTGATGACGTCGGTGTGTAAAATCCGCTCTACATCCTTACATGTAAAGCCCGCCACCACGTCCAAATCAAACCCCGCAAACGCTTCACGGTACGCTTCGCGCTTTTTCAGTACCGTCAACCAACTAAGACCCGCCGCTTGGGTTTCGAGGCTAAAAAGCTCAAAGAGCGCGCGCTCCTCATGCAACGGCTTTCCCCACTCAAGGTCATGGTACGCCTCGTACGTCGCATCCCCTGTTTTTACCCAACCACATCGCATGAATACTCCTTTTTTGTGAAAGTATAGCGCAGGAAAACCCGCTACGGCTAAGAGTATTCAAACTGAAATTTGACTACGCAAAATCAATGACATGTTCTATGGCATCAGTCCATAACAGGCTATTTTTTCCTCTTTCCCTTTAAGTGAAAGCGACGCGATGTAGGAAAAACGCACTTTTAAAGTCTCATTCAGTAAAAGATAACACGCCTCACTGATTATCAAGGAGGTGTGATATTCTTTGCATAAAGATTCTAGTCTTGCAGTGGTGTTGACCGTGTCGCCAATGAGTGTGTAGTCTTTTCGCTCCCCGCCAATATCGCCCAAAATGACCTCACCACAATGAATGCCAATGCCAAGTCCATCTATCATCGGAAGATTTTTTTCATGCAAATCATGATTGATGCGTTCAAACTTTTCAAGCATGGAAAGAGCTGACATGATCGCAAAGTGAACATTTTCACTCAGTTCCTCTTTTTTATCAAAAAAAGCCAATAAGGCATCCCCTATAAATTTATTGATAATGCCATGATGTGCTTTAACGACTTCATGCCAAATGCTGTAGTAAAAATTGAGCATTCCTACAACTCTAGAAGCATCTGATTTTTCACTTAAAACGGTAAAGTTGCGAATATCGCTGTACAAAAGAGCTGTTTTTAGGCGCATTGAGTTAGACTCTGAACCCTTTTGGAGTAGTCTGTTACGTGTTTCTTCCCCGATGTAGCGAACTAAAAGCCTATCGACCTTCTCACTCAACACTAAAATTTTAATCCTACTGTACGCAATCGTAAGCGATAAAAAAATACCACCGATGATGATATACACATGCGCTGGGTCATCCAAAAACTCATCAAATCCATCTAGCAAACGCCCTATTAAAACCTCAGCATCCGCATATGCTTTGGTGATATGTCCAAGGGTAAGATCTTCTTGCAATTTGAGCTTCAAATCAAAAAAGAAATAGATGAAAATAAAGATAAATATATTGATATTAGAAACCAAAAACTCTATTAAAAAACGAATATTTTGCCGTGTGCTCACATGCCCAAGATACTGCAACGAAACCAAAAGTATCGTCGAGAGCCAAAAGAAAAAATGACCGGTATTGAGCAGGGAGTGCACACCGCCTTCTTGAAATTCAAAGAGACTATACACCACAACGGTTAAAAAAGAGAGTGCCATACGAAGCAAAATCTTTTCGCCAAAATAGACCAGCGCCGTTGTTTGCACGATAAGCGTCAAGAGTAAAACGATATGCCCAGTATTCCCTCCTCGAAAAAGCTCCTGCGCACTAAACTGCATAAAAAGATAAAACAGCGCATACTGTCCAGAGTAAAGGGAAAGTTCATTAAAAAATCGTATGGCAAAGGTTTGAACCTTTTCTCTCTCGCGCATTCATACTCCTTGCTAAATCTTTACATGTAAAGTGCTATACAAATGAAAACAGCTTCAATTCATTCCCACACTTGGGATTTTGGCATTTTAGCTATCATTGCCTTAGCCTGGGTTAGCATCTTTTGTTGTGCTTTTGTGCCAACGGTTTGGCTTTCAAGTGCTGAGGTTTGCAAGACGCGGTTTACTATCTCTTTTGCTTTTTTCTCAACTTGTGCAGTGTAAAGTTTCTTTGGCGTGGTTTTTGGTCTGATGGTTATCTCACAATCCAATGCCATGGCTATTTTTTCGATAGTGGAAAAAGAGACATCTTTTCCCGCAAATGCCCGCTTAATGGTCGCTATTCCCACATTGGAGCGGCTTGCAAGTGATTCAAAAGGTATCTGAAGTGCTTTTTTTTGTTCTTTGAGTTTGTCTAAAAGTATCTTTTTGTACATGCAAATCCTTTGAAAAAATACAGTAAGCATAGTATCACTTATGATACTTTTTTGTCAAGACAAACTTGCTTGAAAATACGCACACATTGGCATTGACATTATTCCACGTATGGCCTAAAATGCACAACATACTTTACAAAGGAACCTCTCATGACCATTCTCGTTACTGGAGCCGTGGGGCTTATTGGCCAAAGTATCGCTCGTGCGTTGGTGGGCGAGGGGTACGAGGTGCTAGGCTTAGACATCGCGCCAAATGTAGCGGAAGTGTTGGAACCTTTACATGTAAGGCCTTTACATGTAAACCTTTTTGACATCGAAGCCTCGTTGCACGCCATCGACGAAGCCCTAAACGACGCGCCTTTGACAGGACTGGTGAACAACGCGGCGCGCATGCAACACGACCAGAACCTTTCGTGGCAAGAGTTTGAAGCCATGCTTCGGGTCAATCTCACCACCCCTTATGCTTTGTCTCAACACCTGTTTCCACGGCTAAAAGCCGCCAAGGGTGCCATTGTCAACATCGCCTCTACCCGCGCGCACATGAGCGAACCTCGTACTGAGGGCTACAGTGCGTCAAAAGGGGGCTTGCTCTCGCTCACCCACGCACATGCGGCCACTTTTGCGCCCCATGTGCGGGTCAATGCCATCTCTCCAGGGTGGATAGCCCCGCCTGACGCACCTCACACGCAAGCCGACCACGCTCAACACTGGAGCGGTCGTGTGGGCGTGCCCGAAGACATCGCCCAGCTGTGTGTTTACTTGCTTGGCCCAAAAGCGGGCTTTATCACAGGCGCCGAATTCGTGGCCGATGGGGGCATGACACGCACGATGCTTTACGTGTAATCTCTCCGCAATACTTCCGTGCTAGAGTTGCCTTTATTTTGCAAAGGAAAGGCATGGCAAAGATTACAGGTGTCATTTGCGACTGGGCAGGAACAACGGTAGATTTTGGTTCGCTTTCCCCCGTAGCGGCGTTTGCGAAAGCGTTTAAGGCATACGGCCATACCGTGAGTTTTGAGGAAATCCGCACCTACATGGGCATGCTCAAATACGACCATACCTTGGCCTTGCTCGAACACACCAAAGAGCGTTTTAGAGCCTCTTTTGGCCGCTTGCCTGCGCCAGAAGATGCCAAGGCGATTTATGGCAAGTTTGAAACAGCACTGTTTGAAACCTTAGCAGATTATGCGGTGCCCATCAAAGGCGCTGTGGCGTTCGCGCAGTTTTTACACGAAGAGAAAATCCACCTAGGCTCTACCACAGGCTACACGCCGCAGATGATGGAGATTGTCGCGCCCGAAGCCGCCAAGCACGGGTTTATGCCCGCAGCCATCATCGCCCCAAGAAAGGGCCTTCTTGGCCGCCCACACCCCTACCTCATCTACCAAAACGCCATCATGTTAGGGTGCTACCCCTTGTGGCACGTGGTCAAGATTGGCGATACGGTGAGCGACATGCAAGAGGGACGCAACGCAGGATGTTGGTGCGTGGGCGTGAGCGTGAGTGGCAACGAAATGGGCCTTAGCGAAGCGGACGTGGCGGCGCTAGATACCCCAACCTACGAAACCAAAAAAGCCCGCGCCGTGCAAACCCTAGAAACCGCGGGGGCACACCTTGTGATTGATGGCATTTGGCACGCAAAAGAAGCGATAGAACGGATTGAGCGGTGGATTCAAGAGGGCCATTTGCCCCACGAAACAAAGGAAACCCTATGCAACTAAACCTTCCCCTAGATAACCCTTACATTCTCCTCACTCCTGGCCCCCTAAGCACCACTCGAACCGTCCGCGCGGCCATGCTCAAAGACTGGTGCACGTGGGATAGCGAGTACAACGCCCTCGTCCAAGCCATCCGCTACCAGCTGTGTTCCTTGGCGTCTACCATCGCGCCAGACATGTTTACCGCAGTGCTCATGCAAGGCAGTGGCACCTTTAGTGTCGAGTCGGCTCTATGCACGCTCATGCCCAAAAACAGCGGCAAAATCCTCATCCTCAGCAACGGCGCATACGGTGAACGCATGGGAGAGATTTGCACGTATGCGGGTATTTCTCACACCCTGTTGCGCTCCAAAGAGACAGAACCCATCACGCCAGAAGCCGTCGAATTCTCCCTCAAACAAGACCCCGCGTTCACCGCCGTAGCAGTCGTACACTGCGAAACCACCACAGGTATGCTCAACCCCATCGACACCATCGGCGCGGTCGTCAAAGAACACGGCAAGCTTTTTATGGTTGATGCCATGAGCAGTTTTGGAGGGATTCCCCTTGACATGCAAGATTTGGAAATCGACGTGCTTGTGAGCAGTGCCAATAAATGTATCCAAGGGGTGCCAGGCTTTGGATTCATCCTCTTTCGCCGCGACGTACTCCTTACATGTAAAGGCAACGCGCGCTCACTGAGCCTCGATGCATACGCCCAGTGGGAAGAGATGGAGCACAGCGGTGGCAAATGGCGATTCACTTCCCCTACCCACGTGGTACGCGCCTTTAAAGAAGCCTTGGATGAGCTTTCCAAAGAAGGGGGCGTGAGTGCCAGACATGCGCGCTACGACGATAACCACAGGATTTTAGTAGAAGGCATGGAGGCCCTAGGGTTTGTGTGTGTTTTGCCTCCCACACTTCAAAGTCCCATCATCACAAGTTTTTATAGCCCCAAAAGCCCTAAGTATGAATTTAAAACCTTCTACAACGCCCTCAAGCGCGCGGGCTTTGTCATTTACCCAGGCAAGATTTCAGCGGCAGAAAGCTTCCGCATCGGCACTATCGGCCATGTTTTTCCTATCGATATGCGTCGCCTTCTCGAAGCCATCACCCACGCCAAAACGTGGTAAACGCCCAAACCCTCGCCACCCTTGGCTTTGGCCTTGTGGTGGTGGCTTACCTTGCCCAACTGCACAAAATCTACACCCGCAAACAAAGCGAAGGTATTTCCCTTAACGGCTACCTCGTAACCTTTGTGAATCTCCTAGGCTACATTGCGTGGAGCAAGGGGAGTATCGGCGGGTTTAAGTTCATCGAACTGGGTTTACATGTAACGACCCTTGGGCTCATCCTTTTGCACGCACCCCGCACCAAGCTAGACACCAAAAGCCTTGGGGTATTTGTGACCGCGTTTATCGGCTCACTCTTGCTCATCGGCGGCCTCGCCCAAGCCCACAAAAGCTACACCCACCCCAACACCACCGCGGTGAGTCTTCTTCATTATCTCGCCCTTTTTGTGGCAAACATTCTCTACCTTTGGGTTGCCTTTTTAGAACACGAACGGGGCAATGTGTTTGCAGGACTCCTGGTCACCAACCTCTTTTACATGTACATTTTGCGCCAAGGCATAACCAAACGGTTACAGTAATCCTTTGGCAATAAAGCCCCAATACAATTCCTGTTATTACTATTCTCAAGGAGTTTTGCATGGTAACATCACGATGGGTTGTCTTGGCGGCTTCCGCCTTGCTCGCCACTAGCTTAAGTGCTAAAAGTTTGACGGTCTACACCGCCTTAGAAGCCGACCAATACCCTGTGTACCTCAAAGGGTTTCAAAAAGCTCACCCGGACATCGACGTGAAAGTGGTGCGTGACTCTACGGGTATCGTCACGGCGAAGCTTTTGGCTGAGCGCAACAACCCCCAAGCAGACGTAGTGTGGGGCACTGCCGCCACAAGCCTCGTGCTGTTGGAGCAATACGACATGCTTCACCCTTACGCGCCTAAAGAAATCAACAACATTTTGCCCAAATTTAAAGACACCAAAACCCCACCTGCTTGGGTTGGCAACGACGTCTGGGGAAGCGCGGTGTGCTTTAACGAAGTGGAAGCTAAAAAACACGGCCTTCCTTTGCCCACAAGTTGGGAAGATTTGGCGAAACCCATTTACAAAGGCCACGTTGTCATGCCAAACCCAGCAAGTTCTGGCACAGGGTTTTTGGACGTGACGGCATGGTTAAGGATTTTTGGAGAAGAAAAAGGGTGGGATTACATGGACAGATTGCATGAAAACATTGCCCAATACACCCACTCAGGTTCAAAGCCTTGTAAAATGGCCGCGGCGGGTGAATTTGCCATTGGCATTAGCTTTGAATACCGTGCCGCCAAATCCAAATCCGCAGGCGCACCAATCGCCATTGTGTACCCTAAAGAAGGCTTAGGATGGGACTTGGAAGCGACGGCCATCATCAAAGGCACCAAAAACCTTGACGCGGCTAAAACCTTCGTAGACTGGGCTACTGGCAAAGACGCCAACGCCTTGTACGCGGACAATTTCGCCGTGGTTGCCTACAAAGGCATGAGCAAAAAAGTGGAGCACATTCCTGATAATTACGAATCCATGCTCATCAAAAACGACTTTGCATGGTCTGCTAAAAACCGCGAAGCCATCCTCAAAGAGTGGTCAAAACGCTACGAATCCAAATCTGAACCTAAAAAATAGACGTACATGTAAGGGGTCGCAAGACCCCTTATTTTAAAGGAACTGTGTGCAAGAAGTAGCACTGAAAATCAAAAATGTCAAAAAAACCTTTGGGGATTTTACTGCCCTTGAAGGGATTGATTTGGAAATCATGAAAGGCGAATTGGTCTGTTTTTTGGGGCCTTCGGGCTGTGGTAAAACCACGTTACTACGCGTGATTGCAGGTCTTGAAGAGTGCGACAAGGGGGAGATACTCCAGTACGGAAAACCCATCACCCACTTGCCTCCTGCTAAGCGAGATTATGGGATTGTCTTTCAAAGCTACGCCCTTTTCCCCAACCTCACCGTGGCCAAAAACATCAGCTACGGGCTTAAAAAACAAGAGTTTCCCAAAAAAGAGATCAAACGCAAAGTCAAAGAACTGCTCGCCTTGGTGGGATTAGAAGGCAGTGAAGAAAAATACCCCAGTGAACTTAGCGGCGGCCAACAACAGCGCGTCGCTTTTGCGCGGGCTATCGCGACCAATCCTGCCTTGCTACTCCTTGATGAACCCCTCTCAGCTTTGGATGCAAGGGTGCGCGAACACTTGCGCCAAGAGATTCGTGAGCTTCAAAAAAACATCGGCGTGACGACCATTATGGTCACCCACGACCAAGAAGAAGCCCTAAGCATCGCCGATAAAATCGTCGTCATGAACCACGGCACCATTGAGCAAATCGGCACGCCTTTGGAGATTTACCACCGTCCTAACAGCCTGTTTGTGGCGGACTTTGTGGGCAAGATTAACCTCATCGAAGGCTTACATGTAGGCAAGGGTATCTTTGCGTGCGGCAAACTGCGTCTCGAAGCCAAAGTAGGGGAAAATACCCCCACCAAAGAGGGCAAACTCTTGGTGCGTCCTGAAGACATTAAACTCTCCCCCGAACCTGCTACTTGCGAAAACATCCTAGAAGGTGACGTGCTTAAAGTGACGTTCTTGGGCAGTTTTTGCCGCCTTGAAATGTCCATCAAAGGCTTGCTCGAAGACCGTTTAATCGTAGACGTTTCCCACAAAAGCCTTCTCAAACACGCCATCGGTGAGGGCAGTTTGCTCAAAATCGGTATCGCTAGCGAAGATTTATGTTATCTAGGCGCATGATGGGCGCGACGTTTGATAGCACCAAAGTGCTTTTTTATGGGGTGATTCTCGTCGTCGGGCTTTTTTTGACCCTCTTTGTGTTGCTCCCTTTAGCGGACATTTTGCTCAAAAGCTTTCAAGATGCTTCGGGTGCATGGGTGTGGTTGGATAACTTCTTTTACTACCTCTCCCAACCCCATTCAAGAATGCTCATCAAAAACTCCCTGTTTGTGGCGGGTCTTAGCACGCTCATTGTGATTCCCGTGGCATTTACCTTCGCCTACGCCATCACGCGCACCCTCATGCCCCTCAAACCCGTGATCCGCTACATCGCGCTCATTCCCTTGCTTGCCCCTTCTTTATTACCTGCCATTTCGTTCATCTACATCTTTGGCAACCAAGGTTTTTTGAAAAGCTGGATGGGTGGGGGGAGTATTTATGGAGTGTGGGGTGTGATTATGGGAGAGTGTTTTTATGTCTTTCCTCACGCGCTTATGATTCTCATCACTGCCCTTGGACTCTCCGACGCAAGGCTCTACGAAGCGGCGCAAAGCATGGGGGCAGGCAAGTTCAAGCAATTCATGAGCATCACCTTGCCTAGTGCCAAATACGGCCTCATTTCAGCCATGTTGGTGACCTTTACCCTCGTGATTACCGACTTTGGCGTGCCAAAAGTCATCGGCGGGGATTTTGGCTTGTTGGCCACGGAAATTTACAAGCAAGTCATCGGTCAGCAAAACTTTGAATTAGGAGCCACGGTGGGGGTTTTGCTCCTCATCCCTTCCGTCATCACCTTTACAGTGGACGCGTTGATTCAGAAAAAACAGCGCGCCAGTTTAAGTGCCAAATCCGTCGCCTACCGCCCCAAAAAATGGGCCTTGCGTGACCTTGGGATGTTGGGCTTTACCCTTGTAGTGTGCGCGCTTTTAGTGGGGATTTTGGGCGTGGCGGTGTACGCGTCTTTTGTCAAATTTTGGCCTTACAACCTAGACTTGGTGCTTAGCCACTACACCTTCGACATGATGGACGGAGGCGGGTGGAATTCCTACTACAACAGCCTTAAACTCGCGACCTTGGTGGCCGTATTTGGCACCATGATTGTCTTTGTGAGTGCCTACGTGGTGGAACGCAGCAAGGTCGCAAGACCCGCTATCGCTGCTATCAAAATGCTTGCCCTTTTGCCCATGGCGGTGCCTGGACTCGTGCTTGGCCTTGGGTACATTTTCTTTTTTAACCACCCCGATAATCCCCTTGGCTTTATGTACCAAACCCTCTCCATCTTGGTGGTGTGTACCATCGCACACTTTTTTACGCCCAGTTTTATCACCGCCACGACGACCCTTAAACAAATCGACCGCGAGTTTGAAGACGTGGGCGAATCCATGAGCGTCCCTTTTTACGTCACCTTTTTTCGCGTCACGGTGCCCATCTCCGTTCCTTCCATCATCGAAATCACCCGCTACTTTTTCGTCAACGCCATGACAACGGTTTCCGCAGTTGTGTTTCTCTACTCACCCGACACCACCCTAGCGGCTGTGGCGGTACTCAACATGGACGAAGCCGGAGACATCAGCGCCGCGGCGGCCATGGCAACCCTCATCGTCGCCACGTCGTTTGTCGCCACCATGGGTTTTGCCCTGCTTTCGCGCGGCGTCGTCAAAGCCACCCAATCCTGGCGTATAGGGCGTTAAAAAAGCCTTACATGTAAAGGATGAAATGAGCTAGTGCGTCCACGCGTGCATTAGCGCTTCTAGTGAGGCGTAGCGTTTGAAAGCACTCTCGTTAAGTTGCGGTGGCAGGGCATTGCCTGTAGCCACCCACGCGGCGTGTAATCCTGCATCCAACGCCCCTTTAATGTCTGTTTCATAGGTATCTCCCACCATGAGGGTTGTTGCGCACAGGGCACCAAAGTGTTTCAAAACAAACGCAAAAGCAAACACAGAAGGTTTGCCGACAATAGTAATGGGGCGCTTGGTGGCGGTGCGCAACACATCAAGCACTGCCCCACATTCTAAATCAAAGCGCCCTTGGCGGGGGATGAAATAATCCCCGTTGGTTGCAAAAATGCGCGTATGGGTCCCGCATGCGTTGAGCGCGCGCGATATATCTGCTAAACACATGGCATCATCCATGCCTACGACCAAGGCATCAGGGGTATTTGCGCAGATGGAAAAATGGCTAGAAAGCATCGTTGTAAGATGAGGGCTACCAAGCACGTGAAGGGTAGAGATGTTTTGAGTATGCAAAAAGGATTCCATGAGCATCGAAGCCGTGATGATGCGCTCTTTGGATACCTGAAGGCCAAAATCGTGAAGCTTTTGGGCGTACATGTAAGCGGGCGAAAAAGAGTTATTGGTTAAAAAACAGTAGCCAATACCTCGTTTTTCTAAAAAAGTAAGCATCTCTTGCCCGCCTGGAAGTGGCGAGGTTCCGCGGTAAAACACGCCATCTAGGTCAAAAATAACAAAGCGAATTGTCTCCAAATGGTGTCCTATTTAATGCCAGTGTGCATGAAAGACGCGACAAATTGGCGTTGAAAAATTAAAAAAGCAATGAGCAAAGGGCCCACCGAAAGCAAGGTGGCCGCTGAGATAATAGACCACTCCACGCCAGATTCGGGCGCGCCAAAAATGGCCAAACCAACCGTAAGAGGCCGCACGTGTTGCGAATTTGAAACCACAAGGGGCCATAAAAAATTATTCCAATGGTAGCTTACCGACACCAAGCCATAAGCCAAGTACGTAGGTTTTGCTAAAGGAATATAGACCCGCCACAACACACCTAAGAGAGAACTCCCCTCTATCCTAGCGGCGTCTTCAAGGGCTTGGGGGATGGTCTTAAAGGTTTGGCGCAGTAAAAATATCCCAAAAGCGGACGCCACATAAGGCAACCCAATGCCTATGATTGTATCTGTGAGTCCAAACTGTGCAAGGGTTTGGTAGTTTTCGACGATGAGCACTTCAGGAGCAATCATGAGTTGCATCAGCACAAGAAAAAAGATAATGTTTTTCCCGTAAAAATCAAACCGTGCAAAGGCAAAGGCGGCCAATGTACACAAGATAAACTGCCCCACCAAAATAAAACTTACCAAGAAAAAGGTGTTGAGCATGTAGTGCAAAAAAGGGGCGCGTTCAAGGGCAAGTGAAAAATTTCCAAGGGTGAACCCCTCTAGGGTGAGGCGGGTTGTAAACTCTGGGGTATGTACAGCCGCCCAAAAGGCAAAGAGCAGTGGAAACACCCACAAAAAGGCCAATGTCCATGCAGCGATGATGTTTAAATAACGCACCAAACTCCTTTAACGGTAATGGGTTTTGCGTTCAACAAACCCAAATTGCACTAATGACAAGAGCACCAAGATGACCAGCAACACCATCGTTAGTGTCGCCGCATAGGCGCGGTCAAAAAAGCTAAACGCCACCTCGTAAATATAATACAGCAGCAAATTTGACGCATTGTTAGGCCCGCCTTTGGTGAGTACAAAGAGATGATCTACCAGTTTAAAAGCGTTTAAACATGCATTAACAAGCACAAATAAAGTGGTGGGCATGAGAAGAGGAAACGCCACTTTCCAAAAGTACGTCCACGCACTCGCGCCCTCAATGGTTGCGGCTTCTTTGAGCTCTTTGGGGAGGGCTTGCAAAGCGGCGAGGTAGAAAATCATGAAAAACCCAGCTTCTTTCCATACAGTCATCACCATTAGCGCGCCTAGTACTGTGCTACTGTCTCCAAGCCAATTCACGCCACCAATGCCAAACCATCCAAGCAAGCGATTAAAAAGGCCCACTTCGGGAGTGTAGAAAAAAAGCCAAATATTGGCCGCCGCAATCATGGGCAAGATAGTGGGGGTAAAAAAACTCAGCCGTACCCAAGCGCGTCCTGGAAGCTTTTGATTTACCCACAGTGCCATTCCAAGGGCAAGCATGATGGAAAAGGGCACGGTGCCTAAAGCAAACAGCGCGGTATTTTTAATGGTTGTTAAAAATACCGGGTCTTCTACTAGATGTTTGTAGTGTTCTATGCCTACAAATTTGCGGGGACGGATAACCGTCCCGTTTGAAAAAAGCGAATTCACCAAAGAGGCGATGGCGGGATAATGGGTAAACGTTACCAATAAAACCATTGTTGGCAATAGTAATAACCATCCGTAAACATGCCTCACGAAAATCCTTTTAGTTGTAGTCTTTTAGCAACGCTTTGGCTTTGGTTTGAGCGTCGGTAAGGGCTGTTTTGGCATCTGAATTTCCTGCTAATACCGACTGGATGGCATCATCAAGTAGTTTACGAATACGTCCTGTTTGGTACGTGGAAAATTCGGCCGTAGCGTACTTTAACTGTTCCATGGCAACGTTGGCCGCAGGAAAATCGTTCACATACGTTTGTAGTGCCTTGGTTTTGTACGCTGCTTCTGAAATCCCAATGTAACCTGTTTCGATAGACCACTTCGCAGAGAGTTCAGGGCTTGTCATGAACTTGATAAATTCTAACGCCGCGGCGCGCTCTTTGGGGGTTGTTTTTTTAGTGATGTAAAAATTTCCGCCTCCTGTGGGGGTACCGCGCATTTTTTTAGCAGGGAGCATCGCTACACCAAAATCAAAGGAAGCACTGCTTTTGATGGCAGAGAGGTTGCCTGTGGAGTGCCACATCATCGCCGTTTTTCCCTCTAGGAAATTTTGGCGCAAGGTGCCCCATTCAATCATCCCTGTGGGCATGATGCCGTGTTTTTGGGACAAATCTTTCCAAAATTGCAAGCTTTGAATCACGCCAGCATTGTCAAAAAAGGTTTTTTTGCCTTGGGGATCCATGAGCACTTCCCCATTTTGTTTGGCTAATGCTCCAAACATCCAGTAAGGATACCCTGTGGAAGGAATCATCACGCCCCACTGGTCTTTGGTGGTGAGTTTTTTGCCCATTTCGACCATCTCATCCCACGTGGCCGGTGGTGTTTGGGGGTCTAGTCCTGCGCGTTTAAACATCTCTTTGTTGTAATACATCACGATAGTAGAGCGTTGAAAAGGGACACCCCACACTTTGCCAAGGGTGGTTCCATTTTCCATGAGTCCAGGGTAAAAGGACTTGAGCCATGCTTTATCCGCGTCGCTTTTAACGATGTCAGAAAATGGGACAATCACATCTTGCTCAATCAAATCATAAATATCAATAGAAAACAAGACGGCAAGTTGCGCAGGTTCTCCCGCTTTTAACGCAGCGAGCGTTTTAACACGGGCATCATTGTAATTGCCAGCATACACGGCATTTACCTTGATGTCAGGATGTTTCGCTTCAAAAGCATCTACCATCGAATCCACCACATTTGTCAACGGCCCACCCACGGAAATGGGATAGTACATTGTGAGTTCTGTTTTGTCTGCAGCGCACACTGAAGAGAAAAGACCACCTGCTACACAACACCCTAAAAGTATTTTTTTAGCTCTACTTACCATGTTTATCTCCTTGTGAACAAGCGTGGAGCTTGTTGGGGTTAAAAGGAAGAAACCGCTCCTACCTTTTGCCTTTTGCGTCAAAAATAGTGATATTTTTATCGCGCCATGTCACCCAAACTGTATCCCCGTTTTTGTACTCGCACCGTCCTTGAAGACGACTAAGTAGAGGGTTTTGGGGGTTGTTTTCACCTTTTGGCTGGATGCCTAACACCGTATCGGCACCGTGATAATCTGAAAACAACACCTTTCCTTCAAGGCCACGCCCTGGGGCGCTAAGCATCACATCTTCAGGGCGAATACCCACCATGTGTGCATCCTTGGGGATACGGTTTGGATGACGTTCAAACAAAGGCACGTCATACACGCAAAGCCCGTGTTGGGTTACGTGAAGGGGGAGAATATTCATGGGTGGCGTTCCAATAAAACGTCCCACAAACGTCGTCGCGGGGGATTCGTAAAAATCTGCAGGTACTCCTTTTTGTTCTATAATGCCTTGGTTGAGCAAGATAATCTGATCGGCCATGCTCATGGCCTCCACTTGGTCGTGGGTAACGTACAAAACACTCATGCCAAGGCGCTGTTGCAAGGCACGGATTTCGATGCGCATTTCGTGGCGGAGTTTGGCGTCTAGGTTGGAGAGCGGCTCATCCATGAGGCACACCCGCTGTTCTGCGATCACTGCGCGCGCAAGGGCAACCCGTTGTTTTTGACCGCCTGAAAGTTCTGAGGGTTTGCGTTCTAGGAGTTCTTCTAGCCCCACTAAGGTGGCGACGTGGCTTAAACGCTCTTGACGTTCTTTGGCTTTTACGCCACGTACTTTGAGTCCGAAGACTATATTTTGGGCTACGTTGAGGTGGGGGAAGAGGGCGTAAGATTGAAACACCATAGAGATGCCCCGTTTGGAAGGTGGATTATGGGTGACGTTGTTGCCGCCAATGTACACTTCGCCCGAAGTGGGCGTTTCAAGACCTGCAATCATGCGCAAAGTGGTAGATTTGCCGCACCCAGAAGGGCCCAACAAGACGGTAAAACTGCCTTCTTTGACGTGAAAATCCACGCCATCCACCGCACGGTGAGTGCCATAATATTTACGTAGCCCTAAGACGTGGATGTCACTCATGGGACGTACCGTTGGGGCAGTAAAGTTTTACGCCGTGTGTTTGCAGCAAAGAAAGCAGGTGAGGCGGGGGCGTTTGGTCGCAAAAAAACGCGTCCATGTTCGCAAGATTGCCGCCCTTGACATAGGCTTTGCGTGAAAATTTGCTAGTATCGGCGACTAAAAAAACGTGCTCGCTCGAACGGGCAATGGCTTCTCTGGCGCGCATCTCTTCTTCGGTGAAATCAAGCAAGGTTCCATCTTCCCCAATGGCGCCGACCCCGAACAAACCAAAATCCACGCGGTATGCGCTGAAAAACTCTTCCACTTCTCGCCCTAACACATCGCCGTATTGGTTGCGAACTTTGCCCCCAAGGAGGGTGACTTCAAAGCTAGGATTTTCACAGCACACCAAGGCTACATGTAAGTTATTGGTAAAGATTTTGAGGTGCTTGTGCTTTAAAAGGGCGCGTGCTACCACTTCGGGTGTGGTGCCGATGGAGATAAACAACGAAGCGCCATCGGGGATGTGTTGGGCCACTGTGGCTGCGATGAGTTTTTTTTCGCTTAAGTGTAAAATCTTGCGGGCTTCATAGGAAGTATTGATGCGTTTTGAGGGCAATTCTACACCCCCATGACAACGGCGCAACAGTCCTTCGCGGCACAATTCATTGACATCTTTGCGCAAGGTTTGTTCGCTCAGTTGAAAGTGTGTTGCAAGGGCTTCGATGGAAGCAGATTCTTCTTGCATGACGTGTTCTAAAATGTAGGCTTGGCGTTGGGTCGGGTTCATTAGCTTTCCTAAAAGTGCTTTCAAATGAAAGATAAATGTTTCATTTGAAAGGTAATAATGAAAGTATAAGCAATCAAAGTTACAAATCCATTACGCATAAAAAAACCTGCAGGGAAGGGGCTTGGAGGAGGGAAATGTGCTATGTTTTTTCTTACATGTAAGCTTTGAAGCCTTACATGTAAAGGATTTTCGTTACCTTTCCCGCTCTCTTGGCGCGCTTAGCTTGGGGTGCAAAGCGAGGCTGATGTTGTTTTTAAACAGTTGCGCGTAGGCGGTGTGGTGGTTGAGGGTTTCGTATGCGTCGCACAGTCCCTTTCCTTGTTGGATGCACTCTTTGAGGATTTTCATCACTGCCGTTGCGTCTTCGGGGTTGATGTGGACGGGGGCTTCGGGGCCGAAGGTAAAGTGCCGATGGATTTTTTCGATGAGCTTTTGGTTTCGCACTTCAATGAACACGGACTCCAACGGTGCTTTGAAAAACATCACCCCATTTTTGATGTTGATGGACGTGTAGGCGGTGTCAAGGCCGTAGATTTTCCTCGAATAGGAGTCAAAAAAATAGAGCCGTTTGTTGTAGTTTTCGTGAAAATTTTGGATCATCAGTTCTAAGATTTGCACCTTTTGGGCTTGGGTGTAAAAATTGCCAATCTCTGAAAAACAAAAACTCAACAAGGATTTGATGCTGTACCACTCGGTGGTGTGAAAAGCGTAGGAGAGCATCTTTTGGATGCGTTCTTTTTTAAACGCTTCGATTTCAAGGGAGCTTTGGGTGCGGTAGACCCTTGGAACGGTGGTGTCGCGGTACATGGGGCCGGGAAATTGAGGGTGGATGACAAAACGCTCTTTGTCTTCGTGGGAGAGGATGTATTTGAGTCCGCCAAGGTAGCCCTCGTCGATGATTTTTATCTCTTCTTTGGGGATGGCGGTGAGCAGTTCCGTAAACTCTTTTCCCTGGCACTCTTCGTCCCAAATGCGCGAAGGGTAGCGAAAAAAAGTAGCGATTTTCTCTAGCACATCGGCGTTGGGCTCTTTTTGCACTAGCTTGTCAATCCACGCCGTTACGGTTCTTCGGTCTTTGCCAATCACCTCGGCAAATTTAGAGATGCTCAGTTGTGAACGTTGGTAGACCGCCACGATTTTTTCCACAGCACTTTTGCCCATCGCCTCTCCTTTTTTCAAAACCTCACCGGCGATAATTGTACAGTTTTAGTACATAAAGCACAACACTGGGGCAAAACTCCTTACATGTATAAAAACTGTTGCGCTCAGGGTTCCGGGCATGAGGCTAAAGATGTTGGCGGTGATAGCATTGGAAGCAGGAGAGCCTGAGAGTGTAAGGGTGTGGTAGTGTGGGGTAAAATCAACACGCTTGCGCAACGCAA
>Ga0075011_10000255_pt1 | contig 28005 bp, 46 predicted proteins | sample TARM_MetaG_T_14_FD_72354 | JGI IMG/M metagenome (GOLD analysis project Ga0075011, IMG submission 72354) | Freshwater microbial communities from Pennsylvania, USA, analyzing microbe dynamics in response to fracking - TARM_MetaG_T_14 | ecosystem: Environmental > Aquatic > Freshwater > River... | reverse complement strand
TAGTCATAATCGTCTATCCCGTAAGCTTCGCAGATTGGTTTGATAGCTTCTAAAACTTCTAATCTTTTTTCTTTTAGACGTTCTAATTGATCGCTCATTTCTTCATCTCCTCAATCATTTCGATTATTTGTTCTGGCGTTTCTTTAACATCGTATCCGTATTTAGACCAGCTGTTCGGCTCATAAAAAGCATCAGTAATCGTTGTTATTGTCGAACCTTTGTAATTTCCATCTATTGCTTCCATCATATTTATATTGATGTAAATGCTTTTACTACTAACAGTGTGCGTCAATTTTATAAACATTTCTCCATCTCCTTTTAATTAACCATTTAAAGGCTTTGCGGATATTGTTCGTATTCTTGAGTTTTCTGATAATGTTTTTCCATCCACTCTTAATTGAATAGGTTCTCCGTATAGTTCAAATAATTCATCACGTTCCATGTCGTGCTCCATTCTTACGTGAGCTTTAGTAAGTATATCACATACATGTCCACATTCAGGATGCGGGCATTTTAAACGACTATAATTCATTTTTCTACCGCTCAATTATTTCAACTCCTTATTTAATCTGTTAATTAATATATAATAAAAAGGCTGATATTTTTAAGTAATACAGCCTTTTTATCTATTTCTAAATATTATCTTTATAGTATCTCCACGCCTCTAACATAAGCGCAAAATCATTTTCTTTCATTGCATAATAGTTATCTCCATCTCCAAAGTCAAATGCTAATACTGAGAAGTCTTTTCCTCTTGCAAACGTTTCTTCTTCATTCTTTTTCAACCACTCCTTTTTAATTGAATGAGATTTCTGAGGCTTTGTCAGTGTTTTACACTCAATTAAAAACTCATCATCAGCTACATCACCTTTATCAAAGGCTGTTGCACCGCTGTTTTTTGTTTGTTTCATTCCTAACTTTTTAGCTACCTTCTTTTCCTGTTTAGCTGAATAGAATCTATTTGGTTTCATTCTACTCCTCCTTCTAGACAAAATTAAAGGCCTTTTTTACAAGGCCTTTTTATTTAATTCTCTTACCTGTTAACCAGATCTTTATATTGCTTAACAGGTACTTCAACTGGCGGCAATTCTACTACAAGATAATCTTTATCTCTTTCACCGGTTACTTGTTCTTTAAGATGTCTTTCTACAACCTGTCTTAGACTGGTATGGCCATAGACTTCTTTTGAAACTGTTTCATTAAGTTTGTTATCAGTATCTACTGAAGTAAAAATTGAAATTCTTCTAAGGTTTCCGCTTGTATCGTTCTTTGTATAATAGTTTTGTACTGTGATTACTTGTTTTAAGTTCATTCTAATTCCACCTTTTTGTTTTTTGTTTTTATTCAAAATCTTTTAATTCTTCTTTAATCTCTTTGATTTGATTTAGAACCTTGATTTCTTTTTCTCTATCTAAATCTTTTTCTAACTGTTCCATGTAGAACTCTAAGTCGCTTTCTAAACCTTTTTTGTACATTTTCATTTCTTTTTCCATGTTAATCGTCTCCTTTGTTTTTTGTTATCTTAACTATAATTATATTATACATTAATATTATATAGTTGTCAACCATCTCGTAAAAAAGAATAAAGAAAAAAGCCTAAGTTTTTTCTTAGGCTTTTTCGTTGGCTTTTGCATTAAGCGCATCTCTTAACTCTTCGAATAATTCATCATGCTCTCTCAAGTATTCTAATAGTGATGCACGTCCTTGGAACTTTAACTCTTCTCCATTATCATCACTTAATATTTCACCCGTATCTGCATCGATGAATTTATACCAAGCGCCTGCTTTAACTACAAAATCATACATGACTGATAAATCAACTGTATCTGCTAAGTAGTCAATTCCTTCATTGTATTTTAAAGTATAGAATCCCATACGACGGTCAGGCTTACTTACTTTAGTTTTAATTACCTGCATATTCACTAAGTTACCGTGAGGTGCTTCTGCATTATTTTTTAGTTCGTTATTTCGCTCGTCAATAAATGAACCTTTTCTAAGATAGATGCGTAAGCCGTGTAAATGTTTCCATGCACGTCCGCCTGGTGTTTTGTAGATATTAAATGGATTGTCCATATCTTCTCTTACTTGGTTAATGCTAACTAAGGCCGTTTCATTTTTTGCAATAACTGCTGAAATACGTCTAGAGAATTCAGATAATGGTCCTGATATACCACCATATGATTTTTTACTCATATCTTCTTCGTATACGTTTTGACCTACTAACATTGGAACACTATCTAATACAAGTAAAATAATCTCACCAGACTTAATCAAATCAATAATCATCTGTAGAACTTCTTCAGCTGTTTGATCTTCAGGTCTAATTAAATAAAGGTTATCAATATCTACTCCATTTAACGTTGCCCATTCTTCATCAAGTGTATTCTCTGCATCTACATATACGACCTTTCTAGGACCTACTGATTCATGTTCAGTTAATTCCTCTTCGTATTTTTTAATCTTCTTAGCATCACTTTTATTATTTTTTTCTTTTAACTCTTTAAGTGTACTAGATAACTCGTCGTAACGATCTTTCCATAACTTATATGAAAGTCTTTGAGCATTTGCTACTAAGTCAATAGCGGTGGTAGTTTTACCACCACTTTCAGGCCCGAATAGTTCAGTAGACTTTCCAATAGGAACTCCTCCGTATGTTAAATAATTTGCACGAGGACTTGAAAAAGGTATTTTAGGAAGTGGTGTATATTCGTTTCCTTTTTTAATTAAATCCGTCTTGTACTTTTTATTTATATCGCTAATTACTTGGTCTAATTGACTCATGTAAATAGAACCTCCCATACTAGAATAAATCCGTATAATGTTAATCCCATTAATGCTAACATTCCTAAGAATAAAATGGCGATAAATGTATAGGCTAATGTCTGTGAAATTACTTTATCAATTGTTTTCATTTGTTGATCCATGGCCACCTTTTCGTAAAGTTTTTTCTGGCTTGTCGTTATCTGATAGTAAGAAATAATTAAATATTCCTTGCCCTATTCTTTCACCTTTTTTAATTGTAATGTCAGTAATGCCAAAGTTTATAAATTGGAACATTATCTCACCATCATTATCAGGATTTTCATAATAATCTGAGTCTACAACGCCTACTCCGTTTCCTAGCATTAACGCCTTTTTAATAGGGTTGCTTGATCTATTGTACATTAATAGAACTTCTTGATATGGCATATAAGCCTTTACTCCTGTATGAACAAGCGTAGGCTTAAAAATCTCACCTTTTTCTTTATCTACATCAAACTCAAAATCGTCTTTTGTACCACCTGGTACTACGATTTCAGTTATCTTAGCAACCAAACGCTTTGATAGTTGTTTCCATATAGATGGAACTGTAACTGTTTCTGCGCTTTCAAAATCGTAACCTGCTGAGCCTTTTGTCTGTCTTGCAGGTAAATTAATATCTTTATCTTCCCAGCCTTTAGCTACTTCAAAACCTCTCTGTTTAAACTGAATTGAACCGGCATTTTCAATATATATTCCATCATACATTTTTAAACCCTCCTACCACGTATCGATTTCAAATAAGATTTCGTCACCATCGTTAAGTTCATAACTTCCTGCTCCAACCTGCGCAGGCTCACCATTTACAATAAACGACCAAAATTCATTTTCGCTTTCATCTGCTTTTCGTCCATTTATTGACGTGATAAAACCATCTGTTTCTTCTAGTTCAAAGTTATTCTTCATTACATCCATAGCTGTTTGATCTTCTACAAATGCAACTTCAAGTTGCTCCTCTTGTACGCTTATGGTAACTACTTGATTTTCTACTGTCGCAGAAATAGCTTTTTCTACTTCTGGCTCCTGTCCACATCCTGATAGTAATGATAATCCGATAATAATTGATAATAATAATTTTTTCATTGTTCTCCTCCTAATTGTACTTATCTTTAATAACCATTTCAGTATCTTGCATGCGTTTAGTCAATACTTTTTTAGCTCCGCTGAATACATGTTCAGCCATTTCTAGTTTTGTTTTAAGTTTTTTATATGCACGTTGAAATGCTATTTCAATCATAGATTCATTTAACGTCAGATAAGATGCATTTGCTTCTTTATCTTTGATTGTACCTGATGATTCCATATAGCGTTGATTATAAATGTCTAACTTAACTGCTTTAGCCATATCACTTTCAACACCTAACGTTTCAATACCATTGCTTGCATAGTACATAAAAACAGGAATGCGCATTACAAGATGTTCAATCTCACTATCGTCCAAAGTTGTTTTATCATCTAAAAGAAGTTTTATTTTTTCTACTTCTTCATCTAGCTCTTTATTATACTTTTGAACGATTGAGTCTACTACTCTTTCAAGTACTTGACTATTTTCCTCGACTGTATGCTTGATTGATCTTACTTTGGATTCTTCTATCAACTCAATCACCTTCTAAGTCTTTTATTACTTGCTTTAGATTTTCAACCTCTTTTTCTTTTTCTAAAAGATACTTAAACTTTTCAAACTTCATGCAAACAACCCACGGCATATGGTCACCTCTAAACGCTACAATATCAGGCTTTTCACGTTCGTCTAATATCCAACTGTATAACGTCTTCTCAAGTTGTTTTCTGCGCTTGACCTCCGCTTTCCATCCATTAGGTAATATAACATCATTTGAGAACTCAGCACCTTCCACAGCTCCGGAAAGTGGTACTCGTTTACCATTAACAAGTTTAGCAAACTCTCGCTCGCCTCGATTACCTTTTTGTTTAGACATACGTCCGCCCATTTAAAGTTTCCCCTGTTCTTTATAAACCTTAACCACGTTAGGAAACTGATCTTCTACCAATGCTAACACTTCTTTTGCATACGCCTGAATCTCGTATTGGGCATCTTCTTTGATACGTTGTGCAACGAAGTGAAGAACTGACTGAAGCGAAGCGGTCCAATACCATCTTACATACATACCATAGGCTGGTAAAAACAAACGAGCTTGCTCCGGCGCTATTCCAATACCTAATGCACGTTCATAGATAGCTTCTGCGTGCTGAATAAACTTTTCAAGTTCTGCAGTATATGCAAGTCCTAACTCTTCAGGAGTAAAGTTCTCTCCGCTTCCTTGTTTTGAGTTTGCAGGCTTTTTACGCCACTCGTTAGGTTGAGGAATGTAAAAAGTAGGTTCTTCTGTAATGTACCGACGGCTTGATTCATTCCATGCAGTCATTGTATCTCCAATACCTTCTTGATGTGAACTGCCTACAATATATTTCCACCACTGCCTCGCGACCATAAGTGGAGCGTAAACTTCAAATTGAATCATTGCGTGACGGAAAGGACTTGTATGATTATCTCTAACTAAAAATTTAATCAGTCCGATATCTTTTTCGTCTAACTTATCTTTTTTCTTATTATATGATACACGAGCTGAATTAACTGGAGTTAAATCTGTACCTAACGTATCGTGTAAAATAACATAACCTTTATCTAATACGTCTTTTCGTTTGTTTACTTCTGTCATTATTCAAAATCCTTTCCCATTAAAATGTTATAGCAGAATGTTACAAGCTCTACCTGGTAATGTGCGTCATCTAAAGCGTCATGTTTTATAAATCCTACTTCATATTTCAACTCTAAATGTTTATCTAATTTACCACGTAATTCCTTCTCTTTAATTCCTAACTTATGCATTGCTAGTTCTAAAATGGTTCGTACATCTCTATCGTTTCTATAGAAAATAGGATACACTTGATCATGTTTTTCAAATTGAGTTTTTAGTTTAGCATTATCAAATAAGATTCCATTTCCCCATAAGAAAATATCTTTATAGAATGGATCATCTTCAGATTGTGATAAACCATTAATCCAGCAGCTGAAATCTTCTAATGCTGATTCTAAAGGAACTTGACCATTTAGAATTAAGTCAGTAAATAACTCCTTGTCTGTTCCTAACCACCATTTGATTGTAGAACCATCAGCGTTTAATTCAGTTTTTGCAATATCTACATACGCTTCAAACGTATCAATGATTTCACCGTTATTAATATCAAATGCAAGTGCTGCAATTTGAATAATTGTGGCATCATCACCTAATCCTAATGTTTCTAAATCTACCATAATGTCTAATCTTTTTTCCATCTGTTCTCCTCCTTAGTATGTTTCCCTTTTTGGTCCTCCGTTAACTTCAATTACAATACGATACGTATTATTTTTCTCGTGTTTTTCAAAACCTTCATCGTCTAAAATAACGTCATAGCCGTATTGCACATCTGCTGAAATTAAATCATCTTCTTTCATGTTGTCTATTAACGCATGTAAATGTTTTTTTATACTCAAGTTATCCATCCTTTTCACCTCAGATACTTTCAGTAGGTCCTGTCGCAGCACATATTTTCTTATACTTACAATACTTACATTCAGATTTGCTTGTTGTCATAGGAGGAACCTTATCGAGAGCTATATAAGTATTACATGTTTCTATAACATTGAATACTCTTTCAAACTTTTCTAACTCAGTTACTTCTACATGAAATGCTTTCCTGTTACAGAAATCTCTGTTTTCGTAAAGGAATATTACATCATCAATTCCTAAGCATGCGGCATATGCACTTGCTTGAAACATGTGCTTATTGACAGGCTCTGTTCTTCCCTGAAACTTAAAAGAAGCTTCTGTCTTTATTTCTAATACGTAAAATTTACCTGTCTTTTTATGTCGTATAATACCATCACATAAAAATGATAACTCTAATATTTCATTGTAAAGCTTTACTTCGTTTCCTTGTCGTTTTACAACTTTAGTCCCAGGTTGCGGCCAATCTCTTAAATAATCTTCAGCGTCTATCCATTCAAAATCTTTATCGTAACCTTTCATCTTCATAACAGCGTCCTGTATGCGCTCATGTCTGTCTGTACCACTTTCCATTATACCAATACCGCTTGAATCCTCCGGGTCTATACTTGGAGGATCCATTTCAGCACCTGTTTTAATATAATACATGTTACGCATGCAACCACCCATGCTACTTGGTTTGTAAGATTGAGAAGGCGTTCTTCCATTATCAATCTGATTTTTGACTACTGTTTCATTTAACTGATATAGGAAATCCTGCTCAACTGTTTTTTCTTTATTTGCTTCACTTATGAATTTAGCAAGATTCTTTAAGCCCATTTTTATTCCTCTTCCGTATCTTCGTCATCCATAATGCTCAATACAAGGTTTAAATTCTCAGCAGTTAGTTTAATAGGAATACCTTCGCCATAATGAACAGTCACATCTTCTTCACTGATTGCTCCTAATAACTCTTTTAAGAATACCAAGTTGACCGTAACTGTTACACCACTGTTTGATTCAGATGCTAATTTAGGTTCAATAGTTTCAAGTGAGTTTTCATTACTATCTGTAATTTCTACTGAATCTTTATTAAACGTCATTTTAATGCTGTGATTATCAAACTCATCTACAAAGATAGATAATCGGTCTAATACACTTAGTAATTCAGCTTTAGATAGAACGCAACTTGCAGGATGTTCTAAGTCTAAAATGCTTGTAACATCAGGATATTCTTCTTTACCGTCTAACTCAGGTCCGAAGATAGTGATTGCATCTGTTTTAAATAATAAATTATCTTCATCTTTTTGTACTGTAAACTCTTCACTATCAATTACTGCTAATAAATCAGCCAATGATTGAGGAATTAACAAGTCTTCGTTTCCAATCTTAACATCATTAATGCACATCTTTAATCCATCAGTCGTAATAGATTTAGAAGATAAGTTATAACCTGTTAAACATGGTACCAACATTTCTTTTGCGATAGCTGAATAGTTTGTACGTAAAACGTTTTTAAGGTCTGATGTTTTAACTGTATAAGATTTACTATCTTCATCAAACTCATAAATAGGGAACGAATGGTCAGCTAAGATATTAATTTTGTAATTACCATTACCTTTAACTTCAAACGCTTTGTCTGTTGCTTTAAATGACATTTCAGGTTTAGTTGTTTTTGATACAAGGCGGATTAAGTCAATTGCTTTCACAATAACATCTCCGTCTTCTCCTTCGATATCACTTACTGAATAAGTCATAAAATTATTCAAGTCTGTTGATGTTAATTTTAATGTTCCATCTTCTAGTTCTAAGTGTAGGTATTCAGTAATAGGTACAATGTTAGAACCACCTACTCCTTTTTGAACTTTTGATAAAATAGCATTTAATTTTGCTGTTCCAATCTTAAATTTCATTTATTCTCCTCCTAAAATAATGACTTCTGCTTATATTTTCTTGGCTTGTACTCGTAATTCTCTGCCCAATTATGAAGATAAGTAATATTCCAGCGCAGGCGCTGTTTATAATCTTCACTTAATGTCTTTAAATCAAAACCTAATGACTCAATTTCTTCTTTAAGTTTTTCTCTCATATGGTTAGGCATATTAAAGATATGCTTAGGGTCTTTGGTTGCTCTATCGCTTACTGTGATGATTCCATAACTAGACATAATTCCACCTGTTGCAGCAGTCATTATCCATGACGTACTGTCTGCGCTTGTAAATGGAAAACGTTCTAAATATTTTAAACTTGTCATTCCGAATGCGTGAGTTTTAATATTAGGGTTACTGCTTTTTTTAATTATTTCAAAACAGCGTTCAATCCAAACTGCTTTAGCAGATGTTGCCATGTCGTTGGCAGGGCTAATTCCCATATATTCAACTTTCGGCTCATGCTCTAAGATACGCTTTAAATGTTTAAAGTCTTCACCTTGGTGAAAAATAGGTAATAACTTTTCAGGACTTTTTACCCGCTCTACCATGTACAGATAATTTTCCCATGATTGCTCAGGCGCATCTCTTAACTGCTCTTTTGTTTTTGGCTTTCTAAATTCTCCAGGAATCTTATCTAATTGAGCAAATATTGATATATTATCATCCATTGCATTAACGTACTCAATATAAGTGTCTACATCAATCTCAGTTCCTTTAGTATGTGCTGAATAAGCTCCTGAATCTACAAACGTTTTAAATCCTTTATCAGCTCGTCTTTGAATCTGTTTCTTTTCATGCAAGTAACTATGAAGCCTTAACATGTTCTTTTCTTCAATTAAATCGTCAGCTTCTTTTGCTTGCGAACCTGCGAAGTATAAGTTAAATCCCATAATTCATCCTCCTTTTATTGATATATAATAAAAAGCTCACTATTTTTAAGTGAGCCCTTTATTTTTATATATTTATTTTTTATCGATTATCTACCTTTTCAGGATATAAATCGTGGTTGATTAATCGTTGCGTTGCCATTTGTTCATATTTAGTTCCTGGCTTACCATAATTTGCGTAAGGGTCAATTGAAATTCCACCACGTGGTGTAAACTTACCCCATACCTCAATATAACGAGGATTCATTAATTTAATTAAGTCTTTCATAATAATGTTTACACAATCTTCATGGAAATCTCCGTGGTTACGGAAACTAAATAAATAAAGCTTTAACGATTTACTCTCAACCATTTTCTCTCCTGGAATATAGCTGATGTAAATGGTAGCAAAATCTGGTTGCCCTGTCTGCGGACATAAACTTGTGAACTCAGGTACGTTAAACTTAACAAAATAGTCGTTACCTGGATGTTTATTATCAAATGTTTCTAATACATCAGGATCGTATTCATAATTATATTTAGTATTTTGATTACCTAAAAGTGATACAGTGTCAAACTCTTTCTCGTTTCTTGTTGTACTCATGTTAATGTTCCTCCTAATTGTTTTTTATTTAATTAAGCTAAAGAATTCAGCTCGTGCATCATGTTCTGTTTTAAATACTCCTCTTAACGATGATGTCGTTGTAGATGCGCCTGTCTTACCTACACCTCGTGAGCACATGCACATATGCTTAGCTTCAATAACTACGGCTACTCCAATAGGGTCTAATGTTTCTTGAATAGCTTCTGCTATTTGAGTTGTTAAACGTTCTTGAACTTGAAATCTCTTTGCGTACCCGTCTACCACCCTAGCAATTTTTGAAAGGCCTGTGATATGATTTCTAGGAATATAGGCTACATGAGCTACTCCATAAAAAGGTGCTAAATGATGTTCGCACATAGAAAAGAATTCAATATCTTTAACCATTACCATTTCATCGTGATCAACGTCAAATGTTTTTTCAAGATGTTTTTTAGGATCTTCTCTGTACCCTTCAGTGTACTCTAAAAATGCTTTAACTACTCGAAAAGGAGTTTCTTCTAAACCATCTCGACCAGGATCATCTCCACATAATTGCAACATACTTTGAATGCCTTCAAGGGAGTCGTTAAGAAGTTCTTTTTCATCCATTACATCTTCTTTATATAACTTTAATTTTTCAATCTGCTTTTTAGTTAATTTTTCAATCAATGTTATACCCCTCTCCGGTTCGCATATACAAGTGTATGAAGTTGTGGAAATGGTCTTGCATTATTCATCTCAGGATCTTCTAATACCTTATCCCATAACCAATCCAGTTTTTGAAGTAATCTACCTGAAATATCTCCCTGTTCTTGTGCATCATTATTACCTACTGATACATAAAAGATATTAGGTTTATAACGTTCGTTAATTATCTTTGCGTACTCAAAGTCAGCGTCATCAAATACTACTACCTTTAGAGTATAATTGACTTCATTTACGTCTAGCTTAGCAATAATGTCATCAAGTTTATTAAAATCTGTCTTCATCATTGAGCTTGGAGGTTTTGGTGATATCGTTAAGTCGTCAATGTCGTAAAACCACTCTTTGAAGAATGATCCTTGAGTTTCTAATCCAATTTCAATTCCATCATTTTTCAATAAGTTAATTAAATCATCCATCGGTTGTCCTATAAGCGCAGGATTTCCTCCGCTTATAGTAACATGGTCAAAATTATCTTTTCCAATTTCTTTTAACTCATTGTAAACTTGCTCACCTGTTTTCATTTCTGCTTTTTCTTCACCATTCCATGTAAATGCGCTATCACACCATGCACATGAATAATCGCAACCGCCTGTTCTTACGAACATAGTTTTACGACCAATAACCATCCCTTCACCTTGGATTGTAGGTCCGAAAATCTCCATGATAGGCATACGTTTTTTCTTCTGCGTCATTATTCAACACCTCGATAACGTGCCCATGTTTTTGGTGTTTCACTTACTCTAACTTCAACAACTTGCTCAAGCCCGTTTGATTTACACCACTCGTATAAATGACGTGATAAATTCTCAGCTGTTGTGTAGAAGTCGAATAATTCATTTAAGTGACGGTGGTCAAGTTCACTATCAATGTAATTTTTCAATGGTTTTAATTCACCGTAATCTCTTACAAAACCATCTTCATTTAGTTCATTTGAACCTAATACTGCTACTACAATATAGTTATGACCGTGTAATCTTGCACATTGGTGATCTAAAGGTAAATGTTCTAGCTGATGTGATGCGCTAAAATGAAACTCTTTTGAGATCTCGTATTTATAACTCACAGTGCCTCTCCTCCTTTAGATCGTGCTAATTTTACAAGTAAATAAGTTATTGGTGTATCTGCTACTGCTACGATAAATTTAAAGATATATTGAACTACAATCATTGAAATTAAAACGCTTGTAGGTACTGTTCCGATAAACGCAATTATAATGAAAATGCCGGTATCGACGAGTTGACTGACGATTGTCGACGTATTATTTCTTAACCATAACTTTTTAGTTCCATGCTTTTTCTTAAGGTAATGAAAGATTCCGACATCTAAAAACTGGCTAGATACATACGCTGTTAAACTTGCAATCGTGATTCTAAATCCTCCTGCTAAAATTGTTTGGTACTCTGCCTGAAGTCCAAAATGTTCGGCTGGTGGTAAATAAATTGAAATTAAAATAAAAATTGATGCAATGATTTGAGCAAGTAAACCTGCTTTCACAGTTCTCATTGCCATTTTCTTTCCGTAAACTTCTCCGATTACATCTGTTAATAAATAAGTCACTACATAAACAATTGCCGCAGCAGGTAAAACGAATCCACCGACTTCAAATAGTTTAACTGAAATGATATTACTTAGTATTAACAGTCCTACAAATAGGCTTGACAAGTAAATATACATTTATTTATTCTCCTCTTCTTTGTTCGTATTTTTCTAATCCGTTCTGTCTTAACTTACATGATGGACACTCTCCGCATCCTTTTCCGATAATTCCATTGTAACAGGTTAAGGTATTATCTCTTACGTATTCAAATACACCTAATTGATCCGCTAACTCCCATGTCTGCTCTTTATCGATGTGCATCAAAGGCGTATGAATAGTTAAAGATGTTTCCATCGCTAGATTCAACGTCATTTGCATTGATTTAATAAAATCTTCTCTGCAATCAGGATATCCACTGAAATCCGTTTGGCTTACCCCCGTAACCAATTCAGTAAATCCTTTCTGTTGTGCAATGATACCTGCTAATGATAAGAATAATAAGTTTCTACCTGGTACAAATGTATTAGGCAACTCACCATCTTCTTGTTCAATGTCGATTTCGCGTGTTAGAGATGTTTTTGTAAGCTGGTTTAATAGCTCAACATCTAATACTCTATGAGTCAATTTTAGATCTTCAGCTATACGTTCAGCAACTAAAATCTCTTGCGAATGTCTTTGACCGTAGTTAAATGTTACTAACTCGACTTCATCAAACTTTTTAAGTGCCCAAAATAAACAGGTTGTACTATCTTGACCTCCACTAAAAACCACAATAGCTTTTTTCTTCATAAGTTCACCTCCTCTTACATTGTAATTAATATATAATAAATCACTATATATTTTTAAGTGATGTATAAAAGTTTTAAAGATCTATATTTTCACCATACCATCGCTCGTTTATTTCTGCGTCAACAGACATTGGAACTGATATGAAATCTTTTACTGAATTTACCATTACTTCACATAATCTTTCAGCACTTCTTTTTGCATTTTCTTTAGGTGCTTCTCCGATAACCTCATCGTGTACAGTTAATAATATCTTAAATCCTAGATCATTAAGTTCTTTATCGTTAAATATATCTAGCATAGCTTTTTTGGTTATATTTGCTGATGAACCTTGAATGACTGAGTTTAATATTTGACGTTCTGCATCTGCAATTTTCATTCGGTTATCTAGTATTTTAACACCTTTACTCTGTGCATCTCTTTTTACCTTATTAGATTCTGAACCCCATGCGTTTTGAAGTCGTGTTAAGTAGTACTTTACTACTGTATCATCTTCGATAGGTTGCTTTGTAGATGAATCAATGAATTCATATTCAGGCAGTAAGTAGTCAGGTAATCTTCTCTTAACACCATAAACTGTTTGAATGTAGCCATTTTCACTTACGAATTTTTTATATACATCAATCAAGTTTTTAATTCCTGGGAATGTTTCAAAGACTAAGTCCGTATATCGTTGCGCTTCTTCTTTAGCTACACCTAACTGCTCAGCTACTGAATTCGTTGAGCGTCCATACATAAGACCTAATACGATACTTTTTACGGACCCTCTCAATTTTGCACCCTCAGGTTGTTTCTCTCCTGTTTCAGGGTGGAATTCTAAACAATTTTCATAAGGTTTATTGTAAATAGTAGAGGCCATCCATGCGTATAAATCTTTTCCTTCTGCATAAGCATCTCGTAAACTATTATCTTTTAACTGCTTAGATATAATATCTGCAAGTACTCGTGGCTCCTGTTGCTTTACCGTTATAGGCTCGTTACGCCTCCAATCTTTCGACTGGTGTCGGACTATATCTTATTTTGGTTTTTTAACCAAAATCCTCCTGTTTCGACTTCACTTGAAGCCTACTCTACTCCCTTATCTACGGTTTCGATAGTCTCTGCACGTTCCCTTTTAAGGGCTTCGCTCATGATTGCCATATCTTTTCAGACTTAGGTTTCCATGAATTAAAGAGGTTTTAATTCAGCCATGATATTAACTGAAATCTCCTCCGATTAAATAATAGCCATCTGTAGGAATAAACATTTTTCTTATTTCTTTATTCTTAGATGGTATGTTTTGTAAGTTTGGATCCTTACTACTGAATCGGCCTGTTACTGCTCCATATTGATTAAATGAACCATGCAATTTACCTGTACGTTCATTTACAACTCTAGGAAGTTTTTCAACATACGTACTAAGTAATTTTTTAAGTCCTCTACATTCTAATACACTATCGACTAATTGACCATGCTCAGGGTGTAATTCTTTTATTTTTTCTAAAATACCTGCTCCAGTTCCTCGAGGAGATTTTCTATCAACAGATTTTATTTTCAATACATCGTATAACAATGTTTGCATTTGTTTAGCTGAATTGTAATTAACTCCGCCCATAATTGTATTTTTAGCTGTCTGATCTAGTTTTGAAGTATCTAAATTTCTAACAACTTGTTGAAGATTTTCATTGGCCTCTTCAAGTTTTGCAGTGTACTCTTTATACAATTTATCTGATACTTCTTTATCAATTCCAACTCCTCTATCTTCCATGCTTGCGATAACTCGTATAAGCGGAAGTTCTACATTCACAAAAAATGTTCCTGCTTCTTTCAGACCTTTTTCTTCACATGACTCTCGTTTAGGGTCTAAGAACTGTTGCTGGAATTTAGTTAATTGAGTTGTCATTAAACCATCTTTAGCTGCATATAGGTAAGCAATCTCTATTGGAATATAATTAAAAGGAACATCTGAGAATAGTTCACTAAACTTATCCGCTTCCTTTGTTGAATCTGTATTTATATATTTATTCCAAAGATACTTTAAACCGTGGTTTTCGTTTTCATTTAAGTAATGCCCACCTAACATTGTATCCCATCCTACATGTAAGTAATCAGGTAAGTCTAGCCAACGATTAGTGGTACGTATGTCAAAATCAGCGTTGTGGAAGTACCAGTCAATATCTAGAATAGGTTTAAGGTATTCAGTCATTGTTTCATAACTAAGTTGGTCTGGTAAAACATTTCCATCTAAATCTGTATGCTTATGTGGTATATAGCAAGATTTTTTTCCATCTGTATGCAGTACGGTTCCAACTAAGTAATCATCACCTAATATATTTAAACCTGTAGATTCTACATCTAAACTTGCATATCCGTTTTCTTTTATTTTATCAATGTATTCTGAAAGCTCTTCTTCTGTTCTTATACATAGATAAAGATCTTCTTGTCCTTCAAAACTCTCTTTAGCTAACGCAACTATACTTGCTATTTTTTCTTTTAGTTTACTTTTTGAATCTTTGCCCGATGTTTTTCTTACTGTTTTTGTTTTCTTAGCTTTAGGACTATTTGCCTTTTTTGCTATTTTCTTGTTCAACTCTTTTGATTGCTTATCAAGTTGAGGAAGATTTCCAAATAAAGATTTTTGCGCCAAGTTTTTCTCCTCCTTAAAAATAATTAGGTGATGCCTAAGCACCACCTTTTTGTAAGTTAATTAAAAAATGTCAGCGCCAGATTTAGGCTCAGATGTGCGTCGTTTTGTAGGTTCTTCTTTTTTCTCTGATTGATTAGATTGATTAGATTGAGTTGGAGTAAATGTACCGTCTGCAATCTGTTGTAAATCTTCTAAGCTCTTATCTAAGATAAATCCATCTTCACCTACTAAGTTTTCACGTTTTGGCAAGTCGTCTAACGTTTTATTGTCTTTATCTAATGCGTATAGAAGATATTGAGTTTTCATATCTCCTGCTTTACCTTGACGCTCAATCTCAATTGGCTGGCCACATAACGTACCATAGCGATTAATAAATGAAAGTAAAGTTGGAATAAAGTTTTGTCCTCGTTCCCATACTTTAGTCTCAGAATCTCGCTTATCTACTAATTGCAAGAATACTCGAAGTTTTGGCTTGTCGCCTGACTTACATAATGGGCAATCGCTCGTCTCCGGACATTTTACGTGTCGTCTCTTTCCGTTAATCTCTACATTGTGTACAATGTACCAATCAATGTCATCTTCGTCTCCGTGTAAGAATCGTACGACAGCAGCGTCTTTATCATCCTTCAATGAAAAGAATGAACCTCCACCGCCTTGACTCTTAAAATGTTCATAAGCATCGTTTAAACTTTTAAATCCCATTCCTATTCCTCCTATTTGTTTTTTAATTATTTATATTAAACAGTGAGATTATTCACTGTTTTGAAAAAGGTTGTAGCCATTTTCTTAAGATCATCTGCACTTTTATTACCTGAACTTACTTTCAAAGTTTGATCTTCAACTACGAGTACAACTGCATCTCCTTTAATGACTTTAATTACATTTTCGATCTTTTGGTTTAGTAACACAATAATTCCACCCTCCTGTTTACCTCTTTAATTAATATATAACAAGAAGGTGGAATTTTTTAAGCAAAGTTTAAATTTAATTTAGTTTTTAAACGTTTCTTCAATTGAAATATTGCTGATGGACTAACGTCAAGAGCTCTTGCTACTTCGCTATCTGTAACTTCTTGATGCTCACTCATTACTATTTCACAGTATTTGAGTTCCGTATCTGTTAAACTATCAACCTTTTTAAGAGTTTCCATGAACTCAATTTTAGTGAAATCTGTTTCACTGGATTGGTAAATTTCAACATCTTCGAAATCTCCTGTATTGTAATTTGCTTTTCTTTTTTGATGATTTAACATCATAGTTTCAGCATAAAGACGTCTGTTTAGGTAAGTACTGAATAACGTTTGAATTTTAGCGCCTTTTGTCTCGTCATAGACGAGCATTGCCTTATGAAGTTCTTCTAAAACAAAACTTGCCTTATCTTCGTCAGTTAAATTAAAGTACTTATTCACCTGAGTAAGTGTATAAGGATATAAATCACAAAATACTTTTGCAAATATAACAGGGTCTTCAGTTTCTTGATACTCAGCTGCTAATGAACTTATTAAGTTTGAACTAAAATTTTCTGATACGGTTAATTTTTTCATGTTTTGGTAAGTTTGTTGCATGGTTCACATCTCCTCAAATGTTTTTTGTTTATACTTATATATTACTGTATAATATTATATATGTCAATACTATTTTTAAATTAAATTATATTTAATAGAATCTAATTGAGTTTCACTCATCATATTAACATCTTTAACACCTTGAGGAAATGATAGCCTATATATGATTTTATTTGAGCCTAATTGTTTCTTTAGTTTCTCAGTTCCTAACTCACCAGCGTTGTCATTATCTAAAGCACTTATAAACTTTCTTATAGGTAGTTTTAAAAGAAGCTTTGCTTGAGTCTCTGTTATCCTCGCTCCCATTAAAGCTACTGCTGGAATTCTTTTTGTCCATAACGTTAATGCGTCGATAGGACTTTCAGTTATATATAACTCTTTAATCCATGAAAGGTTTTTATACACTTGGTAAAGTCCGTAAACATGGTTACCTTTATTTCCGCCCTCATCATTTAAAAACTTTTTACCTTCAACGGATCGTCTTTGAATAAGTGCTAAATGGCCTTTTTCATCAAATACTGGAAACGTTATTGAATGCGTATCCTTGTCGTAGCCAACATCGAAATATTCAATAACCTTATCAGTTAGTTTTCTTCTGTACATATAAGGATGCGTATATCTAAAGTCATCTAAATTAACAAGAGGGCTTTCATCAAACTCAATATCGTCTTCTTCTAATTCTCTAGCCATATTTAGTTCAATAGGCTTGCGCTCTTCTACTGCTAAGTTTACAAATTTTTGCGTTATCCATTTAAACCCTTGAATACCACCATCGTTATAACCTAAAGCATTTGATATAAACGTTGGTAAGTCTGCAGTGTAGCCACACGTAAAACAGTTGCATGTCCCTTCGGGTATGGTTCTTCCGGGTAAATCTACCTGAACAGTAGAAACACCAAGAGACGGGTGTCTCTCTTGCCCGTCCGCATGGTTTATACATGTTACCATAACATTGTTATGAGTCGGCTTTATATCTTTAAGCAACTCAATATCATTAAGCTGTAATTCTCTTTTTAATTCACGAATAATATCTTCAACGGTTGCTAATACAGGAACGCCATTTACTTCCACTAGAAAAGGTCAACTCCTTCTTGTTCAACAGGGTTGGATTCTTTTATCTGACCTTTGTTATCTGTCTGAGCAGTAAGAAATGGCTTTACAATTCCTTTATCAAGATCCCATATCATCATTATCTCGCTGAATCTCTCTCCGTACCTGTTCTTTTTTAAACTGAATTTCATAGTAGGACCTATAGATTTTATTGTCAAAACTCTTGTAGCATTCTGTCCTATTCCATCACTTTCAGCTAAGTGTTCTAGCTCAGGTGCTTCTTCATTTGATTTATTGGCACTCTTTTTACTTGAATCACGATTTGCCTGCGCTGGTGTGAGAATTGGAATCTCGTACTTCTCTGAGGTTAAAAATAAATCCTCAGCTATATGCGTATATCTGATTCTCGTTTGTTCTCCACGCTCTGCTCTGTAATCATCCATAAGAGATAATTGATCAATACCTACAATACCAGGATTATACTTTTCTATAAGCTGGTGAAGTTTTGGAATTGTTAATCTCTTTCCACCAATGTGCTTAGGAGTAATAACAACGAAAGGAACATCTGTACTAGATAAATTCTCGAGATAATCGTAGTAATCATCTTTTGTTTTTGATTCCCCTAACTCATCAGAACCTTTCATCAGACCAGTTCCGCTAAATTTTCCATGCAATGTATCAAATCTGAAACCTACGATTGTTTCTGACATCTCACCGCTGTAAAGCAAAACAGGAACTCCGGCCAGCCATGCAGATACTAAGAAAAATAAAAGTACCCACGTTTTACCCTCGTTTGTTCGTCCTGCTATTACAATGAAATCTTCTTTTAACCATCCGTGAGTAATATCATCAAGTTCAGCAATTCCTGTCGTTATACCTAACAGGCCTTTTGATTCATTTCTAAAGTCGTACTCACTCTTTCTGTCTTGTCCGCCTTTTACAATGTCATATCCTTCTTTGTACTGACTTGCTAAACTCTTTATCTGTTCCACTTGAGCCATTAAAAACTCAACTGCTTCTTCTGAGTTATCAGTCACTTTATCTGCTAACGTATGAACAAACGGCACAAGGTGTTTATACATGTATTGTTCTTGAAGTGTTTCCACCAAGTACTTATCACTTTCAGAAACTTCAAAAAAGTCATGCTCCTTAAATCTAGATTCACTCAAAAAAGTTTCTTTGTCAGGAACATTACCATGCTCTGTATAGTGATCTAATATATAGTCAATCTCATCTCTGTAAGTTAAGAAGTAATCACTATCTATGTTATTTTGGTTTAAAACAGATAACGATCTGGTAAGAAGTATCTTGTTTATAGTTTGAAGTTCGGCCATGCTCATAAGCTATCAATCCTCCGATCAACGTCACTTTGAAACTCAACAAGTTTTGATGAACCTATTATTCTGCTTACAATAGTCTCACCTAAATAATCTTGCTTCCTCATAGTTTCAAGTGGTATGTTAGAAGTAAAAATCTGTGATAGCATATTACTCTCTCTATGGTTTATAAACGTGTAAAGAGTCTCACGTACAAAATTAGATGGACTCTCTGTTCCAATATCATCCCATATTACAAGGTCTGCAGTTTTAATGTTCTGTAACATCTCTGCAAACTCGTCATTAGGATTATCAAACGAGTTCTTAAGCTGTCTAAAGAACTCAGGTACGTTCACAAATAACCCTCTGCATGTTAAGTTATTACCTAACGCAACTTTTCTAAAGTACTCATTCATAATCTTACACGCCCATGATGTTTTACCTGTACCCCTTTTTTCACTTAGTAAAAATAATCCATCACCTTTCTCTACATGATCTTGAACACTGTTTTGCCAATCACGTAAATAAAGAAAAGCATCTCTATCAGCCTCTTCAGGTACCAGCGGATTTTCATACTGATACCTTTTTGGCATGCTACTTAAATTATATATATTTTGCATTTGGATATAACCTATACAATGCTCATGGCAATTAGTGCGCTGTTCATTGAATAGTTTACAATACGATTCTGCCTGACATCTTTGCATTTAATTCACCTCTACAAAACATATAACAAAAAGAGTTGAATTTTTAAGCATAAATTAAAATACTTCTCTTTCTGCATAATCTTTTTGAGATGTATCTACTGTGAAGTCATTCACTTTAAACTCTCGTTCTACAGGCTGAATAGTATTCTGTGATGTTTCTACAAGTTGTTTAATAAGGCGATTATTCTTCTGTACCATGTTAAACGTTAGCTTAGGATATTGAGTAGCACTTGGACTATCTTTGTAATTTTCTAGCATTAAGTCAATATAAGCACAAACTTTATCTAAAGGTAATTCAAATCGTTTAATTAAATCTTCTCGGATAATGCTAACAGATGAATATCTATCAAACGTTAAAGGTTCACCTAAAATAGTCTCATGCTGTTTCATGAAGTAGTAGGTATAATCTCTAAACGTAACATCTGACCAAGGTATAGATTTAGCTTTAGCATTTTTAATTTTTTCTAAAGCAATTTCTTTGTGAGAAGATTTCTTAGTTTTTTGTTTCTTGCCTGAGCTTTGCTCTTTATTCAATTTATTGAATAAAGTGTTTTTATTAGTATTGTTATTATTAGTATTATTAGGGTCCGTCTGACAAACCTGGTGTGGTCCGTCTGGCGTACCTGGTACTTGTTTTTTAACAGTTTGTTTCTTCAGTGAATCCACTGTCAGATCATGTTGCTTAGCCAATTCCGTCTTGACTTTTTCACTTACATCCATTAACTTATAGGTGTTAAGAGTTTTCACTCCTTTTTGTTTTTTGTTTACGGTGATGTATCCTAGCTTTTCAAGATGTTTAATCGCCTTTATGACGGAAGATCTTCCGGCACCTGTTAGTTCACAGATAAGCGATTGGCTAGGATAACATTCACCGGTTTTATTATCTGCATACATAGATAAAACCATATAGACAGCTTTGTCATATACATTTAAACGCTTGTCTTTTATAACTTCATTTTTAATAGTGGTAAAGTTCCCCTCGAGCTTTGTCATTTTTTTTGTCCTCCTTTAATATACTTCGTAGATGCTTAGTACGTTACTGATTGAACGATATACTTGATCTACCGGTACGTTTAACTTAATTGAAATCTCCTCAGCATACTTGTACGCATCTTCTAAATCAATTTTATCATCATCTAAAATCAAATTAACTGCAATATCTAGCAGTGTAGATTTAGGGCTATCTAGCACCTTACGATCTGCAAAGATGATTGGACGCTTTCCTTCTCTTTCAACTGTAAACCCTTCATTTTCCCATGACATTTTACATTCCTCCAATATAAATTTTTAATTAAAAACAAGGCGGATTTTAACCACCTTGTTTTTATTATAGTACTTTATTAATCATTATTCAATTCCATAATCTGTTTTTCTACTTCGTGAATGACTGTATTCCAGGCTTTTTCTCGACCTTTCTGAATGTCATCTCCTTCGGTAAACTCTACTTCAATACCTGAGTTAAACTTGTACCACGTACCTCGAATCTCTGCACTTGTTCCAAAACTCGCTGAAAATTTAGTTACTCGCATTTACTCAACCTCACTTTCAAATTGCTTATAGGCTTTGGCTTCAGGATGAGCATCAAATAAAAATCGCAAGGCCGTCTCACGGTCGTTTCCAGCTAATTCTAAATAACGATTAAATTGATGTTCTAAGGATAGTCGTTTAGACTCTTTTTTTCTTACTGCATATACGACCTCTAAAATTGAATCAGCGACTTCATTTCTACGCTCTTGATTCGCTTCAAAATCCTCCATTAACATTTCATACTGTTTAACAGCGTCTTCATGTTTTTTAACATCGTCTGCAATCTGGTTGTAGAATTCTTCAGTGTAGTATTTATCCGTCGATACTTCAGGTTTATTATATGATTTAAGTTCCGTTACAAACTTATAACCAAAATCACGACCGTATTCAACATCAACTAATTCCATGTTAGATACTAAGTCAAATAGAGCAAGTGCCTTGTTGTAATCTAATGTTTTAAAACCTCCGATAGAATAAACATTTACATCAGGTGCCGGAATATCCTTTTTAGGTTTCTCCGGTTCAGGCGTAAGTTTAATTCCATTCATTGCACATTCTAGATCAATATAATTTTGAATTTCGTCCTCCGTTAAGTTTAGAATCTCTTCGTCTGTTAAGTCAAAAAAGTTTTTCATTAATCTTCACTCCCCTTTTTAATTTTTAATACAGGTACAACTTTTCGTTCAATACATGAATCCAAATCTTGCGGGTAAATCTCACCAGTGTAAATAAGTTTTTCAATCACTTCTTCATCAGGAATCTCTTTCACTTTAATTGCTTGATGAAGACCTAAATCTTTAAGCTTTTGAACCATCTCATCTTCTTTAATTTTAGTACGTACTTGCTCATTATAAGATAGTACATAACCACGGCCTTCGAGTGAGTTAATTTCCTCACTCTGCATATAGGCCTTTAGCTTTTTGTTCAAAGCTTTTTTCTCTTTGTCTAGCAACTTGTACTCTGCATCAATCTTTCCATAATTCTCAATCACCTGTAAAATCTTTAATTCTTCTGACATTTGTTCTCCTCCTTTTTAATTACTACATATTAATATATAATAAATGCTTAACTATTTTTAAGCATGAATTAATCTTTTTCTACTTCACCACGTTTTCCCCACTTTTTACGGCTTGTAGATGACATCATTCCGTACTTAATATGGTCACGGAAATCGAGTAACATTGGTACATCAGTTTCTTTAAAGTATCGAGTACCTCGTTTATCTAAATCTGTAAATACTTTAGGTAAGTCTGCGCTATTTTCTTCTGCAAACTCGTACCAGTTTTTTATTGTCTGAGCACCTCTCTCTACAATTTCGCTTACTTCTCCAATACTTAAATAATTAACACCATTTACTACTTTCATTATAATTTCCTCCTTATGATAACAATCTGTCTACTAATTCTGACTTATCGTATTTGGCTAAAACAGTATCATTTCCTTCTACAAGTCCTTCACCCATCTCAGCCTTTTCTTGAATAATACTTTCTATTTGCTCATCAATCGTACCTTTGCATACTAATGTAACAATGTTAACAGTACCTTTGGTTCCAATACGATGCGCTCTATCCTCAGCTTGTTCTGTATTGGCCATATTCCAAGGCTTATCTAAAAATATAACTGTTGAAGCTGCTGTTAATGTTAAACCTGTTCCCATTGCGGCTATTGTACCTACGATCACTTTACATGAATCATCTTCTTGAAATCTTTCTACTTCAGCTTGTCTATCTTTTGTATCACCAGTAATGACTGCCGGATTGTATTCATCTATTTCAGGAATCAATCTATCTGTAACGGATGTCCAGTTTGTGAATATAATTGCCTTTTTACCTGACTCTGCAAGCTCTTCTAAAATTTCTTTTAACCTGTCAAACTTCGCACTCTCAGATATTTTATCAGATAATATAGCTGTATGCGCAGTTGCCTGTCTTAATCTAATAAGTTGAGCAAGTGGATTCGGACTTAATTTTATTTGGTCAAGATTCTGTGAAATAGAGTTTTTAACCTCCTTGTAAATTTGAGCTTGCTTAGGACTCATATCTACATATTCCGTTGACCTTATTTTAGGCGGTAAATCTAATACATCTTCTTTCTTACGTCTAAGCATTATCTTTTCCAACTTAGTTTGAAGCTCTTTTAAGTTTTTATATTCAACAATTTCATAACCACCATATCCACCCATGATGCAGTAACGATTTCTAAACTGATAAAATGAATGCTTTTCTACATTCAACCATTTTAAAATATTGTATAAATCAATCGGCTTGTTCATTAAAGGGGTACCTGTTAATGCTAATTTAAACGGACTTTTTAAATAATGAATGGCCTTACCTTGTTGAGTTTGGCTGTTTTTAGCCTTATGAATCTCGTCAATAACTACCATTCCAATAGTGCCATCCTTTGACATTTTTTCTAGCTCAGTAATAATATCTAATTGAACTTGTTGAGTTTTAGATAACGGTTTAACTTTTTTAGTTTTCTTATCTTTTTTAGCAGTAGGTTTTCTTAGTGATTCAATATTAGTAATTAAGAAAAACTCATCTCGACCTTCCTTTAAATCGTCTAAACGGTCTTGAAGTGTACCATCTTTTGTTTTCCCATTCTTTAAAGTACGTTGACCAAGTATATGCGCACTCTCGTCGCTATGCGTACTCACCTCTTTGAGCCAATTATGTTTTAATGAGTTAACACCACATACTATTAAACAGTGCTTGAAAGGTGTCTGCTTACGTTTTGCGATAGCTATGTCAATCGCTTGTTTTGTTTTACCTAAACCTTGTTCATCAGCAAGTAGAAATTTATCTGACTTTAATGCGTATTCAACTCCTTGTAACTGGTGCTCAAAAGGTTTTGTTTTAAACTCTAAATCAACATTACTTTTCTTAGGTTCAGGTACACTATCAGATTTTAATTCTTTTTTGTACTCACCTTTAATTTCAAAGTCTTTAAAATCATTTTCTACTAACGTTAAATCATCTACAGGTACTTCCCATTCTTTAGTATCAGGATGGTAATAACGTAACGGAAGATTCTTAACTTTAGCTAAAGCATCAAAATCGAACTTAAAACTAATGTAAGCAGATTTTTTATCTTTGATATGAACTGATTCTTTAATTTTTATATTTATTGATTTCAATATAATCACTCCTAAAATAATCTTTTTTGTTTTTTGTTTTTATAATACATAACGAATAATCGTCTTTTCTTGCCTCTCTCTGTTCCAATATGCTTAAAGCCTACCTTCTCGTAAAATGCTTTACCGCTCTCGTTATCTTCTGTTACTTTTAACTTAATATCCATGCCATAATTCAAAAGCGAGAGAATTAACGATTTACCTACTCCTTTACCTTTAACTGTTGCAGCTATTTCATATATTGTGATGTAACCTTTCTTAGTCGGAGCGAAATTAACCGCTCCAACTATTTTGTTATCCATTTCAGCTACTGATACCCGTTTTTTGTAAATAGCTTCTTCAATTGAAACTCGCATGACGAATCCAACGAATTCCTTATTTTCGCTGAATACGTCATCTATTCCATCTAAATCTTCAGGAATTGCAAGGCGTATGTCCATATTCAAACCTCCTTAAATAATTTCGAATTCAGTGAAAGCCCAATCAATAAAGGTTACAACGTCAGGCCAATCTGAGAAATCAAATGTCCCGTCATTTGCAGAGATAGCATGATCACCCTTGCCTGAATGACTCACATCAAAAAAATTCGCTCCGGCAAATACTCGGATGTTTACAATATCATCACCTCTATCAATAGTAATATCGGCAAAGCTGTTGAAATTGTCTATAAAAGAATTACCTGCAGTTGCGTTTACATCACCTATAGTTGGAATAAAAATGTTCATGTTTTTCATAATTTATCGTCTCCTTTTTGTTTGTTAAGTTTATATTACTATAAAATATTAAGTATTACAAGTAAAATTTTTTATTAATATTAATAAGTAACTGGTGAAGCAGGGGGTTAACCCTGCTTACATAAACCAGAATCTTTCAATGTAACCTTTAACTCCTTTAAGAGTCTTAGGGTTACGCACGTTGGCAACGTACTCCTCAAGTTCAGCATCTCGGTCATATCGACCGTTATGTGAAGTTGAGCATTCCCAACCGTAATCTTCTAAGTACATCACGTGAATGTCTCTCACGCCTGCCTTGATGATCCAACCAACCTCACCTGATGTAGTATCAGAGTAAGTCCAGTCAATCAATCGGTCGTTTAACCAAGCAGTCATGTCTGCTTCTAAAACGTCCATTTCAGTTACTAAGTCTTCAACTTCAAGACCTTCACCTACTAATGCGTTATATAGTTGTTCTGAAATGATTTCAGTGTGAACACCGTCTTCATTTGCAACTGCTAATGTATAAAATCTTACCCCGTTAGTTTTAGTTTGTACGTTCATTACTGTAATGTTTTCCATGTCCATCGTCTCCTTTAGGTTTGGTTTGTTATCGTTTATCTTTACTATACTTATATTATATATTAATATTATGTACTTGTCTACCCTTCTCAAGAAAAAAAATAAAAAAAGACAAAAAAAATAACCCTCTACTAAATAAATAGTAAAGGGTTAAATGAGTTATGCTCTTTTGTTAACTTCGGCTCGTACTTTTTTATAAAGATCTTTTGAAATACCTAAAGATTTACGACGTGTTTCATGTCCGTTACCATGTTTGCCGTCAATAACTTCTTGAGCCATTTTAGAGATTGACTTACTGTTTGCAATATCGTTTACCGCTGTCCGTACTTTTTCATATTCAGATTTTGAAATACCTAAAGATTTACGACGATTTTCGTGGCCATTACCGTGTTTACCATCTACTACTTCTTGTGCCATCTCTTTAATAGATTTACCACTTGCTAATCTATTAACTGCATTACGAACTTTTTCATATTCAGATTTGCTAATGCCTAAAGATCGTTGACGATTAGTATGCCCGTTTCCATGCTTACCGTCTAAAATCTCTTGCGCCATTTGGTTAATAGATTTTTTAGGCTTAGGGTATAAGTCTTTTTCTAGATATTTCTGCGGGTCAACTGCATTAGATTTAGACATGTTCCATAGACCGTTTTTGTGCAATTCAAAATGCAAATGCTGACCAGTTGAGTTACCAGTATTGCCCATCACACCGATTTGATCACCTTGCTTTACTCGCTGACCAACACTGAACCGACGTGAGTTATCACGCATGTGAGCATAAACAGTTTCCCATGTGCCTCCGTTAATACTATGCTTGATCATAATTGTTTCACCATAGCTACTAGACGTGTAACTGCGTCTTACAACTCCGTCAGCAGCTGCATAGATTGGATGGTAACCCGGGTTTGCAATGTCAATTCCATTGTGATGACTTCCTCGAGCACCTGTAAGTGGGTGAGTGCGGTAACCGAACGGACTTGTTACTCTTTTTGTGTTAGTTGGCCAAATAAATGTTTTTGCCATGTTGAATCTCTCCCTTTTTAGTTAAATTAAAAAGATGCTGCACTAAGCAACATCTTTAGTCATACCGTCACGTTTATTTAAGATTTCAAACAATCCTGTACCTGCAAGACCTGCTAAACCACCGGCCCATAATCTGAGTACTAACTCAAAATCAGTAAACGGATAAGCAACAGCACCGACGATTAAACCTAAGATCACGCTGATCAATGGTAAATAATTCTTCGGCAACTTCACTGTTTTCTTTACTAACTCTACTAAAGCTGTGACAATCGGTAATAATACAGTTGCAAATAATAATACTTGTTCCATCATATTTACTCTCCCTCGTTTTTAATTTTGTCTATTCTTTTGTGCGCTTGCTTACTTGATTCTTCTACACGAGTGACACGTTCACTTAACGCACCCACACGACTTTCACTTGCACGTAAATCAATGCGAATGTTCTCTACACCAAGACCGATACTGTCTAACTTTGTTTCGATAACAGCCTCTCGCGTCGCATCATTTTTAATTGTTTTCTGGTAGTCCGTCGCTTGCTTTTGTTTGTTTAGCTGATACCCTAAAACAGCTATCGTTATCGATGCTACCGATATAATCACGCCCAATTCAATCGTCATAGTTAGCCTCCCTTAACAACTGCTTTTAACAAAGCTTCCAACTCTGCATTTTCATTTAACAACTGCGTTATAATTTCTTTTTGTTTGTTTATCAGTGACGCTTGATCGTCTATCATGTCGATTAAATCAAAATTCAAATGCGTCATCGAAATCCTCTAATCCTAATTCTTCAACTCTGATGCCGATGTAGATATCGTCTCCGCGATCAACTGGATCTAACTGATAAACGGCATGCGTTTGTTGGTCAAAATCTGGTATCTGCTCATACGTAATTGGCTTGTAATCTTGCATAATATGGTTGCTTGTTTGTAATTCTCCATTGATTAGCTTGCCGAATTTTGGCATTAACACTCACTACCTTTCTGCATAATTCGATTGTGATAAATGGACTGACGTACTTTTTGTAAAATGTGTAGCTATTCGTTCTCTTTATCCATCCCCAGTAACTCACAACA
>Ga0075011_10000254_pt1 | contig 28120 bp, 31 predicted proteins | sample TARM_MetaG_T_14_FD_72354 | JGI IMG/M metagenome (GOLD analysis project Ga0075011, IMG submission 72354) | Freshwater microbial communities from Pennsylvania, USA, analyzing microbe dynamics in response to fracking - TARM_MetaG_T_14 | ecosystem: Environmental > Aquatic > Freshwater > River... | reverse complement strand
TCGATGCACGAATACGAACATGTGGGCCGCTGGGTGGCCGAGATCGACGCAAGGCCGGGCGCCCGGCCTTGCGTCGATCTCGGCCACCCAGCGGCCCACATGTTCGTATTCGTGCATCGAAAGGAACGTGGCGGCATCGCCATAGGCGTCGCCGCGATGGATCGCGCCCATCCACGGATAGGCTGCGATATCGGCAATGGTATAGTCGTCGCCCGCCAGAAAGCGGCTTTGCGCAAGGCGCTGGTTGGCCACGTCGAACAGGCGCTTGGTTTCCATCGCATAGCGGTCGATCGCATATTCGATTTTCGTGGGCGCATAATGATAGAAGTGGCCAAAGCCGCCGCCCATGAACGGCGCGGAACCCACCTGCCAGAACAGCCACGACAGGCATTCGGCGCGCGCGGGATTCTCGCGCGGCAGGAACATGTCGAACTTCTCGGCCAGATGCATCAGGATCGCGCCCGATTCGAACACGCGGACCGGTTCGGCGCCGCTGCGGTCGACCAGCGCGGGAATCTTCGAATTGGGGTTGATCGCCACGAAGCCCGACGAAAACTGGTCGCCATCCATGATGGGGATCATCCACGCGTCGTATTCGGCCCCGCTCACGCCCGCTTCGAGCAGTTCTTCGAGCATGATCGTCGCCTTCTGCCCGTTGGGCGTGCCCAGCGAATAGAGCTGGAACGGGTGCTGGCCGACGGGCAGGTCCTTGTCGTGGGTGGCGCCCGCGACGGGGCGATTCAGGCTGGCGAAGGCGCCGCCGCTGGGCTTGTCCCAGGTCCAGACTTTGGGGGGCACATAGTCTTGGGACATGATTGTTCCTCTGGCGTTAACTTGCGGGGATGAGAGCCATGGTGGGGATGCTCTCGCCCGCAGGCAAGGGGTTGCTGAGGTAAGGGGGCCGCTCAGGCCAGCCGCGCGAGGGCCGGGACGAGTTCGTCGAAATGGTCGATCACCGCGTCCGCGCCCAGGTCCGCCGGGGGCAGGTCGTGGAACCCGAAGCTGACCGCGACGACCGGCAGGGAGGCCGCGCGGGCAGCCCCGATGTCGAACGTGGTGTCGCCCACGAAGGCCGCGCGTCCGCCGCCGCAGCGCGCGACCATCTCGCGCAGCATGTCGGGCGCGGGCTTGGACGTGCCAGGGCCCAGCGTGTCGCCACCGATCACCGTGGCAAAGCGCCCGATCAGGCCCAGTTCTTCGAGCAACTGGCGGGCGAAGACTTCGCGCTTGTTGGTGGCCACGGCCAGCCTCACCCCGCGCGCGGCCAGATCGTCGAGCATGGCCTCGCCGCCGGGAAACAGCCGCGAGTGGACCGCGATCGCCTCGCTGTAATAGGCAAACAGCCGGTCTTGCAGAGCGGGGAAGGCCTCCTCGTCGCAGCCGCCCGTGGCGATCAGCGCACTGCGCAGCATCTGGCCCGAGCCGCCGCCGATGAACCGGCGCACCTCGGGCAGGGCGAACGTGGCCCGTCCGGCAAAGGCAAGCGTGCGGTTGAGCGCGGTGCCCAGGTCATAAGCCGTGTCGCACAAGGTTCCGTCGAGGTCGAAGCCAACGATAGCATAAGGAAATTCGCTCATGGCCCCATTCAGTGCCGGGCTGTTCTGGAAACTGCAAGGATAAGCTGGCAATGATGCGCGCCATGACCTCGACACACGAAGCCGCCCCGTCCGCTCCCTCCGCGCCCCTCGCTCTTGTCGTTCTTGCCGCCGGCAAGGGCACTCGCATGAAAAGCGACCTGCACAAGGTGCTTCACCCCATCGCCGGGCGACCGATGCTGGCCCACCTGATGGCCAGCGCCGCCGGTCTGGCGCCTGCGCGGCAGGTGGTGGTGGCCGGGCACGGGCGCGAGCAGCTCGAAAAGGCGCTGGGCGACAGCGCGACGATTGCCGTGCAGGAGCCGCAACTGGGCACCGGCCATGCCGTGTTGCAGGCGCGCGCGGCGCTGGCCGGTTTCGAAGGCGACGTGCTGATTCTCTATGGCGACGTGCCCTTCGTGCGCACGCAGACGATGGCCGCGATGATCGAGCGGCTGCACGCCCCCGATGCACCCGCTGTCGTTGTGCTGGGCTTCGCGCCCGAAGACCCGCTGCAATATGGCCGGGTGATCGCGCAGGATGGCTGCGTGCTCAAGATGGTCGAGCACAAGGACGCCAGCGAGGCCGAACGCGCGTGTACGCTGTGCAATTCCGGGCTGATGGCGGTGAAGGGCGCGGACCTTTTCGCGCTGCTCGATCAGGTCGGCAATGCCAATGCCCAGGGCGAATATTACCTGACCGACATCGTGAACGTCGCCAATGCGCAGGGCAAGACCTGTGCGGTTGTCGTTACCGACGATCCCGACGAAGTGGCCGGGATCAACAGCCGCGCCGAACTTGCCGCCGCCGAAGGCCGCTGGCAGGCCCGCCGCCGTCTTCAGGCCATGGCCGACGGAGCCAGCCTCGTCGCGCCTGAGACAGTGTGGTTTGCCTATGACACGGTGCTGGGCCGCGATGTCACGGTCGAGCAGAACGTCGTCTTCGGTCCGGGCGTGACCGTGGCCGATCAGGTGGTGATCCATGCATTCTGCCACCTCGAAGGGTGCCGCGTGGAGAGTGGTGTTTCGGTTGGGCCCTTTGCGCGGCTGCGTCCGGGCGCGGCGCTGGAAGAAGGCAGCCGCGTGGGCAATTTCGTCGAGGTGAAGAATTCCCGGCTGGGCAAGGGCGCCAAGGCCAACCACCTGACCTATCTGGGCGATGCCGATGTGGGCGCGGGCGCGAACATTGGCGCGGGCACGATCACCTGCAACTACGACGGCTACTTCAAGTATCGCACGGTGATCGGCGAGCGGGCCTTCATCGGCTCGAACTCGGCGCTGATTGCGCCGGTGCGGATCGGTGCGGACGCCATCGTGGCGGCGGGCAGCGCGGTTTCGCGCGATGTGTCGGACGGCGAATTGCGGCTCGTGCGCGGGGAGCAACTGGTCAAGCCGGGCTGGGCCGACCGCTTCCACGACGCGATGAAGCGCAAGAAGGCCGACAGCAAGAAATGAGGCATCTTGCAAAGTGATATCGCGATATGATATCGTGATATCACTTTGCTGGAGAGGGCCGTTCGTGCGTACGCTGGTCGACATTCCCGATGACGATATCGACAAGCTCGACGCGCTGGCTGCGCGGGGCGGGCGCTCGCGCGCGGCGGAAATCCGCGAGGCGGTAAAGGCCCACCTTTTGCGCAAGTCGAGCCAGGACTGGATCGCGCGCGGGGCGGGCTACTGGCAGGGGCGCGAGGCCCTGGCGGGCGACGGCGTGCCGGAGGCCTGAGCGCGCCCATGTCCGATCCCATCTTCGATACCGGCATTCTGGTCGACTGGCTGCGCGGCAAGCCCCAGGCGCGGGCCGAACTGCTGCGCTATCCACGCCACCGGATTTCGCGCCTGACCTGGACCGAAATCTGCGCGGCCGAGCCGATGGAAACACGCGATCATGTCCGCGAATTAATCGCCCCGTTCGAAATCGTCGAACTCGACGGGCGTATAGCCAGTGCCGCAGCCGACCTCATGGCGCGCATGGGCCTTGGCCTTGCCGCCGCCGTGGTGCTGGCCACCGCGCAAGTCAGCGGGGCGATCCTGGTGACACGAAATACCAAGGATTTTCCGGCCATCATGCCGGGCATCCGTATTCCCTACCAATCCTGAACAAGAAAGTCTGGGCCAAGCCATGTGCGGAATTATCGGAATCGTCGGCAAGGAGGAAGTCGCGGACCGGCTGGTCGATGGCCTGCGCCGCATGGAGTATCGCGGCTATGACAGCGCCGGGGTCTGCACCGTCCACGACGGCCAGCTCGTGCGCCGCCGCGCCGAGGGCAAGCTCAACAATCTGGTCAAGGAACTGGCGGTCAACCCGGCGCCCGGCATGATCGGCATTGCCCACACCCGCTGGGCCACCCATGGCGCCCCCACGACCAGCAATGCCCACCCCCATGCGACGGGCGAAGTGGCGCTGGTCCACAACGGCATCATCGAGAATTTCCGCCCCTTGCGCGAGGCGCTGATCGCGCGCGGGCGCGTGTTTGAAAGCCAGACCGACACCGAAGTGGTCGCCCACCTCGTGTCCGAGCAGGTCGAGGCCGGGGCCAGCCCCGCCGAGGCGGTCAAGGCGGTGCTGCCCCAGTTGCGCGGCGCCTTTGCGCTGGCCATCGCGTTTCGCCAGCATCCCGACCTCCTGATCGGCGCGCGCCTCGGCTCGCCGCTGGTCGTCGGCTTTGGCGATGGCGAGACTTATCTGGGCTCCGATGCGCTGGCGCTCGCCCCGCTCACCCAGAAAGTGTCCTACCTCGAAGAAGGCGACTGGGTGATCGTCACGCGCGAGGGCGTGCAGGTCTTCGATGTCGACAACAACCCGGTCACCCGGCCCGTGGTGGCCTCGGGCGCGACGGCGGCGGCCATCGAGAAGGGCAACTATCGCCACTTCATGCTCAAGGAGATCTTCGAGCAGCCGATCGTGGTTGCCCAGACCCTGCGCTCCTATCTGCGCCGGGTCGAGGAGACCGTCTCGCTGCCCCAGATCGACTTCGACCTGGCCAGCATCAACCGCGTGACCATCGTGGCCTGCGGCACCAGCTATTACGCCGGGATGGTGGCCAAGTACTGGTTCGAGCAGTTCGCGCGCCTGCCGGTCGATATCGATGTGGCCAGCGAATTCCGCTATCGCGATCCCGTGCTCGAACCGGGCGGTCTGGCGCTGTTCATCTCGCAGAGCGGTGAGACCGCCGATACCCTGGCCGCGCTGCGCCATTGCAAGGCCGCCGGGCAAACGATTGCGGTCGTCGTCAACGTGCCGACCAGCACGATGGCGCGCGAGGCCGACCTGCTGCTGCCCACCCACGCGGGCCCTGAAATCGGCGTCGCCTCGACCAAGGCGTTCACCTGCCAGCTGGCCGTTCTGGCCGCACTGGCCGCCCATCTGGCGGTCAAGCGCGGGCGCCTCTCGGCCGGGGAGGAGGCGACCATCGTCGAGCAACTGGCCGAGGCGCCCGCCGCGCTCAACGCCGCGCTCGCCCATGACGAGGAAATCGCCGCGATGGCCCCGCTGATCGCGCCTGCGCGCGACGTGCTCTATCTCGGGCGCGGGCCGGACTATCCGCTGGCCCTTGAAGGCGCGCTCAAGCTCAAGGAAATCAGCTATATCCATGCCGAAGGCTATGCCTCGGGCGAGATGAAGCACGGGCCGATCGCGCTGATCGACGAGGCCGTGCCGGTGATCGTACTGGCGCCCTCGGGCCCGCTGTTCGAGAAGACCGTCTCCAACATGCAGGAAGTGCGCGCGCGCGGCGGCAAGATCGTGCTGATCTCGGATGCCGAAGGGCTGGCCGAGGCGGGCGAGGGGTGCCTTGCCACCATCGAGATGCCCAAGGTTCACCCGCTGATCGCGCCGCTGGTCTATGCCGTGCCGGTGCAATTGCTGGCCTATCACGTCGCCGTCGCCAAGGGCACCGATGTCGACCAGCCGCGCAATCTGGCCAAGAGCGTCACGGTCGAGTGATCCGGATATGAAAACGCCGCGCTCCGGGGTTCCGGGCGCGGCGTTTTCGTTTTCTGGGTGCCTGATCCGAAACTATCGTTTCGAATCAGGCTATGACAGAGGAAAGGATCAGTGACCCAGTTGGGCGAGGCGGCGGCCGCTGGCCAGGGTCTGGAGCACGAAGAGCACGACGAGGATCGCCGCCACGGTGCCCACGAAGATGTCGAAGCCCGAGATCGTGCCGAACAGGCCGGGGCCGGAGCCCAGAATCATCATCATCGTGGTCAGCCCGATCAGCAGGAAGCGCAGTTCCGTCGGCCCGGCGGCCAGATAGGACAGCTTGAGCTCGCCCAGCACGCGTGCCGACAGGTAGGCGTGGATCGAGAGCATCAGGTAGCCGACCAGCGCGAAGAGCGCGACGTCCATCGTGACGTAGGGGCTCGCGCCCATGCCGCCCAGAATGAACAGGATGGTCAGCGCGTCGCAGCTGTGGTCGATGAAGTAGCCATAGGAAGGCCGCTCGATCTTGCGGAAGCGCGCGAGGCTGCCGTCCATCGAATCGCCGAACCACTGCATGGCATAGCCAAGATAGGTCAGCAGCAGCCAGCCCGTGCCCCAGTTGCTTGCGGCATAGCCCACGCCGACGAGCGCGGCACCGAACAGGCCAAAAGCGGTCAGCCGGTCGGGCGTGACCCATCCGGGCATGCGGGCGCACATACGAATCAGCAGGCGGCGCTCGCTATCGGCCAGAACATTCCGCTGGATGCGCTGGAGCTTGCCAGCGCTGGGGTGTAACCTCTCTGTCATGGCGCCTTATCGGCCTAGCGCACGGCTTCGGCAAGGGCCAGTTTCGTCATATTCCGCCCAGAATACGCGCAGAATACCCCTTTTTTCGGGATAACGACTGATTGTTGCAGGAATCTGACGGGAGGCATTTTCCGTTTCATCTGAAAACGAAGCGCGCCGCGCACCCGGCCTCGGGTGGCGGCGCGCAAAGCGTGCCAGAACGGGATTGGAAACGGTCAGGCCGCGACGTTGAGCCCGGCCAGAACGCCCTCGAACAGCTTGCGGCCGTCGGTTCCGCCCTGGGCGGCCTCGATCATGCGCTCGGGGTGGGGCATCATGCCCAGCACGTTGCCAGCCTGGTTGAGCACCCCGGCAATGTCGCGCTGCGATCCGTTGACCGGCTCGGCATAACGGAACGCCACCTGGCCTTCGCCTTCGAGGCGGTCGAGCGTTTCCGCGTCGGCAAAGTAGTTGCCGTCGTGGTGAGCGACCGGGATCGTGATGATCTGGTCCTTGAAGTAGCGCTGGGTGAAGCGCGAGGTGGTGTTTTCAACCTTGAGCGGCACTTCGCGGCACACGAAGCGGATGCCGGCATTGCGCATCAGCGCGCCCGGCAGCAATCCGGCTTCGGTCAGGATCTGGAAGCCGTTGCACACGCCGAGCACGGGAACCCCGCGACCGGCAGCCTCGACAACCGCCTTCATGATCGGCGAACGGGCCGCCATGGCACCCGAGCGCAGATAGTCGCCATACGAGAACCCGCCGGGAACGGCGATGAAATCAAGGCCTTCGGGCAGGCTGGCGTCGCCATGCCAGACGCGGTGGACAGTGCCGCCGCAGACCTCTTCCACCGCCACAGCCATGTCGCGGTCGCAGTTCGAGCCGGGGAAGGTGATGACGGCGGACGTGAACGACATCAGGCCACCTTTTCGATGCGGTAGTTCTCGATCACCATGTTGGCCAGCAGCTTGCGGCACATGTCGTCGAGCTGTTCGTCGGTGGTCGTGTCGGCCACGTCGAGTTCGAACAGGCGCCCGGCGCGCACATCGCTCACCCCGGTAAAGCCCAGACCTTCGAGCGCGTGGTGAATTGCGCGACCCTGCGGATCGAGCACCCCGTTCTTGAGGCTGACGTGAACGCGGACCTTCATCGGCTTTGGGCCTTTCGCAAAATATACGGCGGAAACTGGTGATCGCTCGATCGGGACTCGTGCGCGCCTATGCCCGCCCCGCGCACGAAGGGCAAGCTTTGCTGCGCCGATTCGCGGTGTTTGGGGCCCCTGTTCTCATGCTTTCTGTTCTCATGCTTTGGGGGCCGGGGCCCCTTCGGGCAGGACCAGCACCGTCACCGCGCGCCCGGGATCGAGGAAGCGGCGGGCCGCAGCCTGAATGTCGGCAGGGGTGAGCGCCATGAGCCGGGCCCGCGCGGCCTGGAACCGCGCGATCCGGTCGGGCTTCGACTGGGCCCGTTCGGTCAGGGCCAGCCAGCCGGCGTTGCTCTTGAGCGCATTGTCGAGGCGTTCGAGCATCGGCGCGCGGGCGCGGGTGAAGATGTCGGCGCTGACCGGGCGGGCGAGGAGGCCTGCCGCAGTCCGGGCCAGCGCGGCGCGCGTGGCCGCGACATCGGCGACATCGACCCCGGCCTGAAGGGTGAACGTGCCCCAGCCCTTGTAGAACTGGTCCTGATCGCTCGATGCGCCCGGCGAATAGGCCTTGCCGAGCTTCTCGCGCACGCTGTCGGTCACTTCGACCCCGGCCACTTGCGCAAGGAGGTTGAGGGTCATCGTCAGTTCGGGATCGCTGTTGTCGGTCGTCGGCCAGATCAGCCGCACGAGGGCCTGATCGGCTGCGCCCTTGTGACGCAGCACGGCAAGGCCGCGATGGTCGGTAAAGTGACGCGCGCGCGCGGCTTCCCACGCCCCGAACGCGGGGTCGCGCGCGGGCAGCGCGCCAAAGGTGCGCGCCACATCGGCAATCGCGGCGCTCTCGTCGATGTCGCCGACCATGGCGATTTCGAGCGCGCCATGGGCCAGCCTGTCGGCCAGCACGGCCTTGAGCCGGGCGAATGTCAGCGCCTGATAGGCCGGGGCCGGTTGCAGCGTGAAGCGCGGGTCGTCGTCGTTCAGGATTCCGCCGAGATGGGCTCCGAGGGCAGAGGCGGGGGTGGCATCCATCCGGGCAAAGGCATTGGTCATGCTCTGGTGGAACATCTCTTCGGCCTCGGGGCGATAGCCCGGATCGGTGATCTGGGCGGCCAGAAGCTGAAGCTGGAGCAGCAGGTCCGGTCCGGTCGTCGTGCCCCCGGCGGTGAAGGCATCGCCCTGGCTGGTCAGGGTGTTGCCCAGCGCATGGCCCGCCAGCAGCGTCTGCAACTGGTCCTGGCTGAACTGGCCGAGCCCGCCCGCCGGCAGCATCGGCGCCATCGTCACGGCCAGCGGGTTTTCGCGGGTGGCGAGCATGTCGCCTCCGTCGAGGGTGAGGCGGACATGGATGCGGTCGGCTTCGAGCGTGGTGCGCTTGAGGTTGAGCATGACCCCGTTGGCAAAGCGCAGGGTGCGGATGCCCAGCACGGGGTCGGTGCTGTCGGCCACGATGGTTCCGGGCTTGCCGAAATCGGTATAGGTGAAGGTGCTGGCCGTGGCGGCCCGTGCGGCCACGACAGGGGCCTTCACGGCCTTGTCCCAGGTCTGGCGCAGGGCCGCAACGCCGCCTTCGGGCGCCTTGCGCCCCTGGAAACGGATCAGCGGATCATCGAGTGGAACCGCTTCGCGGCGCAGTGCGGCCAGCACGGTTTCGGGCGTGATCGTGGGGGCAAAGGCGGCGAAACGCGCTTTCGCGCCGCTCGGGGTGGTGGGCACGGTATCGTCGTGCAGCATCGAGATCACCAGCGCGACGAGCGTGGCATTGCTGCGGGTGGCTTCGCCCGCGGCGGCATTGTCGATGGCGGTGCGCAAGTTGGCGACCTGCTCGGCCACTTCGGCGGGGGTGAAGCCCAGGGTCATCGCCTCGTGCCATGTGCCCGCTGCGGCCTCCAGCCCGCGCGCCCAGCCGCCATCGGGCGTTTCGACGATCAGGTTGGTGGTGCGGCCGATGTGGAACACGTCGCTGGTGCCAAAGCCCGCGCCGCGAAATGGCGGATCGGCCTGTCGCGAGAGCGACTGGAAGCGGCGGTTGATGATGCCATAGCCGATCTGGCGCAACAGCGCCTCGCGGCGGTTGGCCTGCGTGTCGGGCTCGTCGAGCCAGGGGCCATGGCGCGAGACGGACACGCGTTCGGACAGCGCGGGGTTGAGCCAGATATCGCTCGCCCCCTTCTGGTCGGGGTCGACGGTGCCCTGATCCGGGCGGGCCTGATCGGGGGCGGCTTGCCAGTCGCCGAAGCGGGCCTTGATCCGCGCCTCGATCGCGGCAGGGTCGATGTCGCCCACGACGACCAGCGTGGTCTTTTCTGGCACATAATGGGTCTGCCAGAACGCCTTGAGGCCCTTGGCCGTGGCCGCTTCCAGGCTGGCGACGGTGCCGATGGGCAGGCGCTGGGTATAGGTCGCATGGGGGTAGAGAAAGCCGATCTGCTCCCTGAAATTGTCGAGGACATAGCCTTGTCCGTCGCGCAGTTCGGACAGCACGACCCCGCGCTCGCGCACGACCGCGCCGGGCGTGAAGGTCAGTTCGCTGGCGGTTTCGCGCATGAGCATCAGCGCGGTGTCGATCCGCTCGTCGTCGGCGCGCGGCAGGTCGAGCATGTAGGTGGTCTGCTCGAAGCCGGTCTGGGCGTTGGTGTCCGCGCCGAAGGCCAGTCCCTTGCGTTCGAGCAGGCGCACCATCTCGCCCTCGGGCACATGGGTGCTGCCGTTGAAGGCCATATGCTCGATGAAATGGGCATAGCCGCGCGTGGTCGGTCCTTCGTCGAGCGAGCCGGTCGCCACGTCGAGGCGCACCATGGCCGTGCCCGCCGGCGTGTGATTGGCCCGGATCACATAGCGCATGCCATTGGCGAGGCGGCCAAAACGGAACGCCGGATCGGGGGCGAGATCGGATGCCTCGAACGCCCATGGGGTCGGCGCGGGCGGGGCGGCCAATGCGGGATGCGACAGGCTTCCGCCCATGCCGAGCAGGGCCAGCAGGGGAAGGGCGAACGAAAACGGTGCGCGAAACGACATCACCTCGCCTTGTGCCCGCATGAAACGCCCAATGCCACCCCGCATCCTCGCCGCTTGCGTCTTCTCTCCGGCGTCGGAGCCCCTCCACCACCCGCTGCGCGGGCGGTCCCCCTCCCCACTGTGGGGAGGATTGGGAGGGCGTAGATCCTCCCCGCTTGCGGGGAGGTGGCAGGCCGCAGGCCTGACGGAGGGGCTAGCTTTGCGTCTTCTCTCTGGAGTCGAGCCCCTCCACCACCCGCTGCGCGGGCGGTTCCCCTCCCCACGGTGTGGGGAGGATCGGGTCGTGCAGATCCTCCCCGCTTGCGGGGAGGTGGCAGGCCGCAGGCCTGACGGAGGGGGTAGCTTTGCGTTTTCTCTCGGGCGTCGGAGCCCCTCCACCCCCCGCTGTGCGGGCGGTCCCCCTCCCCACGATGTGGGGAGGATCGGGGGAGGTGGCAGGCCGTGAGGCCTGACGGAGGGGCAGGCACAAAAAAGCCGGGGTGGTGAACCCCGGCTGTTTTGGTTGTGGCCCGGAAAAGGGCTTACTTCTTGGTGCGCAGCTTGCGGTGGGCACCAAGATCGAGCACTTCGCTCGGGCCGTCGTTGTCGAGCAGGCCGAGGCGACGCGCGACTTCCTGATAGGCTTCTTCTTCGCCGCCCAGATCGCGACGGAAGCGATCCTTGTCGAGCTTTTCGCCGGTGACCATGTCCCACAGGCGGCAGCCGTCGGGGCTGATTTCGTCGGCGAGGATCACGCGGCTGTAGTCGCCGTCCCAGATGCGCCCGAATTCGAGCTTGAAGTCGACCAGACGGATGTTGATCGCCGCGAACATCCCCACGAGGAAGTCGTTCACGCGGATCGCCATCGAGGAGATGTCCTGCATTTCCTCGTTGTTGGCCCAGCCGAAGCAGGCGATGTGCTCTTCAGCGATCATCGGATCGCCCAGCGCATCGTCCTTGTAGTAGTATTCGATCAGCGTGTGGGGCAGCGGCTCGCCCTCGGGGATGCCCAGGCGCTTGGAGATCGAACCGGCGGCCACGTTGCGCACAACCACTTCGATCGGCACGATTTCCACCTGACGCACGAGCTGTTCGCGCATGTTCAGACGGCGGATGAAGTGGGTGGGAATGCCGATGTGCGACAGGCGGGTGAACACATACTCGCTGATGCGGTTGTTGATCACGCCCTTGCCGTTGATCGTGCCGCGCTTCTGCGCGTTGAATGCGGTGGCATCATCCTTGAAGTACTGGATGATGGTGCCCGGCTCAGGACCTTCATAGAGGATCTTGGCCTTGCCTTCGTAGATCTGGCGGCGACGCGACATGCGGCTTCTTCCTGCAAGGGCGGGGGCATTTGGCAAGCCCCCTTGGCAAAACAAGAAACCCCGGCTCACGAGGGAGCCGCAAGGCGGCTGCATCGTTCAGGCCGGGGCATTTTCCGCTTCGCCCATAGGCGAAAATGCGGGGAAAGGCAAACGCGGCGCGGGTCTTCCATCAATTAGAACATTTCGTGCGATCTTATCGCTCTATCTGGAAAGGTATGGGTGGGGCACAAGGAACCCGTCGCCGCTCTGGCGGTTGCTTTTTCTGCGATCCCTATCCCGTCTTGTCCCCCTTTCCATCTTGTCCAAGGATGCTGTGTAATGAGCAAGGTTCTCGTTCTCTACTACTCGACCTATGGCCACATCGAAACCATGGCCAATGCCATTGCCGAAGGTGCGCGCGAAACCGGCGCCACTGTCGACGTGAAGCGCGTTCCCGAAACCGTTCCGCTCGAAATCGCGCAGAAGGCCCACTTCAAGCTCGATCAGGCCGCCCCGGTGGCGACCGTGGCCGAACTGGCCGACTATGACGCGATCATCGTGGGCACCGGCACCCGCTTTGGCCGCATCAGCTCGCAGATGGCCGCGTTCCTCGATCAGGCCGGCGGCCTGTGGGCGACCGGTGCGCTCAACGGCAAGGTCGGCGCGGCCTTCACCTCGACCGCCAGCCAGCATGGCGGGCAGGAAACCACCCTGTTCTCGATCATCACCAACCTGCTGCACTTCGGCATGACCGTGGTCGGCCTCGACTATGGGTTCCAGGGCCAGCTGGGTCACGAAGTGGTCGTCGGCGGCGCGCCTTATGGCGCCACCACGATTGCCGGTGGCGACGGCAGCCGCCAGCCGAGCGAAACCGAACTCGACGGCGCGCGCTATCTGGGCCGCCGCGTGGCCAACACGGCGACCAAGCTGTTCGGCTGATCGCCGCATTCGATGGCGTGAAAATAGGGCCGGGGCACTTGAGCGGTGTCCCCGGCCTTTTTCCTGCGCGCGAAGAAGGCGCTTGTTGCACAGCGGCAATACAGCGTGCCGGAACCGTATGTGGCGAGGGCCCCGGCGATGGTCTAGGCGTGGGCCATCATCCGATTGTTCTGGAGCCTTGCCTGATGTCGCGCGAAGCCACGCTTGCCCTGCTGGAAACCTATTATGGCGCCTTCAATGCGGGCGACTGGGAAGGGATGCTGGCCTGCCTGTCCGATGATGTGGTGCACGACATCAACCAGGGCGCGCGCCAGACCGGCAAGGACACCTTCCGCGCGTTCATGGGCCACATGGAACGCTGCTACAAGGAACGCCTCGAAGACATCGTGCTGATGGCCAGCGAGGACGGCACCCGTGCCGCTGCCGAATTCGTCGTCCATGGCCAGTACCTGACGACCGACGAAGGCCTGCCCGAGGCGCAGGGCCAGACTTATGTGCTCCCCGCCGGGGCCTTCCTCGCCATCGAAAATGGCAGGATCACCCGCCTGACGATGTACTACAACCTCGCCGACTGGACCGCGCAGGTGGTCGGCGTATGACCATTGCGGTCCGCCCGCTGGCCGGCGCGGAAATCGCCGCTGCGCTCGACGATCTGGCGGCCCTGCGGATCGCGGTCTTCGCGGCCTGGCCCTATCTCTACGACGGGGACCGGGCCTACGAGGCGGACTATCTCAGGGACTATGCCGCCGCGCCCGATGCGGTGCTGGTCGCCGCTTTTGATGGCGAGGGGAGTGGTGGGCGCCTTGTCGGGGCGGCCACGGCGGCCCCGATGATGCACCAGAAGGCGGCGTTTCGCGAACCTTTCGCCGCGCGCGGGATCGATGTGACGCGGCTGTTCTACTTCGGCGAAAGCGTGCTGCTGCCCGAATACCGGGGCCATGGCATCGGCCATGCGTTTTTCGACGCGCGCGAGGCGGCGGCCCGTCGCGCGGGCGCCAGTGCGGCCTGCTTCGCCGCCGTGGTGCGCGCGCCCGACCATCCCGCGCGGCCTGCCGGTTATCGCCCGCTCGACGATTTCTGGCACAAGCGGGGCTATGCCCTCGTCCCCGGCCTGACCACGCACCTGTCATGGAAAGAGCATGGCGAGGCGCAGGAAAGCCCCAAGACCATGCAATACTGGATCAGGCATTTCGAATGACCCGTTTTACCGTCGCTGCGGCGCAATATCCGATTGATTCCCTCGAAAGCTGGGACGCCTATGTCGCCAAGCTGACGCGCTGGGTGGAAGAGGCCGTCGCGGCGGGCGCCGCGCTGCTGGTCTTTCCCGAATATGGCGCGATGGAACTGTCCAGCCTCGATCCGGCGACGATGGGCGATCTGGCCGGATTGATCGACACGGTTTCCGCGCTCCTGCCGCAAGTCGATGCGCTGCACGCCGATCTGGCGCGCCGCCACGGTGTCTACATCCTGGCCGCCAGCGCGCCGCGCCGCGATGATGCGCGCACGGTGCGCAATGCTGCGCGGCTCTTCGCGCCCAGCGGCGCCATGGCCACGCAGGACAAGCTGGTGATGACCCGATTCGAGCGCGAGGAATGGGCGATCACGGGCGGAGAAGGGATCAAGGTCTTCGATACCGCGCTCGGGCGGCTGGCCATCGCGATCTGCTATGACAGCGAGTTTCCGCTGCTCGCCCGCGCGGCGGTCGAGGGCGGGGCGCACGTCCTGCTCGTGCCCAGTTGCACCGACACGCTCCATGGCTACTGGCGCGTGCGCATCGGCAGCCAGGCCCGCGCGCTCGAAGGGCAGTGCTATGTCGTCCAGTCGCCCACCGTGGGCGAGGCGCCATGGTCGCCGGCCGTCGATGTCAATCGCGGGGCCGCCGGGGTCTATGGCCCGCCCGATGCCGCGCCGGTCGGGGGCGGCATGCCCGCCGATGGCGTGGTCGCGCTGGGCGAGGAAGGCGTGGCGGCCTGGGTCTATGGGGTGATCGATACCGCCCATGTCGATGGCCTGCGCGCACAAGGCGGGGTGCTGACGGTGGCCCACTGGTCCGAACAGCCCGGCGCGGAGGCGCTGCCGCCCGCCGAACTGGTCCCGTTGCGCTAGGAACGAGGCAGGTGGCCTGATGGGAAGTCCGGCTTCGGGCTGGACATTTTGCATTGCAGCGTATTCTATTGCACTGCAATCAACGGGGCGGTCAGGGGGCCGCGTCGTGCACTTTGCGACTGGAAGGGAATGCGGTGAGCCAGCCTGCGGTGCTGTTCGTCTGTCTGGGCAATATCTGTCGTTCGCCGATGGCCGAGGCCGCCTTTCGAGAAGAGGCGGTCAAGGCCGGGCTGGCGGTGACCATCGAATCGGCGGGGACCGGTGGCTGGCATGTCGGCAATCCGCCCGACCCGCGTGCGCAGGCCGAGGCGCTGCGCCACGGGGTCGACATCTCGAAATATCGCGCGCGGCAGGTGGTGGAGGAGGATTTTGTCCGCTTCGGCCAGATTTTCGCGCTCGATCCGCAGAACCTTCAGGATCTCAAGCGGATTGCCCCGCGCCGCACGCTGGCCAAAGTCGGCCTGCTGATGGACCTCGTTCCGGGCCGGGCCGGAACTGCGGTGATCGATCCCTATTACGGCACGGACGAGGACTTTGCCGAGGCCTGGGACGATGTGAGTCTGGCCGCCCAGCGGCTCGTGGCGCGCATGTTGCGCTAGGCGCGGGGCCGCTCCGGGCGCTGTCTGAATGCGATTTCGGCAATTCTGCTTGATTTGCACCGCGATTCGCCCGAAAGCAGCGCCCATGCCCGCACGCATCTACCAGCGCCCGAAAAACGCCATGCAGTCCGGCAAGGCCCGGATTGCCGATTGGCTCCTCGAATTCGCTCCGGCGGAGGCCAAGCGCCCCGATCCGTTGATGGGATGGGCCGGTTCCGGCGACACCCAGCAGCAGGTCGTGCTCAAGTTTGCCTCCGAGGCCGACGCGCTCGCCTATGCCGAAAAGTACGGCATCGAGGTGCACGTCACGCCTTCGCCGGTCCATCGCCTCAAGATCCAGAGCTACGCCGACAATTTCCGCTGATATGAAAACCGGCGCTTGCAATCGGCGCGCGCCGGCGCCATAGGCCGGGCCGGGAGTCGGGCGGACGTTTGCGTTCGCCAACCTGGTCAGGTCCGGAAGGAAGCAGCCACAACGGATTGCGGCGGGTCGCCCGGCTCCTTCGACGACACGGATCATTCGATCCGCCTCGTCGAACTTTCAGCGCCACAGGTGACCCTGCCCGCATTTGCCGGCTTCAGGCTCCGCGCTGTCGCTTCCCAAACCTGATTTTCAGCCGATGCGGTCCCCCGGACGGACCGGTTCCGGTGAAAAGCGCGTCGCGCACCTTCGACATTTGCGCGTTGTGCGCTTACCTTTGGGACACGATGGCTGATTCAACCGACATGTTTGGCGCGGCGCCCGAGCCGCAGGATGCCGGTTCCAGTGATGGCGTCCCCAGTTCCGCCGAGCTTGAAGCGGCAGGGCAGGGCGCCATGTTCGGTGAGCCTGTTGTCGCTGCGGTTCCTGCGGCAGCCCCTGTTTCGGCGCCCGTTCCCGTTGCGGCTCCGGTCGCTCCGGCCCAGCCCTATCGCGTGCTGGCGCGCAAGTATCGCCCGCAGACCTTCTCGGCGCTGATCGGGCAGGAAGCCATGGTCCAGACCCTGGCCAATGCCATCCGGCGCGACCGTCTGGCCCACGCCTTTCTGATGACCGGCGTGCGCGGGGTGGGCAAGACCAGCACCGCGCGCCTGATCGCCAAGGCGCTCAACTGCATCGGCCCCGATGGGCAGGGCGGCCCGACGATCGACCCTTGCGGCCAGTGCGAGCCGTGCCGTGCGATTGCCGAAGGGCGCCATATCGACGTGATCGAGATGGACGCGGCCAGCCACACCGGCGTCGACGACGTGCGCGAGATCATCGAGGCGGTGCGCTATGCTGCCGTTTCGGCGCGCTACAAGATCTACATCATCGACGAAGTTCACATGCTCAGCCGCAATGCGTTCAACGCCTTGCTCAAGACGCTCGAAGAGCCGCCGGCCCATGTGAAGTTCCTGTTTGCCACGACCGAAGTCGACAAGCTGCCGGTCACCGTGCTTTCGCGGTGTCAGCGTTTCGATTTGCGGCGCATTCCGACGACCTTGCTCGCGCAGCATTTCGCCCACGTCTGCAAGGAAGAAGGCGTCGAGGCCGAGGACGAGGCGCTCGCCATGGTCGCCGCCGCCGCCGAAGGGTCTGCGCGCGACGGGCTCTCGATCCTCGATCAGGCGATCAGCCACGCCGACCTTGCCGGAAGCGGAGAGGGCGAGACCATCCGCGTGAGCGCCGAGCAGGTGCGCGACATGCTCGGCCTTGCCGACAAGACGCTCCAGCGCCGCCTGTTCGCCGCCCTGCTGGCTGCCGATGGCCCGGCCCTGCTGGAGGAAGTGGCGCACCAGTACGCGCTCGGGATCGAACCGGTGGCGATGATGCGTGCCCAGCTCGATCTCGTCCACAAGATCACCGTCACCCAGATCAGCGGCCCGGAAGGACAGGCCCGCTCCGCCGAGGAAAGCGCCGCGCTCGAAGGCTGGGCGGCGGACCTTGGCGCGGGCCAGTTGCATCGCCTGTGGCAATTGCTGCTCAAGGGCCACGACGAAGTGCGCACCGCGCCCGATCCGCTCGTGGCCGCGCAGATGTCCCTGCTGCGTGCGCTCCATGCGGCGGGCATGCCCGATCCGGGCGGCCTCGTGCGCAAGATGGAAGAGATGCTGGCCCAGGCGCCCGCGCTGGCAGCGGCTGCCGCTGCGGCGCAGGCGGGCGGAGAAGGGGCCCCTGCCGGCGCCACCGGTCTCGCGCCCGGTGCCAGTGCCAGTGCCAGTGCCAATGCCAATGCCGGTATCGGCGTCGGTGCGGGCATGGACTGGGAAGGCCTTGTCGAGCAGGTCGAGGAAATCTCGCCGCTGACGGGCGCGACCATGCGCCTGTCGGTGCGCCTGATCGAACTGCGCCGGGGCACCTTGCGCTATCAGCTCGCGCCGGGCCTGCCGGGCGATCCCACGGCGGACATCAAGAAGACCTTGCAGGGGCTGACCGGCGAAATGTGGCTGGTCGAACGCCTCGATGGCGAAGCGGCGGCAGGGGCGCTGCCCAGCCTGGTCGAGGCGAAACAGGCCCGCGAAGCCGAGGCGGAGGCCGCGATGCGGGCCGACCCCCTCGTGCGCGCGGCGCTCGAAGCCTTTCCGGGCGCTGAAATTCTCGACGAATCCAACCCTGCCACGGCCGAACGTCGGCCCTGGCAGCCTGCGCGGAGCAGACAAGCATGAAGTCCATGGAAGAAATGATCCAGGCTGCCCAGAAGGCCGCCGAAACGATCCAGCGCCAGATGGAGGACGCTCAGGGGCGCCTCGACGGCATCGAGGTGGAAGGCGCGGCCGGTGGCGGTCTCGTCAAGATCAAGGCTTCGGCCAAGGGGCGCGTGATCGGCGTCTCGATCGACGACAGCCTGCTGGTTCCCGCCGACAAGGGCATCCTCGAAGACCTCGTGGCCGCGGCCTTCAACGACGCGCGCACCAAGGCCGATGCGGCGGCGGGCGAGGAAATGCAGAAGGTGCAGATGGCGGCAGGCATTCCGCCGGGCTTCAAGCTGCCGTTCTGATTCGGCCCTGATCTGTCCGGTCCTGCCACAGGCGCGCTCATTTGACCGATCCTGTGGCATGGCCGTAGTTCTGCCATGATCGTTGCGCAATGAAACGGGTGTCCTGCAAGCGATTGTGGCGGGGCTTATGACGGGGACATGATGATCGTATTGCTTGCCGCCGCGCTGGCCAGTGCCGCGCCGACCGAAACCGGTGTAGCCCAGAACGCGTCAGCGCCTGCTGCTGTGGATGCCAGTCAGGCGGCGCAAGGGCAGCCGGCACCGGCTGGTGTGGCTGGCGCGAGTGCCCCGGATGCTGCCCCCGATGCTGCCATGGCCGCGCCCCCGCCGGTCGCCGCTGAAGCCGCACCGGTCGTGTCTTCGCAAGCGGCCGCCTCGGAGCCCGCCGCAACGCCCGCGCCGGCAACCCCGGTCCGGCCCCAGACGACGACGGGCGCCCCCATCGTAGTCGAAGGGCGCACCAAGGCGCCTCCGGGTGATCCGGTGATCAAGCTCAACATGGCGAGCTATTCGGTCGCCCAGTCGGTCGATCACGCGATCATCGAGCCTGCCGCGATGGGCTACAAGAAGCATGTGCCCAGCCCGATCCGTGCGGCCGTGCGCCACTTCTTTGCCAACCTGACCGAGCCGGTCATCGCGGTCAATTTCCTGCTCCAGCTCCATCCGGGCAAGGCTGCCGAAACGGTGGGCCGCTTCGGGATCAACTCGACCATCGGCATTGGCGGCCTGCTCGACGTGGCCAAGACCAAGACCTTCAAGCTGCCCTACCGGGTCAATGGGTTCGGCTATACCTTCGCCTATTACGGGGTGAAGCCGGGGCCGTTCCTGTTCATCCCGCTGGTTGGCCCGACGACCTTGCGCGATGCCATCGGTCTGGGACTGGATCGCATGGTCCTGCCGCTCGTGGTCGGTGGCCCGCTACGCAGCCCCTATTACGTGGCCAGCTCCTTCGTGGTGCGCTCGCTCAACGACCGTCTGGCCGCCGACGAAGGCATCCGCGAGGCCCGCGCGAGCAGCGACCCCTACACTTCGACCAAGAACGCCTACCTCGCCCAGCGCCAGGCCGAGATCGACGAGCTCAAGGGGCACAAGCACAAGGTCGCCCCGCCAGCCGAACCGGCGACGGCAGGCTCCGGTTCGGGCGAACCTGCGGCCTCGGCTCCATCTGACGGGCCGGTCGCGCCGGCCGCCCCGGCGCAGCCTGCTGCGCCGACAACGCCGCCTGTTTCCACTCCTGCGCCCGGCCAGGCTCCGGCGGCAAACCCGATTCCCTGAAGAATCGGGCCCCGGACAGTGCAAAACGGGGGCGGGGAGGGCTGAATTTCGCCAATCCCCAGCCGTCTTGCCCGTTGGGCATTGCGGGGCCAGACATGGGCCCCCATATCCTGATCATATCTGTGGAAAGGCCTGAGGCTCGCCATTGGGTTCTCAGCTGGGACGGACAACTGAACGCATGACATTCTACCCGCTGCTTCCCCTGCGCGACATCGTCGTGTTCCCCGGCATGGTCGTGCCGCTGTTCGTGGGCCGTGAAAAGTCGGTGGCCGCGCTCGAAACCGCGATGGCCGGCTCGAAGGAAATCTTCCTGCTCGCCCAGCTCGACCCCGGCTGCGACGACCCGGACCGCGACGACCTTTATGAAACCGGCGTGATCGCCTCTGTGCTCCAGCTGCTCAAGCTGCCCGATGGCACCGTGCGCGTGCTCGTCGAGGGGCACCGGCGCGCCGAACTCAAGACCCTTCAGGCCGAAACCGGCGGCAATGGCGCCATGCTGATGGCGCAGGTCGAACCGATCGAGCCGGAGCCGATGACCGGGACCGAAGTCTCGGCCATGATGCGCTCGGTGGTCGATCAGTTCGCCGAATATGCCAAGCTGTCCAAGAAGCTCCCGCAGGATGCCGGGCAGCAGCTGGGCGACATCGACGACGCTGGCAAGCTGGCCGATGCGGTCGCCGCCAACCTTGCCGCCAAGGTCGCCGACAAGCAGGCCGTGCTCTCGGAAACCGACGCGCTCAAGCGTCTGGAAATGGTGCTTTCCTTCATGGAGGGCGAACTGGGCGTGCTTCAGGTGGAGCGCAAGATCCGTGGCCGCGTGAAGCGCCAGATGGAAAAGACCCAGCGCGAATATTACCTCAACGAGCAGCTCAAGGCGATCCAGTCCGAACTGGGCGGCGGCGACGAGGGTGAAGCCAACGAGATTCAGGAGCTTCAGGAAAAGATCGACGGCCTCAAGCTGTCGAAGGAAGCCCGTGCCAAGGCTCAGGCCGAGCTGAAAAAGCTCAAGACCATGCAGCCGATGAGCGCCGAGGCGACCGTCATCCGCAACTATCTCGACGTGCTGCTGGGCCTGCCGTGGGGCAAGCGCTCGAAGCTCAAGAAGGATATTCCCGGCGCGCAGGCCGTGCTCGATGCGGATCACTACGCGCTCGACAAGGTCAAGGACCGCATCGTCGAATATCTCGCGGTTCAGGCGCGCACCAACAAGCTCAAGGGGCCGATCCTGTGCCTCGTGGGCCCGCCGGGCGTGGGCAAGACCTCGCTGGGCAAGTCGATCGCCAAGGCGACCGGGCGCCAGTTCATCCGCCAGTCGCTGGGCGGCGTGCGTGACGAGGCCGAGATTCGCGGCCACCGCCGCACCTACATCGGCTCGCTGCCGGGCAAGATCGTGACCAACCTGCGCAAGGCGGGCACGTCCAACCCGCTGTTCCTGCTCGACGAGATCGACAAGCTCGGCCAGGATTTCCGCGGCGATCCGGCCTCGGCCCTGCTCGAAGTGCTCGATCCCGAACAGAACGCCAAGTTCCAGGATCACTACCTCGAACTCGACATCGACCTGTCGGATGTCATGTTCGTGTGCACGGCCAACAGCCTGAACCTGCCCCAGCCGCTGCTCGACCGCATGGAGATCATCCGTCTCGAAGGCTATACCGAGGACGAGAAGGTCGAGATCGCCGAGCGCCATCTGGTGGACAAGCAGGTGGAGGCGCATGGGTTGCGCAAGGGCGAGTTCGAACTGACCCAGCCCGCGCTGCGCGACCTCATCCGCTACTACACCCGCGAGGCGGGCGTGCGCACGCTGGAGCGCGAAGTGGCCCGTCTGGCCCGCAAGTCGCTGCGCAAGATCCTTGAAGGCAAGGAAAAGAGCGTGACGATCACGCCCGAAAACCTCGCCGACTTTGCCGGTGTGCCCAAGTATCGCCATGGCGTCTCCGACGAGGAGAACCAGGTCGGCGCGGTCACCGGTCTGGCATGGACCGAAGTGGGCGGCGAACTGCTCACCATTGAAAGCGTGACCGTTCCGGGCAAGGGCGCCGTGCGCACGACCGGCAAGCTGGGCGAAGTGATGAGCGAGAGCGTCCAGATGGCGTTCAGCTTCGTCAAGGCGCGCAGCCCGGCCTATGGCATCAAGCCCTCGATCTTCCAGCGCAAGGACCTGCACATCCACCTTCCCGAAGGCGCCGTGCCCAAGGACGGGCCGAGCGCGGGCATCGGCATGGTGACCGCGATGGTCTCGACCCTGACCGGCATTCCCGTGCGCGCCGACGTGGCGATGACCGGCGAGGTCACGCTGCGGGGCCGCGTGCTGGCCATCGGCGGCCTCAAGGAAAAGCTGCTGGCAGCGCTGCGGGGCGGGATCAAGACTGTCCTGATCCCCGAGGAAAACCGCAAGGATCTGGCTGAAATCCCGGCCAATATCCGCGAGGGGCTGGACATCATCCCGGTTTCCCATGTCGACGAAGTTCTGGCCCGTGCGCTCGTCGCCCCGGTCGAGCCCATCGAATGGACCGAGGCCGACGATCTGGCCACCCAACCCGCCGCGCCGATCGCGCCGGGCGGGGCAGCGGGTGCAACTGCACACTGACCGTTCGGGGAGCCTGTCCAGGCTTTCCCATGCAGGCATGAAACACGAAAAGCCGCACGCACAGACCTTGCGTGCGGCTTTTTGCATGAGCGCGAACGTGCCGGATTCCGGGCATAATTTGGGGTCATCGCGCTCTTTTGCCTTTGACACGCATTTCTTTCTCGGCTCTCTTCCCGGCAATCTGAAAAGACGAGTCCGAAGGCATTTTCTCCGATAAGAACTAGGGGTTTTCGCACATGAACAAGAACGATCTGATCAGCGCTGTCGCCGATGCGAGCGGCCTGCCCAAGGGCGACGCGATGAAGGCGGTGGAAGCCGTGTTCGACGCGATCACGCTGGCGCTGTCCAAGGGCGATGAAGTGCGTCTGGTGGGCTTCGGGACGTTCTCGGTGGCCAAGCGCAAGGCTTCGACGGGCCGCAATCCGCGCACGGGCGAGCCGATGGAAATCGAGGCCTCGACCCAGCCCAAGTTCAAGGCCGGCAAGGGCCTCAAGGACGCCGTGAACTAAGTTTTTTCCACAGCTTTGCTGCGCACAAAAAAGGGCTGCGTCGACAGGATCGACGCGGCCCTTTTTTGTTTCTGCCGAAAGGATCAGTCCTCGGCCGTCTCGCGCGTGGCGGCGGCATAGAGGGCGATGGCCGCCGCGTTCGAGACATTGAGGCTCTCGACCGCGCCGCTGATCGGCAGGCGGGCGATGGAATCGCAATGCTGCATCACGTTGTGGCGCATGCCTTCGCCCTCGGCGCCCAGCACGAGCGCGATCGGCCCGGCGGGCAGGGCCGAAGGGAACGTCGCGCGGCCTTCGCCGTCGAGGCCGATGCGCCAGTACCCGGCTTCCGCAATCGATTCGAGCGCGCGGGCCAGATTGACCACCCGCACCCATGGCACGACTTCGAGCGCGCCCGAGGCGGACTTTGCCAGCGTGCCCGATTCGGGCGGGGCATGACGATCCTGGGTGATCAGCGCGGCCACGTCGAACGCCGCGCACGAACGCAGGATCGCGCCGACATTGTGCGGGTCGGTCACCTGGTCGAGAATCACCAGCGTGCGTCCCTCGGCCTCTTCGAGCACTTCATCGAGCGCCACATCGTCGAGCGGGGTGCATTCGAGCACGAGACCCTGATGGGGTGCATCGCGCGCCACGAGGCGCGCCAGATCGACCGCCTGGGCATATTCCACCGGCAGTTCACGCGGCAATTCAGCGTCATGGTCATCGAGCATGGCCTGAATCGCCTCGCGCGTGCCCCACAGCTTCTTGGCAGTGCGGTTGGGGTTGGTGAGGGCGGCCTCGATCGCGTGGCGCCCCCAGAGCCGCACGGTCCCGGCAGAACCGCGGCCCGACCCGCGCCCCCCCTGGTTGCGCCCGGCCCGCCCGCGCAGCGCGCGTCCCTTCTTGCCACTGTCCTGGCGGTTGTTGTTATCATCATCGTGGCGGGGCATGCGAACACCTGTGTATAAAATCAAAAAACTGTCACGCCCTTAGCCACCCCCCCCATTGACAGGCAAGCGATCGTTCGCCAAATGGCCCTCACTCGGCCGGACGGACTGGCTCGCTTCTAGCGAAAAGGTCCATTCAAAAGCGGGAAGTCCTTGAAAAAGGAAGTCCCAGCACCGGCAAATCTGGTGTGGACAGGTGGCCGAGTGGTTAAAGGCAGCAGACTGTAAATCTGCCCGCGCAAGCGTACGCTAGTTCGAATCTAGCCCTGTCCACCACCAGTACTCCAATTTTCATAATAAAACCAATCACTTGGGTTCCTCCTCAGGGCTGGTTTTGGCGAACCTTTTGTGGACGTTAGACATCGCCTTGCCTGCAAGGGCGCGTTTGTTGGCGCTTTCGGCGTACTTCGCGAACTCGCGATCGGTCTTGTGTCCGGTCACCGCGCGGCCTTCGAGAACGGTTGCGCCAGCCTCGGCCAGACGGCGGCTCGTTGCCTTGCGCAGGCCGTGGGGCGAGCAATGCCCGATGCCCGCCTTGACGCAGGCGCGCTTGAACCAGTTGTAGAAGCCGGTCGAGGTGAAGAGCTTTCCGAACTGCGTTTCCAGATAGGCTGTCGTGCCCCCTGGAAACGTGCGCAGGGCTTCGAGCAGGTCCGGCCCCATGGGCACCATCGTGCCGCTGTCGTTCTTGCTGTGATAGAGGACGAGTTCGTCCCCCTGCCGATTGGCCGGACCGACCTTGAGCGCATCTGACCGGCGTTGTGCGGTAGCCAGCAGCAGTTCTTTGGCCAGACGTTCGCGGGTGCCGAAGGGCCAGCGCGCATCAAACGCGTCGATTTCAGCCTCGCTCCAGGGATGAAAGCCCTTGCCGGTGCGGAAATTGTCGGTCGCATCAACCGGATTGTCCTGTCGCTAGCCCAGTTTGATGGCGTGGCGATGCAGCCGGGCGAGAACCTTGCGCAGATTGTTGGCAGCCGCAGGCGTGTCGCGCATCAGGCTCAGCTTGCGCTCGATCGCGGCCGTGGTGATTCGGCGCACGTCCTTGCCGCCATTCTTGGCGCGGAATCGTTCGATGATGCTGCGATAGGTTTTCTGGGTGGAAGGCTTGCTGTCGATCCACCGGGGGCTCTGATAGAAGCTGGTGATCAGCGCATCATAGGTGAAGGGCGGCCAGCGCTCTTCGGGCGACGGCATGGTGCCGTTTTGTGCAGCATGATATTCTGCCATGAACTCAGGGGTGCCGGGCGCATGGTGGAGGTAGCAGGACGGTTTGCCTGTCTGGCGGAAGCGGTAGCGTGTCTTGCCATGCCGATCCTTGAAGGCGGTCACGTTCGGCGGAAGCCAGCGACGGGCCATCAGTCGAGTTCCTCGCACCGGTCGGCATCGAGCGCATTGCGGCGCACGGTCACTTCGAGGCTGCCGTCGAGGCGGATCGCCACGCGGATTTCTTCAAAGCCCATACCGGCGACCGCGCCGATGGCGCGGCGAATGTCGCTCTGGCGGAATTTGGACGGTGTGGCCTGCATCAGTCGATCCCCAGCGCGTTCTTGTAGACGTCGAGAATGGCTTCCATCTCGCGTCGGTCTTCGGGCTTCATGCGGCGCAGGCGCACGATCTGGCGGACGCACTTGGTGTCGTATCCGGCGGCGCGCATCTCGTTGTAGACGTCGCGAATATCCTCGCTGAGCCCGCGCTTTTCCTCTTCGAGCCGCTCGATGCGTTCGATCAGGAGTTCCAGGCGTTCGTCGGCGGCCCGGTGTTCGTCGGGCAGGGGCACGGGGATGGTGAGCTGGTCTTTCATGGCGGCCCTCATCCGAACAGGCCGGGCAGCAGCGTCGGGCCGCAGCGCGTGAGCATCCACAGGACGCAGACCACGCCCAGCACAACACCACCCACGCCCACGGCTTCGGAGGCGTCGATCAGGTCGTCGCGATGGCGCTGGAGGCGGTGGGTCGCGTGCTGGTAGCGGATTTCCTCGCGTGCCTTGCGCGAAAGACGGCGGGAGCGGGGGCGCAACATCAGGCGGCCCTCCGGCGCTGGCGGGTGCCGCCGTGGAGCAACTGGCGGGCAGGAGCGCCCGAGCGCGTGCAGTCGGGGCACCAGCAGGCGCCGTGGCGGGCGGTCCAGCCCATGGGCAGGAGGCCGTCGGCGGCGCGGTGTTCGTTGCCGCAGCTGCATTCGAAGCTGGCGGGTTGGGAAGCGGCAGAAAGACGCATGGAGGCGGTCCTTTCGGGCAAGGCTTTCCCGTCGCCGGAAACGAGGCCCGGCGGCGGGGAAGCGGAAACTGTGGCGGCGGTCAGGAAAGAGGGGCGATCAGCCGGGCAGTTCGGGCGGGCAGGCGCTGTCGAACAGTTCGGGCTGGGCCGCGTCGCGGGGGCGGGTGATCTCCATAGCGTCCTGACGGCTCACGGCGCGCAGGGGCAGGGTCACGCGCGGGTCGGGGATGGCGCTGGGCACGATGCCATAGTCGTAGGTCTCGCTGGCCTTCCACGTATGGCCGCAAAACAGGTTCGTGCACTGGTAGTAGATGTCGCGATGGGTTGGCGTGATCTCGCGGCTCGACCGGCGGCGCCCGGCAAACTTGCAGTGCGGGCAGCGCAAACGGTCGGTGCGGCCAAGGGCCAGCGGATCGTGGCCGGGATCGGGCAGCGAGGCCATGGGTCAGGCCGCCCCGGCTTGCGAGCGGCCCAGCGCGGCCAGCCCATCGGTGAGGGCGGCCAGCGCCTCCTCGCCTTCCTTGCGGGCGCGGCGAAGGGCCTGGGCATCGTCGGGATTGAGCGCGGCATCGAGCAGCGCGGCCACAGCCTCGCCGCTTTCCTTGGCGACCGAGGCGGCGGCGCGGGTCATGCACAGATCGCCCGTGGCGGCCTCCAGATCGACCTGAAAGCTGTAGACCCGGTGCAGGGGCGCATGATCGCCCCCGGCGGCGAGGAAGGCCTTGTCGAGCCGCAGTGCGTCGATGATCGAGATCTCGCTGTCGGCATCCGGGTCGGACCACATGCGCACCAGACGCTCGCTGCGCCCGACGATCATCGCGCACTTGTCCCACCCGATACGCCCGGCAATGACCGTAAGCGCGCGGTGAAAGGTGAGGGGATCGCGACGCTTGGTCATGCCGCGCGCTCCTGCAAAGCGCTGTTCTGATTGAAAGAGACGCGCTGCGTGCCCTGATCTACACCTTTCCAGGCAGGCGAAGGGCCAAGATCAGCCGGGTAGATGTCGGGGCGCAGGAGATGACGGGGAATGCCGGTGGCCGTTTCGACCGTGAGGACGTGTTCGGCGGGGAGGCGGTGGCCCTGTTGAACCCATTTCCAGACAGTCGACTGCCCTACTCCGCAAATGCGGGCCAAGGCTGACTGTGAGCCAACGTGCGCGATTGCCTGTGACAGGGCGTCAAACGGGGTGGATGCTGTCTCCATTCCCATCTCTTATTCCATATGGAATATTTTGGTCAATAGCATATCGAGGGTATCGAGCTATTCCTTTTGGAATATCTAGGTGTGATGCGCATCGGTGAGAGAATTGCAGCCAGACGGGCAGAGTTGGGGTTGTCGCAAACCCAGCTCGCCAAGGCTGTTGGCCTCTCGCAGGCTACTATCGGCAAGCTGGAATCGGGCATCAGCTCGGGGTCATCTCACCTTCATCGGTTTGCCCGCGTTCTGCACACCACGGCGGAATATCTCTCTGGTGAGATTGATGACCCATCCGCCGGGGCGCTGCCTGCTCCCACACCTGAGCAAATCGCCGAACATTTAGGGATGAAGTTGATCCCTGAGATCAACCTCGACTTCGCACTGGGCGGCGGCGCATTCATCGACGGCCCAATCGAAACAACCATGGTCCCGTTCCGCAAGGACTGGCTCGACCGCATTTCGCGCTACGGCCCCGCCGATGTTTTCCTGACCAGAGGCGACGGCGATTCCATGATGCCCACGATCCTCGACGAGGACGACATCCTGGTAAACCGCGCCGATCGCATCATCACCCGCCAAGACCGCATCTGGGCCATCGCCTACGGCGACCTCGCCACCATCAAACGCGTCCGCCGCACCGCCACCGGCAGCTTCCTGCTCATGAGCGACAACACAGCAGTCTCCCCCATCGAGGCCGCTGAAGACGAAATCCACGTAGTGGGCCGCGTGATCTGGATCGGCCGGAAAATGTGAAGGCCCATGGCATTTGGCCGCTGGGTCATCTTGGCCATGCCTTCCAAATAAACATCCATTTTGGCTGTTTGTTGTCAAAACATTGCCTGACAGATTGCCTTGCTTCACAAAGCCTTATGCGCCTTGATTCGCCATTATTGGTGGCATGTAAGGTGCTTGAGGTGTGTGCAGGGGCTATATGGAACAGTCTTCAATTACTCCAGCTAACCTGTCTTATTCACCGCGGCGGGTGAGAGGGTTGGCGGGAGTGGCGTAAGCGATTGCTTTGCAGTAGGAAAATGGGTGTCTAGACCAGTCCTTCAGCGAGGCAATTTATGCCACGGACCA